>Ga0209310_1000248_pt1 | contig 72403 bp, 74 predicted proteins | sample AD_UKC030_MetaG_FD_184415 | JGI IMG/M metagenome (GOLD analysis project Ga0209310, IMG submission 184415) | Active sludge microbial communities of municipal wastewater-treating anaerobic digesters from USA - AD_UKC030_MetaG (SPAdes) (version 2) | ecosystem: Engineered > Bioreactor > Anaerobic >... | reverse complement strand
GCAGGCCATAGACGATCGAGGGCACCGCCGCCAGGTTGGTGATGTTGATCTCGATGATGTCGGTGACCCAGTTGCGCTTGGCGTACTCTTCCAGATAGATGCCGGCAGCCACACCAAGCGGCACGGCGGCCATGGCGGTCACGAACATGACCAGGATGGTGCCGACCCAGGCCGAGAGGATGCCGGATTGTGCCGCCTTGCGCGAGGCGAAGCTGGTGAAGAAATCGAGGTTCAATCGTGCCAGGCCACGCAGCAGCATGTCGCCGACGAGCAGGAAAATAACCAGGAGGCCGACCGCCAGGCAGATGATGCCGAGCGCCTGGAAGATCGTGTCCTTGGCTTTGCCCCGGGCAATCAGGGCGCGGATTTGTTCGGTAGTCATCGGAGTCATGTCAGTAGGCCTCACGGAAGCGACGACGGAGCCACTGGCCGGCAATATTGAAGGCCAGCGTGATCAGCAGCAGGGTCAGGCCGGCGGCGAAGATGGTCTGATAACCGATCGAGCCGTGTGGCAGGTCACCCAGTGCCACCTGGACGATGTAGGAGGTGATGGTCGCGGCCGGTTCCATCGGGTTCCAGGTCAGGTTGGGCTGCATGCCGGCGGCGACGGCGAGGATCATGGTCTCGCCCACCGCCCGCGAAATGCCGAGAATGTAGGACGCGGCCAGGCCGGAGACGGCGGCTGGCACGACGACGTGCAGGGCGGTGTACAACTTGGTCGCCCCCATCGCGTAGGAGCCTTCGCGCATGCTCATTGGCACGGCGCGCATCGCATCCTCGGAGAGCGAGGCGATGTAGGGGACGATCATGATGCCCATCACCAGGCCGGCGGAAAGCAGCGAGAAACCCGGCAGTTCAGGGAATATTTTCTGCAGCAGCGGGGTGACGATGAGCAGGGCAAAGTAGCCGAAGACGATGGTCGGAATGCCGCCGAGCAACTCAAGTACCGGTTTGGCGACTTCGCGAACCTTTGAATTGGCGAACTCGGAAAGATAGATGGCGATGATGGTCCCCATCGGGATGGCCACCAGCAGCGCAACCCCGGAAGAAACCAGGGTGCCGGAAATGAGCACCATGATGCCGTAGTGGGCATCATCGAACAGCGGGGTCCACTGATTGTCGGTCAGAAAGTCGACGATGCTGACATGCTGGAAAAACTGGATCGATTCGCTGACCAGAACATAGACGATACCGACGGTCGTCAGGACCGATACCGTGGCGGCAGCGAACAGCACGAACTCGATCAGGCGCTCGGTGACGTTGCGCATGGCATTCCTGGCCAGACGGTCGCTCACCTGATGCAGGTCGGAAACATTATTGGAAGACATGGCGTGATTCACTTGAAGTTTCCCTTCGGATGAAAAGCCGGCCCCAGAGGGGCCGGTCTTTCGGCGTCGGGCACCTGGGCGCCCGCCCGCAGTTTACATCTTGGCTTCGCGCTTCATCAGTTCTTCGATGGTGATGCCAACTTCGTTCTTGCCGCCGAATACGGTACCGATCTTGTTGTCCTTGACGTGCTTCAGGTTGCCATCGTAGGCAGCCTTGGGCAGCGGCACATACTTGACTTCACGCACCAGCTTCTCGGCGTTCTTCATGTAGAAATCGACGAATTCCTTGACTTCCGGCTTGTCCAGCGACGACTTCTTGACATAGACGAAGATCGGACGCGACAGCGGCACATAGGTACCGTTCTCGACGTTGGCACCCGACGGCTCGACTGCCTTGCCGGTCTTCGGATTGACGATCGGCAGGCCCTTCAGGCGCGCCATGTTTTCGGCATAGTAGGCATAGCCGAAATAGCCAATGGCATTGACGTCACGCGAGACCCCCTGGACCAGCACGTTGTCGTCTTCCGAAGCCGTGAAATCGCCGCGCGAGGATTTGGCCTTGCCGACGATGGCTTCGGTGAAGTACTCGAAGGTACCCGAATCGGCACCGGCGCCGAAAAGCTTGATCGGCTGGTCGGGCCAGGCCGGATTGACCTGATTCCACTTGGTAATCTTGCCCTGGGCAGCCGGCTCCCACATGGCCTTCAGCTCTTCGACCGTGGCTTGCTTGAGGAAGGTGTTCTTCGGGTTGATGACGACGGTCAGCGCGTCGTAGGCAACCGGCATTTCGATGTACTCGACACCGGCGGCCTTGCAGTCTTCCATTTCCTTGGCGGTAATCGGGCGCGAGGCATTGGAGAAATCGGTCTCGCCGCGACAGAACTTCTTGAAGCCACCGCCGGTGCCGGAGATACCGACCGTCACCTTGATGGCGTTCTTCTTGGCCTTCTGGAACTCTTCGGCAACCGCTTCGGTAATCGGATAGACGGTAGAGGAACCGTCGACCTTGACGATCTGCGCATGGGCCGCCTGAGCGCCGAAGAGGGCGATACCGGCAACGGCCAGGGCGGAAACGAGCTTGGACTGCTTGAACATGGTGGGGACTCCTGCATGGGTTGAATTGACAACAACGTGCAGGTTAGCCCCCGATTGTTACAGCCGAATGACAGGCTGTAACAATTCGATGCTCCCTTATCTTGACCAGAGCTACTTTTTCGGACGGCCCGTCTTGATGCGCTCGATACGGGCCATCATGGCCGTCAGCTGGACATTGTCCAGCGCCGCCAGGGCAGCAATGCCGGCGCGCACCAGTTCGCTACGCCGGGCCTTGCCGCCGAAGTCGGCGATGCGCTTCTTGAGCAGGGCAATCTGCGCATACTCGGTTTCCGGCATCGAAAAGCTGTGACGCACCAGCTTGACCTTCTTTGCTTTGACGGGCTTGGCCGGCTTGGCGGGCTTGGCGGTTTTCGTGGTCTCGGGCAGCGCGACCGGCGGCGGCGGAATCTTGACCGCCTGCACCTTGACCAGTGCCTCGGCCAGCGCCTTCTTGTTGCGCGCCTTGGTTTCGTCCAGCTTGCTCGACCGCTTTACCGCAGGCTTCTTCGCCACGGGGGCCGCCGCGACGGTGGCGGCCGCAACCGCAATTTCCGGCTTCGCTGGCGCGGCCGGTGGCGCTGTTTCGGGGGAAGCGGTCTTTTCTTGCGCTTTGTTTTCTTGTGACATCAGGCTCTCTCCATAAAAATGGTATGCCGAGTTTAGCGATTTTCCAAAGGCACGAAGTTAAACTTTTTTGACAGGTAAAATGCCCGCCATTCCAACAGCGAGGCGCATCATGACTCAGGACGAACTCAAGCAGGCGGTTGCCCGGGCCGCCGCCGACTACGTGGCAGAACACGCGCCGGAAGGCAGCATCATCGGCGTCGGCACCGGCTCGACGGCCAATTTCTTCATCGATGCCCTCGCCCCGCTCAAGAGCCGCTACAAGGGCGCCGTCGCCAGCTCGGAAGCAACACGCAAGCGCCTCGAAGGCCACGGCATTCCGGTCTTCGACCTCAACGACGTCGAGAACATCCCGGTCTATGTCGATGGTGCCGACGAAATCGACGCCGGTCTCAATATGATCAAGGGCGGTGGCGGCGCGCTGACGCGCGAGAAGATCGTCGCCGCCGTGGCGCAGACCTTCGTCTGTATCTGCGACGCCTCGAAGCGGGTCGACGTGATGGGCAGGTTCCCGCTGCCGGTCGAAGTGATCCCGATGGCGCGCGCCCACGTCGCCCGCGAACTGGTGAAGCTGGGCGGCACGCCGGTGCTGCGCGCCGGCTTCGTCACCGACAACGGCAACCTGATCCTCGACGTCAGGGGCCTCGCCATCAGCGACCCGAAGGGCCTGGAAGCGCAGATCAACCAGATCACCGGCGTCGTCACCAACGGCCTCTTCGCCATCCGCCCGGCCAACATGCTGCTGCTCGGTACCGCCGAGGGCGTCAAGCGCATCGTCTGAGTCATTTGCCTGTCACATTCCCGCGCTAATCTGCCTGCACTCGACGCGATTCGAATCAGCAACAGGATTCCGGATACCCGACAGAGATCACGCGGACAACAAGCAGATCAATATCCCGCATTGGAGACTGCTCCTCTCTCTCCTTCAGCCCGGCGCCGCCGGGCTTTTTTTTGCGCCGCGCCAGAAAAGTGCTGGTAGCCTGTTGCGGTCAACCCGGAAAAAATACCGAATTTCATGCCCCCCACCAAGACGTTCCGCCACCCCACGGTCAATCTCGCCCTGCAGGGTGGTGGCGCGCACGGCGCCTTCACCTGGGGCGTGCTCGATGCGCTGCTCGAAGACGGTTATCTGAACTTCGAAGGCGTCAGCGGCACCAGCGCCGGGGCGATGAATGCCATCTGCCTGGCGCAGGGGCTGATGAGCGGCGGGCGCGATGGCGCGCGCGAAGCCCTGGCGAAATTCTGGACGACGACTGCCGAAAGTTCCCCGTTCGCCGATAGCGCCAGCAACGCCGGCGGCAATCCACCGGCCATCCCGGCTGCGCTCAAGCTGATGCTGCAATGGACCGAGTATCTCTCGCCCGAGCAGTTGAACCCGTTCGACCTGAACCCGCTGCGCGACGTCGTCACGGCGCAGATCGATTTCGAGCGCCTGCGCAAGCACAGCCCGGTCAAGCTGTTCATCGCCGCGACCAACGCCAATTCGGGCAAGCTGCGCATCTTTCACAACCACGAATTGTCAGTCGATGCGCTGCTCGCCTCGGCCTGCCTGCCCAACATCCACCGCACCGTGATGATCGACGGGGAACCATACTGGGATGGCGGCTACAGCGCCAATCCGGCGGTCTTTCCGCTGTATTACGACTGCGCGGCGGCCGATATCCTGCTCGTGCTGCTGACCCCGCTGCACTTCGGCGAGACGCCGGATTCGGCCCAGGATATCCGCATGCGCCTGCGCGAACTGGGCTTCAGCGCCACCTTCCTGCGCGAGATGCGGATGTTCGCCCACCTGCGCGAACGGGTTGGCGAATCGCGGCTGCCCGGCTGGCTGCAAAACTGGATACCGATGGGCCAGCTCGAACAGCGCGTGCGCGAGGTCCGCTTCCATGCCATCAGCGCCGATGCCTTGATGAGCGAGTTGTCGGCCGACAGCAAACTCGCCGTCAGCCTGGCATTTTTCCAGCGCCTGCGCGACGACGGGCGCCAGCACGCCCAGGACTGGCTGGCCGCCAGGCGCGCCGCCATCGGCCGGAAGGCAACGCTGGACCTGGCGGAAATCTACTACTGACGCCGCCCGGCCACTGGATTTCGGCCATTTTTCCGGGTCGACCGAAGCATGCTGCACTGCGCCGGTTTCATCATCCTGTAACCGGCCGAACGCATCCTCGCCCATGTGGAAACATGCCACTGGCCGGAGATTGCAATGAGCGACAAGCGCTACTGTTACTGCTGCAGAACCCATCACCCCGCCGAGCAGATGCGCCGCTTCGCCACCCGGAACGGCGAGCGCTGGCGCTGCCTGCGCAGCATCGAGGCGGCCCGCGGGCAACCCGGCGAACGCGACGCTTTCGGGCGCCGGCAGTCCGAGCTGAACCGGCTGGCGGCAACCCAGATGGCCGAGCGGGTGGCCATGCTGCATCTCGACCGCTAGCCTCCGTGAGCAAACTGCTGATCCGGGCACTTGACGTGCTCGATCTGGGGCAGTTCGAAGCCAGCCTCGCGCTGCTCGAAACTGCCTTTGCCGACCCGCACCGCTATGGTCGCGAGCGGCTCGCGCGCGAAATCCTCGCCGACACGCCGGCGTTCTACCGTCAGTTTTTCATCGCCATCAAGGGCGGCCGGATTGTCGGCTTCGGTGGGGTCAAGGCAGCCGACTGGGCCGCCGGAACGCACCTTCTGTATCTCTCGGCGGTTGCCCCGGAAAGGCGCGGGCAGGGCATCGGGCGAGCCATCGTCAAGGCTCGCATGGAGTGGATCGAGCGTCGCTTCGAGTCGGGCAGGGTGCTGGTCTCGACCGCCAAGACCCAGCGCTTTCGGGAACTGGGCTTCGTCGAAATCCGCGATAGCGAAATCGACGGCCGTCACCTGATGCTCTATCGCTTCGCCAAAAAATAGGAGCGGCACAGCGGTTCGCCAATCCATCGGTATCGTCACGCCCGTGAAACATCCGTTGGCGATAGTCGTGGTGACTGATCCCTCGAGAATTACCATGACCAACGCCTGCTTTGACCCCACTACCGCCAGGACGGCCCCGCACCCGGCCCATGACCTGTTGGCCGACCCGTTTCGCCGCCGCCTGCTTTCGGCCGCCGTGCTGACGGCGAGCGGCGGCGCCCTGGCCGCTGCCGGGATCCCGCTGCCCAGCCTGGCCGCCAGCGCCGGGCGCGCCGCGGGAGCCATTCATGACTTCACCGGCATCCCCGCATCGACCCGCGATCTCGTCATTGTTTCCGAGGGGTACGCGGTCAGCCTCCTCTATGCGTGGGGCGACCCGATCTCCGACGGCCCGCGCGCCCGCGCCGATGCCGGCGACGATGCCGCAGCGCAGATGGCGCAGGCCGGCATGCACCACGACGGCCTGCACTTTTTCCCTTTCGTCGAGAACGGCAAGGCCTCGTCGACCCACGGCCTGCTCTGCATCAACCATGAATATACCGACGACGGTCTGCTACACGACACCGGCATGCAGGAATGGAGCGCCGGGAAAGTGGCGAAATCGAAAGCCGCGCACGGTGTTTCGGTGATCGAGGTGCGCCAGACGGCGGACGGCTGGCAGCTTGTACGCCCTTCCCGCCTGGCCCGGCGCATCACCGCCGACACGCCCTGCCGCATCAGCGGCCCGGCCCGTGGCCATGCGGCGATGCGCACGGCGGCCGACCGGCGCGGCGAGGTCGTGCTCGGCACCGTGAACAATTGCGCGATGGGTTCCACGCCCTGGGGCACTTACCTGACCTGCGAAGAAAATTTCAACGGTTACTTCAAGGGTCCGCCAACACCCGGCGCCGACCAGAAGCGCTACGGCCTGACCGAGAAAGGCTTCGGCTTTCGCTGGCACGAGCATGACGAACGCTTCGATGTCACGCGCCACCCCAACGAGCCCAACCACTTCGGCTGGGTCGTCGAAATCGATCCACGGAACCCCGAGCAAGCACCGGTCAAGCGCACCGCGCTCGGCCGCTTCAAGCACGAGGCAGCGACCGTCACCCTCGCCCGCGACGGGCGGGCCGTGGTTTACATGGGCGACGACGAGCGTTTCGAGTACGTCTATAAGTTTGTATCGCGCGACCGCTACCGCGCCGGCCACCCGGGCAACGCCAATCTGCTCGACGACGGTACCCTCTACGTCGCACAGTTCGGCGCGGACGGCAAGGGGCGCTGGCTGCCGCTACGCCATGGCGAAGCGTATTCAAACGGTGCGCTGACCGCGGAGTACGGGTTCCGCGACCAGGGCGACGTGGTGATCCGTTGCCGCCAGGCCGCCGACATTGCCGGCGCGACCCGGATGGACCGGCCGGAGTGGGTTGCGGTCAACCCGAAAAACAGTGAGGTTTACGTCACGCTGACCAATAACGGCAAACGCGGCACGCCCGAGGCACCCGGCCTCGATGCCGCCAATCCGCGGGCGGAAAACACCTTCGGCCACATCGTCCGCTGGCGTGAAAGTGGCAACGATGCGGCCGCCACCGACTTCACCTGGGACATCTTCGCCCTGGCTGGCGATCCGCAGAACGCGAATCCGAACACGCAGGGCAACATCAAGGGCGACGCCTACGGCAGCCCGGACGGGCTGTGGTTCGACCCGAGCGGTCGACTCTGGATCCAGACTGACGTGTCGAGCAGCGTGCTGAACAAGGGTGACTTCGCCAACCTGGGCAACAATCAAATGCTGGTGGCCGACGTCAAATCCGGCGAAACCCGCCGCTTTCTGACCGGGCCGAAAGGCTGTGAACTCACGGGCATCACGACGACGCCGGACGGCAAAACCCTGTTCGTCAATATCCAGCATCCGGGCGAGACCGCTAGCGAGCGCTCTGATCCCGCCCACCCGAACGCCATCTCGGCATGGCCGGCCAACCAGTTTCCCGAGGCACTCGGCGGCCGTCCGCGCTCGGCCACCATCGTCATTACCCGAACCGACGGCAGGCCGGTCGCCGCCTGATAACAGAAGCCCCGCCGCAGCGGGGCTTCCTTGACGACACCAGGGAACTCAGGCCTTCGGCGGAACGTAGCCCTGAATGCTATCGGCGCCGTCGCCAAAGAAATGCTTCTCGACCTGTTCGGCCAGATACTTGCGGTGCTTGGCGTCGACCAGATTGAGACGATTCTCATTGATGATCATGGTCTGCATCTTGATCCACTGCTGCCACGCCTCTTTCGAGACATTTTCGAAAATGCGCTGGCCGAGGGCGCCGGGATAAGGCGGGAAATCGAGGCCTTCGGCCTCGCGGCCGAGCTTGATGCAATTGACGGTACGTGCCATGGGTAACTCCGTAAAGTTGATTCGGCGAATTATAAGGTCTTGAACAGACTCTTTGAATCGGCCGCCAGCCCAATGAATATAAGGGTTTGTGATTATCCGGTTTTGCCTAGCTACTTACGTAGCCACACACAAACCGGCCGCTGCAATCATTTTGACCGAATCCCGGCAAGATCGCCAGCTAACCCCCCCTTCCTTATTTCGCGCCGCTGCGAAAAGAGGGGGGGCGTCCGGTCTAGACCCGACAGGCCCTAGACTTTTAACCCCCCCTCCCGGCCTCCCGGTTTAGACCCTTAAGCCGTCTGCACCTAAAGACATGGCGCGCGCGAATGTCCCTCGAGACATAAAGCCCAGGGAGGACCCGCAATCAAGCCAAGGGCCGCCGCCTGAATATCGGCTCCCTGATATAGCCCGGCCGAAACTCTAGGCCCTGATTGAGAAAGTAGCCTTCTACCAACACGCCAAACCGGCCCAAGACCCCGGCGTTATCCAGACAGGTGCGAAAGGACCGCAGCGACGACGCAGAGGGCGGGCGCGGTTGCCAAGGGTCGGTACCGATGAAAACAGCCAGGGCGAACGAATCAAGGATTGCATTCTCTGTTGCCTCGTCTGACAGCTCCCACACTTCCCGGACAACCTCGCAGCGCATCATCATGGCCAGGCTGTAACCCTTGCGGCCGCGCTTGCCTTGGTCTGCCTGGTAATGCGGCCGACAAAGCGCCTCCAACTCTGCCCAATCGACCGTCTTTTCGATCAACCCCAGGACAACAGCGCGCGCCGGTTGCCTCGCCTTTGGCCAGCGTACAGAGCCAAACAGGCTTGGCGACACCGAAGCCGCAATAATCCGTTTCTGTCTGCTTATCATCGTTTTACCCTTTTCACTATGCTATGGAGTTGCGGCCTAAGGCTTTCACGCGGTGCGAATTACCCGCACCCTTAATGCCCAGGAAGGACCCGTGCACTTGCCTTTGCCTCCCGTTTTCTGACGCAAAATCATTTACTGCCCGCCCCCTACGCGCGCCGGTTGCAGGGCTTTTCCTTCCCACCCCTACCGTTTTATGCCGGGACAACCGGGACAACCGGGACAAACGCCGGAAACCCTGACCAATAGGGCATCTAGCGTTTTCATTCTGCATATTCACGCCGGGACACAGCCGGGACACGCCGGGACACTTCAGTTTCAGGACGTTTCAGGCCGTGCGAAATGCCACATTCACGGCCGCGCGCCGCTGTCCCGCGTCGTGCAGTTTTGGGGGCTTTCCGGGCGCTCACAGGCCCGGCCATCTGTCCCGCCCTGCTCTCTGGTCGGGGTCGTTCGGCGGGGGTTTGAAGCCCTCGCAGCGGCGCAACCAGTCAGGGGCGGGGGCATAGGTCCGGCTGGCGACCAGCTCACGGCGGGCGGCCGCCAGGCAGCGGCCATTGCTCGCCAGGTTGCCACACTCGGCACAGCGCCGCCGGTTGTCCCCGGCGCGCTCGGGGTCGCCAATGCCAGGCAGCGCGGCCGGCGCGTTCGCCGCGTTCGCTCCCTGGTTCGCCGTCGCCTGTCCCGCCTCGATACGCGCCGGGGGCTGCACGTCGCCACCGGATAGCATGGCGTCCCAATCAATCATCGTCGGAATCAAACAGCGTCGGCAGGATATGAACCACGCGGGGGCGACCCTCGGTCGGCAGGCTCTCACGGACCAACCACGGCCGATCGGTCTCGCTGCCCTTGCGGCAATACCCTTTGGCGACCAGCAAGCGCCCCACGGCCGCCGCGTCGTATCCCTTGCACACCACGCCGCGCCATGCCTCGTTAAACAGGAAATATTCCTGTGCGTCGCTGCCCTCGGCATCCTGACAGCCGCGCCGATAGCCGGCCCGGTCCGGCTTGCCGGGCGCGTGCTTCTCCGTATCGTTCGCCGGACGGTCCCAATCGGTAAAGGCGCTTTCACCCTTCCGGCGGATAAATTCGCGGACTTGGCGCAACATCGCCTTTTCTTCCTGGTTCCCCTGACCGCCCCGGCGGGACAGCCAGGCATCAAAGCACGTGCGGGCCGCCTGCATGGCCTCGCCTTGCTGCCAGCCGGTAATTCCCCATTTGGTCGCCAGTTCGCCGGCCGCCCCGACCAAGGCGAAGCGCGCCGCAACCCGCCGCGCCTGCCCATGCGCCGCGCCGTCGAGACATGCAGCCTCAAATTTTTTCTGCGCTTCGCGGACCAGATCGGGAACCGCCTCTTGATGCTTCGCCAGCTCGGCAACGAAGGCATGAAAGGCGGTCCCGTATTGCCGGCGGGCGGCCCTGTCCAGTGCCTTGGCAAACTGGCTACCGTCCGCGTAGTCGTGCAGATTCTCGAACACCCCCAGCCCGGCCCCGGCATCGGCCGGAATCTCTGCTAGGCGTAGTTCCTGCCCTGCCCTCGGGGTCTTGCCGATTTCCCCCAGGTGCTCGGATAGCCCGATTTCGCCGCAACTCAGGAACAGCAGCCGCCAGCTTGCCCGGTCCCGCGCGCCGCCGGTCCGACCGGCGCGGCTCTTGCCGCTGCCGTTCGCCAGCATGTAGCAGGTTTCGCCGGCCTCTCGGGGGTCCATTTGGGCCAATTCGTCCAACAGCAGCGGCGCGTCACAATGGGCGCCCGCCAGGGCTTCCAGGCCGTTTGACGTTGCCCGCCAGCGTTGCATGAAATCCGCGCCGCCGCACACCGAAGCCGCAACCCGTAGCGCCGTGGTCTTGCCGTCGCTGGAATTGCTGCGAAAGTGAAAGCCGCCGGACTCGCTGCCCAGCAAGTAAAGCAATGGCGAAGCAAAGCACGTCGACACGGCAAACAGCAGCCGGGAATTCCCGCTGCACAGCACCGCAACCTCGTTTCGCCAATCGCCAAGCTTGCCGCGCATGGCGAAGGTTGAAGCGCCGCCGCCCTCGCTTTCGTATATCCACGCGCCGGCATTCGGGCCAATGGCACTATCCGGCAACACGAACACCGCCCCCTCGGGGCCGGCGTCGTGCCAGCCGGTCCGGTTGGTCACACGGGCGCGCGCTTTCGGGCTGGCGCTCTGCAAGTATTCGACCAGCGCCGGCCGGCCGCGCGGCGCAATCTGCAAGCCCTGGTCCAACAGCAGGCCGGCAACCTCGGCACCGTCGCCACGAAACAGCGCGGCCGGGACAATGACACGATGCAAGGCCCGGTCAGGATCGAAGAATTCGACCAACAAACCCCAGGCGTAATTCCGGGGATCGCGCACCCGTGCCACCGGCTCCACGGGCGCGCACACCCAGCGCGGCGCGCGGTCCGTTTCGATCAGCCAAACGCCCTTGGCGTCGAGTAGAAAGCGCCCTGCCTTGGGGGCTTCGCCGCTCGCCTCGGTTGCCTTGCCGGCGGTCGCCTCCACGGGGCGCAGCGTGTCCGGTTCCGACAGCACAAGGGCCATATGCGCCGCCGTCCAACCACGGGCGACCAGATCGGCGGCGTCGTCACCCGCTGCCAGTGGTTCGCCATCGGCAAGCGCCGCCGTCCCCTCTGCCTCGATAGCCCGCCGGGCGAATGCCGCCAGGTTGAAAATCGACACTTTCCCGGCGTCGGCCGTAGCCAGCGCCGCCGCAACATCGCCGGCCGCCTTGGTTCCGGCCTGGTCGTTATCCGGCCAAAGCCAGCATTCACGGCTGGCCAATGGCAACCAATCCGCCTTGCTCACGGCTTGCGCCCCGCCCTGCCAGGTCAGCACAGGGTTTTCAGGGAACAGCCGCGCCGCCGCGTCGCGTGCCTTCTCACCTTCAACCAACACCGCCGCGCGCGCGGGATCGGCAGCCGCCAGCTCAGGCAAGCCCAGCAACAGGCGCGGCCCGGTCGGGGCCTTGAACTGCCATTGCAACCGGCCATCAGGGAAACGCCACAAGGTCAAAGGCGAAAATTGCTTGCGCTCGCCTTTCGGTTCGTATCGGTCGTGATAGAAGCACACCGCCCCGGCCGCATTCCGATAAGCCCAGCGCGCGGCCGGCTTGCCGTGGCGAGAATGAGCAACCGGCGGGGCCGGCGCATCCTCGGGGATCGGCATCTGGCACACCGCGCCATCGGCCGCCGTCGCTTCCGGCGGTTTTTTGGGCGGGGGCGATGCCTGCCTATCACCCGCCGCACGTTCGTTCGGCTGGCGTTGATTCTGGCGGTCAGGCTTGGCGATTCCGTAATGCGCTGCCAGCCTTTCCGCCGCTTCGATCTGCCGACAGTCCAGGACATACGCCGCCAGGGCGACCAGATCGCCGCCCCGGTCGCTTGTAGCGAAATCGCTCCACGCGCCGGAATCGCGGTTAATCGAAAAGCTACCCGGCTTGTGGTCGCTCCGACTAGGATTGATCGGCAGGTATTCGCGCGCCTGGTTCTTTCCGCCAGACAATCCGAGAAAGGACATAACCCCGTCGAAATCCGCCAAGGCCGCCGCTGCGACCTTGCCGATAAAGTCATTCGCCATTTTCGGCCGCCTCGCGTGCTTCGCGCTGCGCCTTCCAATGCGCCGCGCGGGCCTTTTGGGCGCAGGTGCGACAGGTCCCGGCGTTCATTTCTTCCCAATGCTCCGCCAGATCAGCCAGGCCGGACAGTAGCGATTCATCAAGCGATTCCAGGCGCTTGTCAGACACGCCGGCCAAATCTGAAAGGCCGCGCTCGCTGGCATCCGCCAGCAATTCCAGCTTTTCCGAAATGGACCAGCCGTGAAATTCGCGCGCTTGTGCTTCGATCAGTGCGGACAACAGCGGCGCGAACTGGACAACGAAGGCGGCCGGGTCGCGTTCCAGGGACTTTTCCAAGCCCAGGCGCTCGGCAAGCATTCGCAGGGCGCGGTTCATGTAGTTGGTCGCAGAATCGGCCGTTTGCCGCTCGGCATCGCTTGCCGTGAATCCGGTACGGGCCGCGCTCATTTCACACCCCCGGCCGCGTCGATTTTCGATTGAATCCAAGCGTCGACCGCAACGGCCGGTAAGGCGCTTGCCCGCTCGCCAATCTTGACCAGCGGACCCAGGCGGCCGGCCTTGATTTCCCGGTATGCCTGACAGGTGGAAATACCCATGCGGCGCGCTGCATGGGGGACTTTTTCAAGGGCCGCAACCCTTTCCGGGCTGGGAATAGTGGGGGCTTGTTGCATTTTTCGTGCTCCTTTGAATGACTCCGGCGTTATTGCCGGAAACACCCTGAAAGCTCAGGGCGTCGCCATTACAGGCCAACAAAAGGCACAAAAAAACAGCGGTAACTACATCAACAAACCGGCGCGAACCCGCCGCAACGCTTGCAGGACAAGCGATAACAACCGGCAGGAAAAATTACCTCATCGCCTTGGGGCCTGTGGTCTTTTCCCAGTTCGCCAGCGTTGAAATTCTCTCAAATGCTTTTCCGCCATCGTCATACTGGGGGCGGTTCTCTTTCAGCCATTCGACAATTAGCGCCCTTGGCTTTTTCTTCGCTTTTTCGGCCCGCTCGCTGGCGTATTGCCAAGCCAGGATCGCCGCCTCTAGTTCGCCAGAAAAATGCGGGTCTGTCTTGTCCAGGCAGCGCAGGGCCGAAACCTCAACCGCCTCGGGGAAAAGAAAGGCGGGGCGCTCCCCGATGGAATCCGCGTAGCCCTTCAATGCGGCGCGGGTAAATAAGGCACCCTCCCAAGCAACAGGGCCGCGCTTTGTCGTTGGAATAACCCTTGGACCGCGCCGCCAGCCACTAAGAGTAACCAGCCCGTATTCGTCGACAGCGCGCGGGATTGTCTGGTTTGTTGTTATATCAACATCAGGGCGGTTGTGATCAATGCGGCCGGCCTCAGCCGCTTGTTTGATTTGCTGCGCCCACTCTCGCATCACCGCAAACTTTCCCGGCACTGATTCGCGCGCATTGTGCAACCCAGGCGGATAGCCAGCCCACAGACACGCCACCTCTAAAAGCGTCAAGGGGTCTTTGTTTTGCCACGGGGAAAGATCGAAGCCCGGCGGTGTAAAATTGTCGTTCGCCATTGCACAAAAGCCCTTGTGTATTGGTAAGGGGGCCGGGCGTTGCAGCGCCTCGGCTCCCTGTTTTATTTGGCGGCCTTCCCGCCGGCCGTTTGGCCTCAGCGATAAAACCGCGCCGCTGGGTAGCTCTCCCGAATCTTCGCTTTGACCGCGTCTCGGTCGCCAGCTCGCAGGAACATTTCAACCGGCGCGCTATGCGTCGATTCATCACAAGCCCAATACAGCGGCGCGCCAAGGCCCCAATATGCGCCGCCCTGGTCGTATCCGCCGGCATCTATCGGCACCCTCGCCAGGCGGAATTTGTAGGGCAGATCGGCCGGGCCGGTCTTGGGGGCGCGTCCCATGTCCGCGCCTCGGGATGAAAACGCCTTGGGTAGTTTCATGGTTTGCTCTTTCATGCTGCCAGCCTCTCAATTCCGGCGTATTCGCCGGCCTTGGTCCTGTTCAGCTCCCACAGGTCTAGCGCCTCTTGCATTCGCAGCCAGCTTTCAGGCGTGGTCCCGGTCAGCTTGCCCAGGCGGATAGCCAGATCAGCGGACAGGCCGCGCTTTTCGTGCAGCAGCTCGGAAACGGTCAGGCGCGAAACAGCCAGCCGCTTTGCAAATTCGGTTTGAGTCATGCCCAGCGCCGGCAAAACATCTTCCCGGATGATCGCGCCGGGGTGCGTCGGCTTGCGGTTCGGGTTGCGTAGGGTCATCAGTGGTAATCCTCCAAATCAACGTCGACGGCATCTTCGCCGTCAAAAGCAAACGTGATTCGCCAGTTACCCGACACGCTCACGGCGTACCGCTTGGGGTTGAAGCCCGTCAGGCCATGAAATCCAAAGCCGGGCAGGTTCATATCTTCCGGCCGGCCGGCGGATTCCAGGCGGTCCAACAGGCGTTCAAGCCGGGCCGCATGTTTTGGGTTGATTCCCCGGCGGTCGCCTTCAGAGAAAAACCGTAACAGCCCTTTGTGTCGAATGCTGCGAATCATGGGCAGATTGTAATGGATAGGATTACAAAGACAAGCGGTTTTCAGCCCTACCGGCCGGCGCGCCTGGTTTTCTGGACAGCGGCCGCCGCACGGGTGCCGACCGCAACCGCCAGCGCCTCGGCATAGGCCAGGCGGGCGCGATGCACGAGGCGCAGGGCATGGCCGGCCGCAACGGCGGCCGATTCCTGCCGACATTCCAGATAGTCGCCCGCGAAATCCTTTTCCACCGCCAGGCGCAGCAGGTCTAGCAGGGCCTCGGCTGCCATCAGGTCGCCAAGCGGGCCGGCTGGCGGGTAATCGGGGGCGGGCGCTTCGCGTACCTTGAACGTGTCTTGCACCCCCTCAAAGGTCGATTTCGGCGGGACAGCCGGGGGCGGTTTCAAGGTTGGTTCGCGGGCGGTTTTCGGCATGGTTTCGGCCTCTCGATTCTTCTCAATTTCCGCCGCTTGTGACGGGTCCCGGCAATGCCCTTGCGCGGCATTTCGCACGGCCTGAAACGTCCTGAAAATGAAGTGTCCCGGCGTGTCCCGGCTGTGTCCCGGCGTGAATATGCAGAATGAAAACGCTAAATGCCCTATTGGTCAGGGTTTCCGGCGTTTGTCCCGGTTGTCCCGGTTGTCCCGGCATATTTCGGTAGGGGTAGGAAGAAAACGCGGCGCGCATCATGCTTTTTTCGGGGTCCGTTGCTTGATTGGAATCACCTTGTCCGCGTCGCCTTTTTCGCACTGCGCCAACAGGTCGGAAAGGGCATTCAGGGCGGCCCGGCGTTCCTCGAAATAATCATGCACGTTATAGACCGCCTCGATACCCCTTGCCGGTTTGTGGTTCAGGCACATTTCGGCAATGTAGGGAGCAACCCCCAGGGCGGCAAGGTGCGTTCTGGCTGTCCGGCGCAGATCGTGCACCGTGAATGGCTCAAGGTCAGATTGCAGCATGTAGAGCGCATGATTCAACGTCGTTTCGCCCATGAAGCCCGTTACCTTGCCGGGGGCTATGCGCTGCACCGGAAAGACATAGGCGTTATGCCCTCTTGCCTTCTGCTCTTTCAGGATCGCCACAACCCAGGGTGAAAGCGGGACGCGGATAGCCTCTTCGGTCTTGGTCTGTTCCTTGGGGATATGCCACTCACCGGATTTCAGGTCGAACTGGTCCCAGGTTGCGGTCAGCAATTCCATTTTGCGGACCCCCAGAGCAAGCAACAACTTGAGCGCAGCCGCCGAATAGGGCGGAAAGTTCGGCGTGTCCCGCATCGCCTTGAAGAATTTGACCAGCTCGCCACGGGACAGCACCCGACTACGCGGCCCTATCTTGCCCCCTACGTCTTTCCAGCCAAAAGGCGCAGCCGGGTTGGCCGCGATGATATGGCGCTTCATGCCGTAATCGAAAAGCGCCTTGGATAGCTGCAAAACCTTCTTTGCCGTCTGTGTTACACCGCGTTGCTTAAGGGGATACAACAGGGCGTCAATATCGGCGGGGCGAACGTCGGCAACTTGCTTGCCGCCGATCTTCGGCAGGATATGCAGGGCGAACACCCCGGAAACCGCTTTCGGGTCCTTTCGTTGCCCTTCGATCTGGCGGGCGAAGAATTCATCATAAAGCGCCTTGACTGTCCCGACCTTGGCCAGCGTTGCCGCCAGCTTGACCGATTCTTTCCGGGCCTGCTTTTCTTGGGCAACGTCGACGCCCTGACTGACCGCTACGCGCTTTTCTGCCGCCAGTTCGCGGGCCTTGGCGATGCTCATATCTGGATAGCGTCCCAGGGTCAGTTCCCTAGCCTTGCCGGCAAAGCGATAGCGCAGCGTCCACGCCGCCGTTCCCTTGGCGGAAATGGTGAAGGTCAGTCCGTCCCCGTCAGACTTCGCCACCGACTGCCCCGCCTTGACCCAATTTCTAAGCTCAACGTCTGTCAGCTTTCCCACGGCTTTTTCCCTCCTAGCTACACATATTTTCTCTAGCTACACCATTTTCCGTGTAGCCACGGTCTTACTACTCACGTAGCTACATAAAAATTATGCGCTGTCTTGCTACGCTACGCAACGACTAGACATAAAAAAACCCGGAAAATCCGGGTCTTAGTTGATTCGTTGCGACGTTCTGAAACGTCCTGAAATGGCTTCAAAGGGTTTTGAACAGGACCTTGGAGCGCCGCTGATAGTTGTACATATCGCGCTTGCGGGCCGGCAGGTCATCGACCGTCCCCAGCTTGAAGCCGCGCTCGACGAACCAGTGCTCGGTGCGCGTGGTCAGCACGAACAGGCGCTTGATGCCGGCCTTCTTGGCCCGCCGCTCGATGCGCTTCATCAGCTGTTCGCCATACCCCCATTCGCGGTGCTCGGGGCTGACTGCCAGGCAGGCCAGTTCGGCCTCTTCGTCGGAATGACTGTAGAGCGCTGCGCAACCGACGATGATGCCGTCGTGCTCAACGATGGAAAAATGCTCGATCTCGCGTTCGAGCAATTCGCGTGGCCGGTGGACGAGAATGCCTTCGGCCTCCATCGGCTCGATCAGCGCCACCAGCGCGCCGATGTCGTCCGGCTTGGCTTCGCGGATACTTTCCAGCGACTCACGCGTCACCACCGTACCGACCCCGTCATGGGTGAACAACTCGCGCAGCAAGGCGCCGTCCTGCTCGAAGCCGATCAAGTGCACCCGGCCGACTCCGGCACGACTGGCGCGCACGGCGCAGGGCAGGTAGCGGCGGATATCGGTCGACAGCCACTCGCCCGTCTTCATTGTTTCGGCGACCTGGTCGGCGGTCAGCGCATCGAGCAGCTCCCCGGACGGATCGGTGACACCCCGGCTGTCGGTCAGGTAGACCAGTTTGTCCGCCTTGATCGCCACGGCCACCGCCTCGGCGGCCTCTTCCATCTGCAGATTGAAGATTTCGCCGGTCGGTGACGGCCCTTCGCAATTGAGCAGCACGATGTTGCCGAGACCGAGTTGGGCGTTGATACCCTCGGCGTCGACCTTGCGCACCTTGCCGGCGTAATGCATGTCGATGCCGTCGAGAATGCCGATCGGCTGGCCGGTGATGAAGTTGCCGCCGATGACGCGGATGCGGCTGTTGGCCATCGGCGTGTTGGGCAGGCCCTGCGACAGCATCGCCTCGATCTCCAGATAGACGCTGCCGACGGCGTCGAGCACGCAGTCGAGCGCTTCGGCATCGGTCACCCGGTAGCCGCGGTGGTAGATCGACTCAAGGTTCTTCTCGCGCAGCTCTTCCTCGATCTGCGGCCGCGCGCCATGTACCAGTACCAGGCGGATGCCGAGGCTGACCAGCAGGTTGACGTCGTAGGCCAGCGTCTTGGCAAACTCGCTGGCGACCGCCTTGCCGCCAAAGGCGATGACGAAGGTCTTGCCGCGAAAGGCATTGATGTAGGGCGTGACCGCCCGGAACCAGGAGACAAAGTGCTCGTCGTAAGGGGTGTCGCTCATGGTTGCGTATATTTTCCGTCGTCGATTTTCAGCGCGCCTTCCAGGCGGTCGCAGATGGTTTTCAACACTTTCGCCCGGGCGAAGTTCTTGTCGTTGGCTTCGACCAGCGTCCACGGTGCGAGGCCGGTCGAGGTGCGGTCGACCATGTCGCAGGCGGCATTCACGTAGTCGTCCCAGCGCTCGCGGTTGCGCCAGTCTTCCTCGGTAATCTTGAAGCGCTTGAAATCGGTGGCTTCACGCTCCTTGAAACGGCGCAGTTGCTCGTCCGCACTGATCTGCAGCCAGAACTTGACAACCACCACGCCGGCGCCGGCCAACTGGTGTTCGAAGTCGTTGATTTCAGCGTAAGCGCGCAGCCAGTCGGCTTCGGAACAGAAGCCCTCGACCCGCTCGACCAGCACGCGCCCGTACCAGGAGCGATCGAAGACCGCGACCCGCCCGGTGCGCGGGATATGCCGCCAGAAACGCCAGAGATAGGGCTGGGCGCGCTCTTCATCGGTCGGTGCGGCAATCGGAATGATCTGGTACTGGCGGGCATCGAGTGCGGCCCCGACCCGGCGGATGCTGCCGCCCTTGCCGGCCGCATCGGAGCCCTCGAAAACCAGCACCAGCGATCGCTTGCCGGCGAAGCGCGGATCACGCACCAGTTCGGAGAGCCGGGCCTGGTATTTGGCCAGATCGCGCTCGTAGGCTTTCTTGTCGAGCTTGAGTGTCAAGTCTAGCTCGCTGAGTACGGTCTTGTGGTCGATCGTCTGGATGACCGGGGGCGCAACCGGCACCTGCTGAAGTCCCTGCTGCAGACGCCGCCGGATGGCGTCGAGCACGATACGCCCCACCGTCAGCGAGCGATAGGCATCGTCTGTGCCTTCGACAATGATCCACGGCGCCTTGGCGGTATTGGTCACGCGCAGGACATGGCCGGCAACTTCCTGCAGCTTGCCGTAGGTTTTCAGGCGCTCGTAACTCTCCTTGGTGACCCGCCAGGCGGTACGCGGATCTTTTTCGAGCGCTTTCAGGCGCTGTTTCTGGCCATCCTTGGAGAGATGAAACCAGAACTTGAGAACCAGCGCCCCTTCATTGACCAGCATGGCCTCGAAACGGTTGATGTCGTCGAGGTGGTCATCCAGCGTCGTGCGCCGCATCGTGCCGGCGATACGGTCGGCGATCGGCTGCGAATACCATGAACCGGCAAAGACGCCGACCTTGCCCTTGGGCGGCAGCGCCCGCCAGTAGCGCCACATGTAGGGTCGCGAACGCTCCTCGTCGCTCGGCTCAGAGAAGGCCAGCGTCGAGATGTGTCGCGGATCCATCCACGAATAGAGCAAATTGATGGTTTCACCCTTGCCGCTGCCGTCGACTCCGCTGACCAGGATGACGACCGGAAAATCCTTTTTTTCCAGCAGGTCGTACTGGACGTCGAGCAGCGCCGCGCGCAGCTTGGGAACCTCCTTCTTGAAGGTTTCCTTGTCGATGGTGTGACCCAGTTCCGCCGATTCAAACATGGTTCATGCCCCCTTGAAATCGCCCCACAACGCCTGCATGGCCGCCAGCGCAGCGAGCCCTGCCGTTTCGGTGCGCAAGATGCGCGGCCCCAGGCGGACCCCGTGAAAACCGACCTGCCGGGCGGCGATGATCTCTTGCGGATCAAGCCCGCCTTCGGCACCGATCAGCAGGTGCACCTTGCCGGCCGGCGGCAGATCGACCAGCGCCTGCCCGGCAGCCGGATCCAGGATCAGCCGCAACGCCCCGTCGGCCGGCCGCGCCAGCCAGTTCTCGAGTTTTTCCAGCGGGGCAACCTGGGGCACCTGATTGCGCCCGCACTGCTCGCAGGCGGCTGCCGCCACGCCCTGCCAATGGGCCACGCGCCGGCCCGCCCGCTCACCGGCCAGACGCATGACGCTGCGCCGACTGTCGACCGGAACGATATGCGAAACCCCTAGTTCCACGGCCTTCTGCACGGTGAAATCCATTTTCTCGCCCGCCTGCACCGCCTGGATCAGCGTGACCGCCAGCGGCGACTCGCACTCCACATCGCGCCAGGCGCCGAGCACCGCAATCACCCGTGCTTTCTCGATCCGTTCGATGCGCGCGTCGTACTCGCCACCGCGGCCATCGAAAAGCACCATCGGCGCACCCGCCTGCAGGCGCAATACGCGAACCGCATGGCGCGCCACCGGCTCGGGCAACTCGACGTGAGCGCCCGGGGCAAGGGCTTCCCGGCAGTAGAAACGAGGCAGATTCATCGGTGCTATTATGGGCGAAATAGCCGTTCAGGGGATAAACATGGTTGCCTTGAATCCGCCCGTTTGCCAATTCGGCTTGTTGGCCGCTGACTTCGACCTGCCGGGCACCGATGGCCGGCGTTACACGCGCGACGATTGCCGCGGCCCGAATGGCCTGCTGGTCATGTTCATCTGCAACCACTGCCCGTTCGTCAAGGCGGTCATTGACCGCATCGTGCGTGACTGCCGTGAGCTTGCCGGGTCCGGCGTCGGCAGCGTGGCGATCATGAGCAACGACGCCACGGTCAACCCGGAAGATTCATTCGAAAACATGGTGCTGCTGGCTAAACAATTGGATTTCCCGTTCCCCTATCTGCTCGACGAAACCCAGTCAGTGGCGCGCGCATACGGGGCAGTGTGTACGCCGGACTTTTTCGGCTACAACGGCCGGCTCGAACTGCAGTATCGTGGCCGCCTCGATGCCTCGGGCCGTAACCCGGCGCCTCCCGACGCATCGCGCCAATTGTTCGCGGCCATGCGCCTGATTGCCGAAACCGGGCAAGGCCCGCGCCAGCAGACCGCGTCGATCGGCTGCTCGATCAAGTGGCGCGGCGAATAAGGTCGCCGTTTCCGCACACCCCTTTCGCACACCCTTTGTCCGGCGGGTTAAAATTGCCCCTTTGTCATAGCCGCAGGGAGAAAATATGGCACAGCGCACGCTGGCGCGTTACCTCATCGAGGAGCAACGCAACAAGGGGGTCATCAACGCCGATCTCCGCTTTCTGATCGAAGTGGTTGCCCGCGCCTGCCAGGCCATCTCGGTCGCCATCGGCAAGGGTGGCCTGGGCGGGGTACTCGGCGAAGCCGGCAGCGAAAACATTCAGGGCGAGGCGCAAAAGAAGCTGGACGTACTGTCCAACGATATCCTGCTCGATGCCAACGAGTGGGGTGGTCACCTGGCCGCCATGGCATCCGAGGAAATGGATCTGCCGCACACCATTCCGCACCGCTATCCGCAGGGCGAATACCTGCTGCTCTTCGACCCGCTTGACGGCTCCTCCAACATCGATGTCAATGTCTCGATCGGCACGATATTTTCGGTGCTGAAGTGCCCCGAGGGTGCCGACCTGAGCACGCCAGAGAAAGCCGAAGCGGCCTTCCTGCAACCGGGAACGGCCCAGGTTGCCGCCGGGTATGCGTTGTACGGCCCGACCACACTGCTGGTCCTCACGGTGGGTGACGGGGTAGTTGTATTCACGCTCGACCGCGAGCAGGGCAGCTTCATCCTGACCCGCGACAACGTGCAGATCCCTGCCGACACCAAGGAATTCGCCATCAACATGGCGAACCAGCGCTTCTGGGAAGCACCGGTCCGGCGCTATGTGGCCGAAATGCAACAGGGCAGCGCTGGTCCGCTCGGCAAGGATTACAACATGCGCTGGGTCGCCTCGATGGTCGCCGATGTGCATCGCATCATGACCCGCGGCGGTATTTTCATGTACCCGATGGACAGCAAGCTCCAGGACAAGGGCGGCAAACTGCGCCTGATGTACGAAGCCAATCCGATGGCCCTGCTGGTCGAGCAGGCGGGCGGCGCAGCGACGACGGGACGCCAGCGCATTCTCGAAATCGTGCCGCACCGGCTGCACCAGCGCGTCGCGGTCATCATGGGCTCGCTGAATGAAGTCGAGCGCGTGACCGGCTATCACGCCGCGTGAACGGCGCGCGAAACACCGCGTCGGCGCCCACTGGTTCGAGCCGTATGAGCCGCGCCAACAATGCCGCAGCGCAACATTCCGCTACCCAAACCGGCCCGTTTCGCGGATAATTTAGGCTTTTTCCAAAGCCGGGGTCAGCAACACAGCCGCGGCGCTGTTGTCCTGAATTTTCCGCAAGAGGAGTAGTTTCATGGCTATCAAGGTCGGCATCAACGGTTATGGTCGAATCGGTCGCTGTACGCTGCGCGCCATTTACGAACTGGGTCTGGAAAACGAATTCGAAGTCGTCGCCATCAACGCCTCCGGCGACATCAAGACCAACACCCACCTGACCAAGTACGACACCACGCACGGCCGCTTCCGCACCAGCGTCGAGATGGACGGCGAAAGCGCCATGATCGTCGGTGGCCATCGCATCCCCTTCTACTCCACCAAGAATCCCAAGGACATCGACTGGGCCGACCATGGCGTCGATGTGCTGCTCGAATGTACCGGCGCCTACACCTCCAAGGCGAAGGCCAAGGCCCTGCTCGACCAGAACGCCAAGCGCGTGCTGATCTCCGCCCCGGGGGGTGACGACGTCGACGCCACCATCGTCTACGGCGTGAACGACAACATCCTGCGCAAGGAAATGACCGTCGTCTCCAATGCCTCGTGCACGACCAACTGTCTGGCGCCGGTAGCCAAGGTGCTGCAGGATAACATCGGCATCAAGCAGGGCCTGATGACCACCATCCACGCCTATACCAACGATCAGGTGCTGGTGGATGTGCGACACAAGGATCTGCGCCGTGCCCGCGCCGGTGCCCAGAACATCATTCCGACCAAGACCGGGGCTGCGGCCGCGGTCGGACTGGTGTTGCCCGCGCTGAAAGGGCGCGTCGATGGCTTTGCGCTGCGCGTGCCAACCATGAACGTGTCGCTGGTCGACCTGACCTTCACCGCCGAGCGGCCGACCTCCAAGGAGGAAATCAACCAGCTGATGACCGCCGCTTCCCAGGGTGCGCTGAAGGGTGTACTGGCCGTCAACAATGACCCGCTGGTTTCCTCCGACTTCAACCACGATCCGGCCTCCTCCACCTTCGATGCCACCCAGACGCGCGTCATCGACGGCAATCTGGTCAAGGTGCTGGCCTGGTACGACAACGAGTGGGGCTACTCCTGCCGCATGCTCGATGCCGCCCGCTCCTGGATGAACGCCAGGTAAGCCGATTGTTTCGAGGGGCCGCAAGGCCCCTTTTGATTTTTATCGACCGGGCCCCGCCACTTGCCTTCCTCCGCCCCCCTGCGTCTTGCCATCAACGGTTACGGCCGCATCGGCCGCTGCTTCCTGCGAGCCCTGCTTGAATCGCCGAGCGCCGGCCATCTCGAGGTCGTCGCCATCAACGAGCCGGCCAACCTGGAAAGCATGGCCTACCTGACCCGCTACGACTCGACGCACGGACGCCTGCACGGCGAAGTCGGGATATCCGGTTCGGCGCTGGCGATCAACGGCCGGCAAATTGCGGTCAGCCACGCCCGCACACCCGAAGCGGTCGACTGGCCCGCCCTCGGCATCGACCTGCTGATCGAATGTTCCGGCGCCTACGGTCGACGCCAGGAACTGACCCGTTTTCTCGATGCCGGCTGCCCGCGCCTGCTGCTTTCCCACCCCGGCTTCAGCGGCGACGATGTCGATGCAACCATCGTCAACGGAGTCAACCAGAACAACCTGACCGGCAATGAGCGCCTGGTTTCCGCCGCCTCGTGCACGACCAACGCCATCGTCCCGCTGCTCGCGCTGCTCGACCGCGAAGTCGGCGTCGACCAGGCATTGCTGACCACCCTGCATTCGGTGATGAACGACCAGCCGCTGATCGACGGCTACCACCACGACGACTTGCGCCGCACGCGCTCCGCGATGCAGTCGATCATCCCGGTGTCGACCGGGCTGGCACGTGGCGTCGAGCGCCTGCTGCCGCAACTGGCCGGCCGCGTCCAGGCCAAGGCGATCCGTGTGCCGACGCTCAACGTCTCGGCCATCGACCTGACCATCGCCACCCAGCGCCCGGTTTCCGCGCACAGCATCAACGCCCTGCTCGCCGATGCCGCGCGCGGCCGGCTGAACAAGCTGATCGCCTATTCCGAAGCCGCCCACGCCTCGATCGATTTCAACCACGATCCGCATTCGGCCATCGTCGACGGCAGCCAGACGCGCACCGGTGGCACCCACCTGGTCAACCTGTTCGTCTGGTTCGACAACGAATGGGGTTTCGCCAACCGCATGCTGGAAGTCGCCGGCCACTGGTCGCGGCTGTGGCACAATCGCCACGAATATAATTGATACCTGATCATTGGAGAAGAACATGAACGTCATCAAACTGACCGACCTCGATGTTTCTGGCAAGCGCGTCTTCATCCGTGCCGACCTCAACGTGCCGCAGGACGAAGCCGGCAACATCACCGAGGACACCCGCATCCGCGCCTCGCTGCCGTCGATCAAGTACTGCCTGGACATGGGCGCCGCAGTAATGGTCACCTCCCACCTCGGGCGGCCGACCGAAGGCGAACTGCGCCACGAAGACAGCCTGACCCCGGTTGCCGTGCGCCTCGGCCAGATGCTGCATGTACCCGTCCGCCTGATCACCGACTGGGTCGATGGCGGGTTCGACGTCAAGCCGGGCGAAGTCGTCCTGCTCGAAAACTGCCGCGTCAACAAGGGCGAGAAGAAGAACAACGACGAACTGGCCCAGAAAATGGCCAGGCTGTGTGACGTCTATGTCAATGACGCCTTCGGCACCGCCCACCGCGCCGAGGCGACCACCCACGGCATCGCCAAGTATGCCCCGGTCGCCTGTGCCGGGATCCTGATGGGCGCCGAAATCGACGCGCTGGGCAAGGCCCTGCACAACCCGAAGCGCCCGCTGGTCGCCATCGTCGGCGGCTCCAAGGTGTCGTCGAAACTGACCATCCTCAAGTCGCTGGCCAGCAAGGTCGACCAGCTGATCGTCGGCGGCGGCATCGCCAACACCTTCCTGCTCGCCGACGGCAAGCGCATCGGCCATTCGCTGGCCGAACCGGATTTGGTCAAGGAAGCCCACGCCATCATGGACATCATGAAGGAGCGCTGTGCGGAAGTGCCGTTGCCGACCGATGTCGTCGTCGCCGATGAAGTTTCCGCCCTGGCCCGCGCCAACAAGATCTCGGTCGATGCCGTCCAGGCCAATGACCGCATCCTCGACGTCGGCCCGAAGACCGCCGCCAAGCTCTCGGAAATTATCGCCAATGCCGGCACCATTGTCTGGAACGGCCCGGTCGGCGTTTTCGAACTACCGCAGTTCGCCGGCGGCACCAAGATGATGGCTTCGGCCATCGCCCACTCCGAGGCCTTCTCGATTGCCGGTGGCGGTGACACGCTGGCTGCGATTGCCAAGTTCCATATCGCCGACGATGTCGGTTATATCTCGACCGGCGGTGGCGCCTTCCTCGAATTCCTCGAAGGCAAGACCCTGCCGGCCATCGCCGTGCTTGAAGAACGCGCCGCAAAATAAGCCCGGATACGCGTCGATCCTGGCCTTGCCACGGTCGACGCCAAGAAGTACCCAAAAAGAACGAGGAAGCGAGAGACATGCTGCGCCACACAAAGATCGTCGCCACCCTGGGGCCTGCCTCCTCGTCACCCGAAGTTCTCGAGCGTATGGTCCGCGCCGGGGTGGACGTGGTGCGCATGAATTTCTCGCACGGCACGCTCGAAGACCATCTGGCGCGCACCACGAGCATTCGGGAAATCGCCGCACGCCTCGGTCGCACGGTCGGCATTCTGGGCGACCTGCAGGGGCCGAAGATTCGCGTCGGCAAGTTCGAATCGGGCAAGGCGACGCTGGTCGTCGGCAGCCGCTTCATTCTCGACGCCGACTGTGCGCTGGGCAACCAGGAGCGGGCGGGACTGGATTACAAGGAATTGCCCAAGGACGTCAGGGCCGGCGACATCCTGCTCCTTGACGACGGCCGCCTGAAGCTGGAAGTCACGGCCGTCCACGGCCATGAAATCCTCACCAGGGTGCTGGTCGGTGGCGATCTGTCCAACAACAAGGGCATCAACCGCCAGGGCGGCGGCCTGACTGCCCCGGCGCTGACCGCCAAGGACATGGACGATATCCGGGCGGCCGCCCGGATCGGTGTAGACTTTGTTGCCGTCTCCTTTCCCAAGGGGGCTGCCGACATGTACATGGCCCGCCAGCTGCTGCGTGCGGCCGGCAGCAATGCCGTGCTGATCGCCAAGATCGAGCGCGTCGAGGCGGTCCAGAATCTCGCGGAAATCCTCGACGCCTCGGACGGGGTCATGGTGGCCCGCGGCGATCTCGCGGTCGAAGTCGGCGACGCTGCCGTCCCCGCTCTGCAGAAAAAAATGATCCGTATGGCGCGCGACATGAACAAGCTGACCATCACCGCCACGCAGATGATGGAATCGATGATCTCGTCGCCCGTGCCGACCCGCGCCGAAGTCTCCGACGTGGCCAACGCGGTGCTCGACGGCACCGATGCCGTGATGCTTTCGGCCGAAACGGCGGCCGGCAAGTACCCGGTCGAAACGGTCGAGTCGATGGCCCGCATCTGCATCGAAGCCGAGCGCTCGGCCGAGATTCGTCTGGACCGCGAGTTTCTCGATCGCATCTTTACGCGCATCGACCAGTCGATCGCCATGGCGGCGATCTGGACGGCGCACCACCTCAAGGTCAAGGCCATCGCCGCACTTACGCAATCCGGCTCGACCGCCCTGTGGATGAGCCGCCTGAACTGCGGCGTTCCCATCTACGCGCTGACGCCGGACGCCGGATCGGTATCGCGCATGGCGCTCTACCGAGGCGTTTGCCCGCTGCCGATGACCCAGCAACATACTGATCGCGACCTACTGCTGGCGGAGGCCGAACAGTTGCTGATGGAGCGCGGCATCGTCGATCTCGGCGACATGATCGTACTGACCATCGGCGAGCCGATCGGTTGTGCGGGCGGTACCAACACGCTGAAAATCGTTCGCGTCGGCGAGCATCAGTTGGACTAGAATGAAAAATTGAAGTGATTAACCAGCACCGTTCCTGATAGGAGTTTCCATGCCACTCGTCTCCATGCGCCAACTGCTCGATCACGCCGCCGAAAACGGCTATGGCCTGCCCGCCTTCAACGTCAACAACATGGAACAGGTCTGGGCCATCTGCGAAGCAGCCAGCCAGATCGACGCCCCGGTGATCATGCAGGCCTCGGCCGGCGCCCGCAAATACGCCGGCGAGCCCTTCCTGCGCCACCAGATTCTCGCCGCCCTCGAAGCCTACCCGCACCTGCCCATCGTCATGCACCAGGACCATGGCCAGAGCCCGGCCGTCTGCATGTCCGCCATCCGCTCCGGCTTCACGTCGGTGATGATGGACGGCTCGCTGGAAGCCGACGGCAAGACCACTTCCTCCTACGAATACAACGTCGCCGTCTCCCGTGAAACGGTCAAGTTCGCCCACTCGATCGGCGTTTCCGTTGAAGCCGAACTCGGCGTTCTCGGCTCGCTGGAAACCATGCGGGGCGACAAGGAGGACGGCCACGGCGCCGACGGCCACATGACCCGCGAACAGCTGCTGACCGACCCCGACCAGGCCGCCGACTTCGTCAAGCAGACCAACTGCGACGCGCTGGCCATCGCCATCGGCACCAGCCACGGCGCCTACAAATTCACCAAGAAACCGACCGGCGACATCCTTGCCATCGACCGCATCAAGGAAATCCACGCGCGCATCCCGAACACTCACCTGGTGATGCATGGCTCGTCTTCCGTGCCGCAGGAACTGCTCGCCGAGATCCGCGAATTCGGCGGCGACATGAAGGAAACCTACGGCGTGCCGGTCGAGGAAATCGTCAAGGGCATCGCCCACGGCGTGCGCAAGGTCAATATCGACACCGACATCCGCCTGGCCATGACCGGCGCCATCCGCCGCTACTTTGCCGAGAACCCGTCCAAGTTCGATCCGCGCGACTACCTCAAGCCGGCTCGCGAAGCCGCCAAGAAAATCTGTCTCGCCCGCTTCGAAGCCTTCGGCTGTGCGGGCCGCGCCAGCCAGATCAAGCCGATCCCGCTGGAAAAGATGGCCGAGCGCTACGCGAAGGGCGAATTGAACCAGATCGTAAAATAGGCAATTTTTCGCAGTCGACCGCAACAGCCGCCTGCGGGCGGCTGTTTCTTTTCCTGATGGCGCTGCGCTGACGCCAGAGACATACGCCGACGGGCGTTGTGGAACATAATGGGCGCTGGTCACGTCATATGAACCTGATTCGCTCGCCTGACGATGACGTCTTTCCAATCAAAACAGCCAAATCGACCCCATGCCCGACTCCAGCAAGTACCGTATCGAAATCAAGCCGGTTCCGCACTTCATTCCCGAGCAGTCCGATCCGGAAAATGAACGCTACGTGTTTTCCTACACCATCCATATCCAGAACGCCGGCAGCATTCCGGCACAGCTGATTTCCCGGCACTGGATCATCACCGATGCCAGCAATGAAGTTCAGGAGGTGCGCGGCATCGGCGTTGTCGGCAACCAGCCGCTGCTCAGGCCTGGCGAGAGTTTCGAGTACACCAGCGGCTGCGCGCTGACGACGCCGGTGGGCACGATGAAAGGCACCTACCAGATGGTCGCCGAGGACGGTACGCACTTCGAGGCCGAAATCCCGGAATTCGTGCTCGCTGTCCCGCGCGCCCTGCATTGAGCCTCAAGCATAGCTATACGCTGATCGCACCGTTTTACGATGCGGCGATCAGCCGCGCCACCCAGGCGGCCCGCCGGCGCAGCCTGGCGGCCCTGCCGTGCGCAGCGGGGCGCGTCCTGCTCGCCGGCGTGGGCACCGGACTCGATCTGCCGCATCTGCCACCGCACCACCAGTACGTCGGACTCGACCTGACGCACGCCATGCTACGGCGTGCGCTGCCGCGCGCCAGCCGGATCGATTTTGCCCCGGTCCAGGGCAACGCTCAGGCGCTACCCTTTGCCGACGAAAGCTTCGACGTCGCGATCCTGCACCTGATCCTGGCGGTCGTTCCCGAGCCGGCCGAATGCCTGGCTGAAATTTCCCGCGTTCTGCGACCGGGCGGCGCCGTGCTGGTTTTCGACAAATTCCTGCGCCATGGGCAGAGCGCCCTGTTGCGCCGGATGGCCAATCCGCTGCTGCGCCGGGTCGCGACCCGGCTGGATGTCATTTTCGAGCCGCTGCTGCTCGCCGCCCCCGAACTGCGGGTGGAACACGACCAGCCGGCCCTGGCCGGCGGCTGGTTCCGCATGATCCGGCTGCGCAAGTCCGCCTGATTATTACGCCGCGTCGGCCTTGCCGAGCGCGTCTTCGATCCAGGCTTCAAGCAGGGTATAGGTCACGGCCAGCACGACCGGTCCGACGAAGATGCCAACCAGCCCGAAACCCAGCATGCCGCCGATGACGCCGGCGAAGATCAGCAGCAGCGGCAGATCGGCGCCGCGCTTGATCAGCATCGGGCGCAGGAAATTGTCGAGGCTGCCGACAATCAGGCTCCACACTAGCAGGAAGGTCGCCCAGCCGTTGTCGCCCATCCAGTACATCCAGCCGACCGCGGGGAACAGCACCAGCGCCGGCCCCAGCTGGGCGATGCACAGCATCAGCATGACTGCGGAGAGCAGCGAAGCGAAGGGCACACCGGCGATGGCGAGGCCGATGCCACCGAGGACCGTCTGCACGATGGCGGTCACCCCGACACCCAAGGCGACGCTGCGAATGGCTTGCCCGGCCAGAATGACGCAGTTCTCTCCGCGCTCGCCGGCCAGTCGCCGTCCGAAGCGACGCACGCTGCGTGCGCCCTCTTCGCCGCTGCCGTACAGGATGGCCGAGAGAACCACGATCAACAGAAACTGGACCAACATGCCACCCAGGCTGCCCGCCTGACCGAGCACCCATTTGGCTGCGTCCGTAACATGGGGGGCGAGCCGGGAAACCAGGCCTGCCGAGCCGCTATCGGCAAGCTGGTGCCAGGTCGCCGCGATCTTTTCGCCAATCAGCGGCACGCCACCAACCCATTCCGGCGGCTGCGGCACGCCGGTAACCGCAACCTTCTTCGCTACATCGGTCAACTGGTCGGCATGATCGGCGATCGTCTCGATCGCTGCCCACAGCGGAAGAACCAACAGGAGCAGCATGCCCAGCGTCATGACCGCGACCGCCGGACCGCGCCGGCCGCCAAAGCGTGCCTCGACCGCCTTGAGCAAGGGCCAGGTGGCGACCACCAGCATGGTGGCCCACACGGTCGCCGCCAGAAACGGGCGCAACACCCAGAACGACGCAGCAATCAGCACGAAAATGCAGAGGATGGCCAGCGTGGTGCGGGTCAGATCCTGACGAAGATCGCTCATTGGAATCCCTCAACTGCGGTAATCAGCGTTTATTTTGACATAGTCATAGGAGAAGTCGCAGGTATACACCCGGGCATCGGCATTGCCACGCCCAAGGTTCACGCGCACCGTGATTTCCGCCTGCTGCATCACGCGGGCGCCATCCGCTTCCTGGTACGCCGCAGCCCGGCCGCCCTGCTCGGCGACCAGCACATCATCAAGCCAGACCCTGACACCATCGACGTCGAGATCGGTGATTCCGGCGTAGCCGATGGCCGCCAGGATGCGCCCGAGGTTAGGGTCGGAGGCGAAGAACGCCGTCTTGACCAGCGGTGAGTGGCCGATGGCGTAGCCGACCTTGCGGCACTCCTCGACATCCCGGCCGCCCGCCACAACGATGGTGATGAACTTGGTCGCGCCCTCGCCATCGCGCACGATGGCCTGCGCCAGTTCGACGGCCACGGCAATGATCGCCGCCTTGACCGCGGCCCAGCCGGCGTCGCTCTCATTGGCGAAAGTCGCGCCCGACTGCCCGGAAGCGATCATCACGAAGGAGTCATTGGTCGAGGTATCGCCATCGACCGTGATGCAGTTGAACGACTGGTCCGCCGCCTCTTTGACCAGCGCATTGAGCAGTGGCTGGGCAATGCCGGCGTCGGTGGCAAGAAAACCGAGCATGGTCGCCATGTTCGGCTTGATCATGCCGGCACCTTTCGACATGCCGGAAATGCTCACTTTTTTGCCGTTGACCACAACCGTGCGCGAAGCGGCCTTGGCGACCGTGTCGGTGGTCATGATGGCGTGCGCTGCGGCATGCCAGTTGTCGGCCCTGAGGTCGGCCTGCGCGGCCGGCAGGCCGGCCTCGATGCGCCCGACCGGCAACGATTCGAGGATGACGCCGGTCGAGAACGGCAGCACCTGGTCGGCGGCAATGCCGAGTGCCGCACCGACCGCTTCGCACGTGGCCTGCGCTGCCTGGCGGCCCGGTTCGCCGGTGCCAGCGTTGGCGATGCCGGTATTGATGACCAGCGCACGGATTTCGCTGCCGCCAGCGAGATGGTCGCGGCACAGTTGCACCGGCGCAGCACAGAAGCGGTTCCGGGTAAACACGCCGGCCACCGTGCACCCGGGATCGAGCGCGAGTAGCGTCAGGTCGCGCCGGTTCTTCTTGCGGATTTCGGCTTCGGCAGTACCGAGCCTGACGCCGGCCACCGGCAGGAGTTGATCGGCGGCGGGGGTGGCGTAATTGACGGGCATTCTCGTGGCTCCAAAAGCATCAAGGCACCTCTGGGGTGCCTTGGGGGGAATCAGAAAGGATCAGGAAAGTTTTCCGTGGCAGTGCTTGTATTTCTTGCCGCTGCCGCACGGGCAGGGGTCGTTGCGCCCGACCTTCGGCCCGGCCTGGGCCGGCTGGCGGGGCGTCTCGTCATCCTCGGGAGCCTGCGCCGCGTCGTAATCGGCATGCTGGTATTTGACGTTCTGCACATCGGCATGCGGCGCGGTTTCCTCGACGTCTTCCGGCGAACGGATCTGCACGGTAAAGACGACCTTGGTCACCTCCTTGCGCACCCGATCAAGCAGGGCTTCGAAAAGTTCGAAAGCTTCGCGCTTGTACTCCTGTTTCGGATTTTTCTGCGCATAACCGCGCAGGTGAATGCCCTGGCGCAGGTGGTCGAGCGCCGACAGATGCTCGCGCCAGTGCGAATCAAGGCTCTGCAGCATCACGTTGCGTTCGAACTGGTGGAAGCTTTCGGCGCCCACCAGGTCAATCTTGGCCTGATAAGCCTCGTCGGCGCCCTGCGTGATACGGGCGAGGATCTCGTCGTCGGCCAGGGTCGGCTCGCTCCTGAACCATTCGGCCACCGGCGCAGGGATCTGCAACTCGGCAGCCAGGGTGCGCTCCAGCCCTTCCATGTCCCACTGCTCCTCGACCGATTCGGCCGGCACATGGGCGCGGAAAATCTCGGCAATCACGCTGTGGCGCATCGCCGTGATGGTTTCGGAAATATCCTCCGTTTCCAGCAGTTCGTTGCGCTGCTGGTAGATCACCTTGCGCTGGTCGTTGGAAACGTCGTCGTATTCCAGCAACTGCTTGCGGATATCGAAATTGCGCGCCTCGACCTTGCGCTGCGCGGACTCCAGCGAGCGGGTGACGAGCGGGTGCTCGATGGCCTCGCCTTCCGGCATCTTGAGCTTGTCCATGATGGCGCGCAGACGCTCGCCAGCAAAGATGCGCAACAACGGGTCGTCGAGCGACAGGTAGAAACGCGATGACCCGGCATCGCCCTGACGCCCGGCACGGCCACGCAACTGGTTGTCGATACGCCGCGATTCGTGGCGCTCGGAGCCGATGATGTGCAGCCCGCCGGCTGCCAGCACCTGATTGTGCAGCTTCTGCCAAGTTTCGCGCATGGCGGCGATCTGCGCCTCACGTTCGGCTTCCGGCAACGACTCGTCATGCTTGATGGCCGAGGTCGCCTTCTCGATACTGCCGCCCAGCACAATGTCAGTGCCGCGCCCGGCCATGTTGGTGGCGATGGTGATCACCCCCGGACGACCAGCCTCGATGACGATTTCCGCTTCACGGGCGTGCTGCTTGGCATTCAGCACGTTGTGCGGCAGATTTTCCTTGTCGAGCAGGCCGGAGAGCAGTTCGGAGGCCTCGATCGACGTGGTGCCGACCAGTACCGGCTGGCCGCGCTGGGCGCAATCCTTGATGTCGGCAATGATCGCCGCGTGCTTTTCGTCAGCGGTCTTATAGACCAGATCGTTCATGTCCTTGCGCACCATCGGCTGGTGCGTCGGAATGACGACGGTTTCCAGACCGTAGATCTGGTGGAATTCGTAAGCTTCGGTATCGGCCGTGCCGGTCATGCCGGCCAGCTTGCCGTACATGCGGAAATAATTCTGGAAGGTGATCGAGGCCAGCGTCTGGTTTTCCGCCTGAATCTGCACGCCTTCCTTGGCTTCGACCGCTTGGTGCAAGCCATCGGACCAGCGGCGGCCGACCATCAGGCGGCCGGTGAACTCGTCGACAATGATGACTTCGCCGTTCTGCACCACGTACTGCTGGTCCTTCTGGAACAGTGTCAGCGCGCGCAGGGCGGCGTTCAGGTGATGCAGCAGCGAGATGTTGGCAGCGTCGTAGAGGCCGGTGCCTTCCTTGAGGATTCCGTGCTCGGCAAGCAGTTGTTCGGCGCGTTCGTAACCGGATTCGGAAAGGTGAACCTGATGGCCCTTCTCGTCGACCCAGTAATCCCCCTCGCCTTTTTCTTCAGCAGCACGCGAGAGCAGCGGCACGACGGCGCGCATACGCACGTAGAGGTCGGTCTGGTCTTCGGACTGGCCGGAAATGATCAGCGGCGTGCGCGCCTCGTCGATCAGGATGGAATCCACTTCGTCGACGATGGCGTAATTCAGGCCGCGTTGAACCCGCTCGCCGGCCGAATAGACCATGTTGTCGCGCAGGTAGTCGAAGCCGAATTCGTTGTTGGTGCCATAGGTGATATCGGCTGCATAGGCAGCCTGCTTGGCCTCATGGCCCATCTGCGACAGGTTCACGCCAACCGTCAGGCCGAGAAAGCTGTGCAGGCGTCCCATCCATTCGGCATCGCGGCTGGCCAGATAGTCGTTGACCGTGATGACATGAACACCCTTGCCGGAGATGGCGTTCAGGTAGGCGGGCAGCGTGGCGACCAGTGTCTTGCCCTCGCCGGTGCGCATTTCCGAAATTTTGCCGGAATGCAGCACCATGCCGCCGATCAACTGCACATCGAAGTGACGCATGCCGAGCTCGCGCTTGCCGGCCTCGCGGACCACGGCAAACGCCTCCGGCAGCAGATCGTCGAGCGATTCGCCGTTGGCGTGACGCTGGCGGAATTCGACGGTCTTGGCGCGCAATTGTTCGTCACTCAGCGCCTGGAGAGCGGGCTCGAGCGCATTGATGCGCTTGACGGTCTGGGAGTACTGCCTGATCAGCCGGTCGTTGCGGCTGCCGAAAACTTTTTTGAGTAGGCCGGAAATCATCGCGATGGAATGTGGTTGCGCTTGGCGCGGCAAAGGCGCGATTCTAACACGCCCTCCCCGCCAGCAATGCCGATACGGATCAAGTCCGGCGGCAATCGGCTAGCGCCGCTTGAGCAGCGCGTATTCCTCGCCCTGTTTCAGGAAGTGTGCAGGGTTCTGGGCGACACCGAGCATACGCACTTCAAAATGCAGATGCGGGCCGGTCGAGCGCCCGGTGCTGCCTACGGCGCCGATCATTTCCCCGCGCTTGACCAGGCTTCCCGCCTTGACGTTCATGCGTGACATATGGGCATAGCGCGTCGTCAGGCCATCGCCATGGTCCAGATCGACCATGTTGCCGAAATCACTGTGGTAGGCGGCGGTCAGGACCACGCCATCGGCGGCGGCAACGACCGGCGCCCCGGTTTCCGCATTGAAATCGATCCCTTCATGCATGGCGCGCAAGCCGGCAATGGGATCGGACCGCCGCCCGAACGGCGAACCGAGAAAACCTTCCTTGACCGGCAGCGTGGTCGGCAACAACCGCTCGCGAACTCGCCGTTCGAGGAAGCGCATCTCAAGCGCCGCAAGTTCGTCGCTGCGCACCTCGACGTCCTGCACCAGGCGATCGATCTCGCGCTGCAACTCGTCTGCCGAAAGCGGCGCCGGAACGAAAGCGCCCCCCTGGCCAGCCGGCTGCGCCGGTGGTGGCGGCGGATCGCGTTTGATCCCGGCGAGCGCAGCAAGGCGTTCCCCGATGGTGTCCAGATGCAGCACCTGGGCCTGCAACTCGCCGATGCGGGTTGCCATCAACTGCAGATTGTTGCCGACGAACTGCTGAACTTTTCGGGCCTCCTGCTGCTGCGCGGCCAGTCCGTCCTGCTCGCCCTGATGCGCCGTGCCCGAAAGGCGCGACAAGGTCACCGAACCGGCGAGAACGAGGGCGATGAAGAGCCCCGCCGCAATCAGCAGGTGACGGGGCATAATGGTGAACGTCCGCGCCACCTTCAGGTGCCGGGAAACGATGATGATCTGCACAATACCTCCTATGTACAACGGGCTTGAGCAATACCTGAACAACGATGCGGCAGCGGGCAAGGTCATCGCCCATGCCCGCTTGCTGCTCAAGCTTGCTCGGCGTTTCGCAGCGGTCGCCCCGGCGGGGCTCGGCCACTTGGCGCACGTCGTCAATTACAAGTCGGGGAAAGTCATTATCCACGCCGATAACGGCGCGGTCGCCGCCAAGATTCGCCAGATGACCCAGCGCTTGTGCAACGATTTATCCAAGGGAGGGCCGGAGTGTAACGGTATCGAGGTTAAAGTTCAACCCCGCCAAATCCCTTGCCAATCAATGACTTCAACTCCGAAGCCGCTCTCCGCAAGGGCTTGCGGGGTGCTGCGGTCGACCGCAGAAAACTTGCCGAAAGGGCCGTTGCAGGAGGCGCTGGCCACCCTGGTCGAGCGCGCCGCTAAACGGGAATGACCGCGACGCGCTCGATAATCAGCAGCGCAAAAACAATCAGGGCGAAGACGATTCCGTAACGCAACAATCGCCAGGCAAAGCCGAGATAATCACGGTTTCCGGTGATGACATAGATCAGCAGACTGGCGCCGAGTGCCACGACGAGAATGACCGCCAGCAGGCGCAGCAGCCACATGCTCGCCTACGCGGGCTGGTCGAGCCAGCGCGTCACCCCCGCCGGCGCCCGCTCGGCCTGTTCGAAGGTCACCAGTTCCCAGGCATCCTGCCGGTTCAGCAGTTCGCGCGCCAGCAGGTTGTTCAATGCATGGCCGCCCTTGTGCGACGAATAGGCCGCCAGCAAGGGATGGCCGACCAGATAGAGGTCGCCGACCGCGTCGAGGATCTTGTGCTTCACGAACTCGTCGCCGTAACGCAGGCCGTCCTGATTCAGGACGCGGAATTCATCGAGGACGATCGCATTCTCGAGGCCGCCACCGAGGGCGAGGCCGTTTTCGCGCAGATATTCGACCTCCTGCATGAAACCGAAGGTGCGGGCGCGGGAGACCTCGCGCACATAGGACTGTTCGGCGAAGTCGATCTCCGCCCTTTGCGCCGACTTGTCGATGGCCGGGTGATTGAAAATGATCGAAAAAGCCAGGCGATACCCTTCGTAAGGGTCGAAGCGCGCCCACTTGTCCCCGTCATGGACTTCGACGGGACTGGTAACGCGAATGAATTTCTTGGCGGCGTTCTGTTCCTCGATCCCGGCCGACTGGATCAGGAAGACAAACGGTGCTGCCGAACCGTCGAGGATGGGTACTTCCGGCGCATCCAGATCGACCCAGGCGTTATCGATCCCCAGGCCGGCAAAGGCCGACATCAGGTGCTCGATGGTGCCCACCTTGACCCCGTCTTTTTCCAGGCACGAGCACATGCGCGTATCACCGACCAGAAATGCAGCAGCGGGAATATCCACCGGTTGCGGCAGATCGACGCGACGGAAGACGATGCCGCTATCGGGGGCGGCCGGACGCAGGGTCATATTGACCTTGACACCGCCATGCAGACCAACGCCGGAGGCGCGAACGAGAGTCTTGAGCGTGCGTTGCTTGAGCATGCAAGTGCTTGAATAATTTGGGGAGCGACGCATTGTAACACAACGCGCCGCTGCCCTTTTTCAGAGAGAGAAGCTACATTCAGTCCGCCTGCTTGCGCAGAAAGGCCGGAATGTCGTAACGGTCGACCCCGCTGTTGGCCAGCGCCTCGACGGTGACGTTGTTGTTGCGCTGCCCGCCCCTGTTGCGGATGACAGCCGGCACCTCCAGGTGATCGTAGTTGGGCGCCGAGTTGAACGCCACGGCGTCACTGGTACCCGTTGCCTGCATCACCGGCGTGTTGATCACTTCGAAGGTCTGATGCTTGCGGGCAACCGCCTGCTGGCCGAGGCCAGTCGCCACGACGGTGACGCGCAGGGCATCGCCCATCAGTTCGTCGTACACGGCACCGAAGATGATGTGCGAATCTTCGGCGGCGAAGGCCTTGACCGTATTCATCACCTCGTTGACTTCCTTCATCTTGAGGCCGCCCTTGGCGGCGGTGATATTGACCAGCACGCCCTTGGCGCCGGACAGATTGACCCCTTCGAGCAGCGGCGAGGCGACCGCCTGTTCGGCAGCGATGCGCGCACGATCGACCCCGGCGGCGGAGGCGGAGCCCATCATGGCGCGACCCATTTCACCCATCACGGTGCGCACGTCCTCGAAGTCGACGTTGACCAGACCAGGGTAGGTAATGATTTCGGCAATACCGCCGACGGCGTTCTTCAGCACATCGTCGGCCGCCCGGAAGCAATGGTCGACATCCGCATCGTCGCCCATGACTTCCATCAGCTTGTCGTTGAGGATGACGATCAGTGAATCGACATGCTTGGAGAATTCCGCAATACCGGCCTCGGCCGACTTCATGCGCTTGTTGCCCTCGAAGCTGAACGGCTTGGTCACCACGCCGACGGTCAGGATGCCCATCTCGCGAGCGATTTCGGCAACGACCGGGGCTGCGCCGGTACCCGTGCCACCACCCATGCCGGCGGTGATGAAGGCCATGTGGGCGCCTTCGAGCGACGCGCGGATTTCTTCGCGGTGCGCATCGGCAGCAGCCTGACCGGCTTCCGGCTTGGCACCGGCGCCAAGGCCGGTCTTGCCAAGCGACAGCTTGCTCGACGCCGTATTGCGCGCCAGCGCCTGGGCGTCGGTGTTGGCGGCGATGAACTCGACACCATTGACCCCTTCGCGAATCATGTGCTCGATGGCATTGCCACCGGCACCACCGACCCCGAACACTTTGATGATCGTGCCGCTCTCTTCTTCCTTCTCAATGATCTCAAACATGACTACCTCCTCTGAAAAAACCGTTGAATACAACTCAAAAATTCTTGGAAAACCAGGATTTCATCCCGTCAAAGACATCCTTGACGTTTTGTTTTTCCTTGATCTTCTGGCCACGCTTCCTTTGCGCCTGCGCTTCGAGCAGCAAACCGAAGGCCGTTGAAAAGCGCGGGCTTTGCACCACATCCGCCAGGCTCCCCGTGTATTTCGGGCTACCCAGACGGACCGGCATGTGGAAGATTTCCTCGCCCAGCTCGACCATGCCCGGCATGACGCTGGCACCACCGGTCAGCACGATGCCGGAGGAGAGCACTTCCTCGAAGCCGGCACGGCGCAGCTCGTTCTGGATCAGTTCGTAAAGCTCCTCGACGCGCGGCTGGATGACGTCGGCGAGCGCCCGGCGACTCAATTTACGGCTCGGGCGGTCATCGACCCCGGCCACTTCCAGGGTATCAGAGGGATCAGCCAGGTGCGACAGGGCGCAGCCGTACTTGCACTTGATGTCCTCGGCCTCCCGCGTCGGCGTGCGCAGGGCCATCGCGATGTCGTTGGTCACCTGATCACCGGCGATCGGAATCACCGAGGTGTAGCGGATCGCACCCTGTGTCCACACGGCCAGGTCGGTGGTGCCGCCGCCGATGTCGATCAGGCACACCCCGAGATCCTTTTCGTCCTCGGAGAGCACTGAATAGCTCGACGCCAGCGGCTGCAGGACCAGGTCATTTACCTCCAGGCCGCAGCGGCGAACGCACTTGACGATGTTCTGCGCTGCTGAAACGGCGCCGGTGACGATGTGCGTCTTCACCTCGAGACGCATGCCGCTCATGCCGATCGGCTCGCGGATGCCGTCCTGGCCATCGATGACAAACTCCTGGGTCAGGATGTGCAGGATTTCCTGGTCGGCCGGGATCGGCATCGCCTTGGCGGTCTCGATCACGCGCTCGATGTCGGTCGGCGTCACTTCCTTGTCCTTGATCGCCACCATCCCGTTCGAGTTGAAGCTCTTGATGTGGCTGCCGGCAATGCCGGTATAGACATCCTTGACCTTGCAGTCGGCCATCAGCTCGACTTCCTGGATGACGCGGCTGATCGTATGTACCGTTTCCTCGATATTGACCACGACGCCCTTGCGCAGGCCGCGCGAATCCTGCGACCCCATGCCGATCACGCTCAGCCGGCCCTCCTGATTGATTTCGGCGACCAGCGCGACGATTTTCGACGTGCCGATGTCCAGCCCGACCACCAGATCCTTGTTGTCCCTGCTCATGTCCCTACTTCCCCTTCACTTCGCCTGCGACTCGCATCGCAAAGCCGTTCGGATATCGCAAATCCACTACCAGAGGCCGCGTCGCACGCTTGCCGACGGTCTCCGGATAGGCCTCTATGAACCGCTGCAAACGCACGCCAACCGGCGACTTGGGTTGTTCCCGCCCCATCTCGACCAGCATCCCGTTGTCCAGCTTCAACTGCCAGGCCAGCCGGGGTGACAAGGTCACCTGCACCGGCCGCTCGCCAAGCTGCTTGAAATTGCCGACCAGTTCGCCGTAACGCCTCAGCACCTCCGGCGCCGTCCCGCTCGGGCCGTAAAGCAACGGGAGGGTTGCCATTTCGGCCTCCGGCAGCGTCGCCGCAAACACTTCGCCAAAGGTATTGACCAGTTCGCCACGTCCCTCGCCCCAGCGCGCTGCCGGACGATGCTCCTCGACCGTCACCTCCAGCCGGGCCGGCCAGACCCGGCGCAGATGAACCTTGCGCACCCAGGGCAACTGCTGCAGCGCGCCGCGTACCGCCTCCAGGTTGAGGCTGAAGAAATTGCCCTTCAGCGCGGCTGGCAACACCTGCTCGATTTCCTGGCGCCGCGTATGCGGCAATTCGTCGACAAACACCACCTGACGTACCGGCAACGCGGGCATGCGCACCAGCCAGACCGCGGCCGCCGCCAACAATGCGGCCGTCGCAGCCAGCATCAGCAGGTCGGAAATCGCGTTCAGCAGGTGGGGCTTGTTCCACATTCATCGCCTCAGTCGTTGGCCGCCAGTTCGAGCACGCGCCTGACCAGTGCCGGGTAATCCATGCCGGCCACCCGGGCCGCCATCGGCACCAGCGAGTGATCGGTCATGCCCGGCGCGGTATTCACTTCCAGGAAATAATGTTTCCCGTCCTCGTCCATCAGAAAGTCGACCCGCCCCCAGCCACGGCCGCCGAGGATGCGGAAGGCTTCCAGCGCCCCCTGGCGGATTTCCAGTTCCCTGGCTTCCGACAGACCGCAGGGGCACAGGTAGCGCGTGTCGTCGCGGTTGTATTTAGCTTCGTAATCGTAGAACTCGGTCGCCGGCTCGATCTTGATGATGGGCAAGGCCACCATGTCGTCGCCGCGACCGATGATGCCGACCGTGTATTCACCGCCCATGACGCCCTTCTCGGCGATCACCAGCGGGTCGTGGCGCGCAGCTTCGGCGTAGGCCAGATGCAGCGTGTCGCGTTCCTTGACCTTGCTGATGCCGATCGACGAACCCTCATGCGCCGGCTTGACGAAGATGGGCAGCCCGAGTTCTTCCTCGACGTCGGCAAAGTCGGAATCGGCAGTGAGCAGCGCGTAGTCCGGCACCGGCAGCCCGGCTGCCTGCCACAGCAGCTTGGTGCGGAACTTGTCCATCCCCAGCGCCGAGGCCATGACTCCGGAGCCGGTGTAGGGAATGTGCATCAGTTCCAGTGCCCCCTGGATGGTGCCGTCTTCACCATGCCGACCGTGCAGCGCCACGAAGGCACGATCGAAACCCTTGAGCGCATCGAGGGGCTGCTCCGCCGGATCGAAGGGGTGCGCGTCGACGCCCTGCTCGCGCAGCGCCGCGAGCACGCGCGCACCGCTGTTGAGGGAGACTTCGCGCTCGGCGGAATTTCCACCGAGAAGGACTGCGACTTTTCCGAAACTGCTCATTTGAACTCCACCACCTTGCCCGGCACGGCACCGATCGAACCAGCGCCCATGCACAACACCACGTCGCCAGCGCGGGCGACGTCCATGATCGTTTGCGGCAGCGCCGCCACATCCTCGACAAACACCGGCTCGACCTTGCCCGCCACGCGCAAGGCGCGGGCCAGCGAGCGACCGTCGGCGGCGACAATCGGCGCCTCGCCGGCGGCATAGATTTCGGCCAGCAAAAGGGCGTCGACCGTGGACAGCACCTTGACGAAGTCCTCGAAGCAATCGCGCGTCCGCGTATAGCGGTGCGGCTGGAAGGCCAGCACCAGGCGGCGGCCGGGGAAGGCGCCGCGGGCAGCAGCCAGGGTCGCCGCCATCTCGACCGGGTGATGGCCGTAGTCGTCGACCAGCGTGAAGTTGCCTCCCGCCGGCAGGGCAACCTCGCCATAACGCTGGAAGCGCCGGCCGACCCCCTTGAACTCGGCCAGCGCCTTGACGATGGCGGCATCCGGCACCTGCACTTCGGTAGCCACGGCAATCGCCGCCAGCGCGTTCAATACATTGTGCAGGCCCGGCGTATTCAGCGTGATCGGCAGGCGCGACACCGAGCCATTGACACGCACGCAGTCGAAGCGCATGCGCCCGCCCTCGGCGACGACATTCTCGGCGTAGAAATTGCAACCGGGCGTCAGACCGTAGGTGACGATCTGCTTGGACACCTGCGGCATGATGGCGCGCACATTCGGGTCATCGGCGCAGAGCACGGCGACGCCGTAGAACGGAAGGCGGCTGAGAAAATCGACGAAGGCGCCCTTGAGCCGCTCGAAGTCGTGGCCGTAGGTCTCCATGTGGTCGGCGTCGATATTGGTGATCACCGAAATCACCGGCGACAGGAACAGGAACGAGGCATCGGATTCATCGGCTTCGGCCACGATGAAATCGCCGCTGCCCAGGCGGGCGTTGGCGCCGGCCGCATTCAAGCGGCCGCCGATGACGAAAGTCGGATCGATACCGCCTTCGGCCAGGATGCTGGTGACCAGACTGGTCGTCGTCGTCTTGCCGTGCGTGCCGGCAATCGCGATGCCGCGCTTGAGGCGCATCAGTTCGGCCAGCATCTGGGCGCGCGGCACGACCGGGATCTTCTTTTCGCGCGCCGCAACGACTTCCGGATTGTCGGCCCGAACGGCAGTCGAGGTGACAACCGCATCCGCCCCGGCAATGTTGTCGCCGGCGTGGCCGATCACGACCTTGATGCCTTCGCCTTCAAGACGGCGCGTCGTCGCGCTGGCAGCAAGGTCGGAGCCGCTGACGGTATAGCCGAGGTGAACCAGCACTTCGGCAATTCCGCTCATGCCCGAACCGCCGACGCCGACGAAGTGGATATGTTTGACTTTATGTTTCATTTGGCGATTTCCGCGCAAAGGTTAGCCAGCTCTGCGGTGGCATCGGGCTTGGCCAGACTGCGCGCTTTTTCGGCCATTTCCAGCAGTTGACCGCGGTTGTAGTTGCGAATCAGCGCGATGGCATCCGGCGTCAGCTCGCGCTGCGCCAGCAGGAAGGCACCGCCGACATTGACCAGAAAACGGGCATTGCCGGTCTGGTGGTCATCCACCGCATGCGGGAACGGCACCAGGATGCTCGCCACGCCGGTGGCGGCCAGTTCGGCCACAGTCAACGCGCCGGCACGGCAGATCACCAGATCGGCCCATTCATAGGCGCCGGCCATGTCCTCGATGAAGGATACGCAGTGCGCCTGGACACCGACCGCCGCGTAGTTGGCCTTGAGCGCCTCGATATGTTTCTCGCCGGCCTGATGGACGATCTGCGGCTGCTCGTTTTCACCAAGCAGGGCCATTCCCTGAGGCACCATTTCGTTCAGCGCCTGAGCCCCCAGGCTGCCACCGATGACCAGCAAGCGCAGGGCGCCAGTGCGTTCGGCAAAGCGCTCGGCCGGCGGGGCGATCCGGGCAATTTCCGGGCGCACCGGATTGCCCAGCCAGACGCCCTTGTTCAATACATTCGGAAAGCCGGTTGCGATGCGGTCGGCCACCCCGGCAAGGACACGGTTGGCCAGCCCGGCGACTGAATTCTGCTCATGCAGCACCAGCGGCTTGCCGAGCAGTGCGGCCATCATCCCGCCCGGGAAGGTGATATAGCCGCCCATGCCGAGGACGACATCGGGCTGCACCTGACGGATGACCTTCTGGGCCTGCCAGAAACCACGCAACAAATTGAGTGGCAACAGCAGCTTGCGCACGAAGCCCTTGCCGCGCAACGCAGCGAACTTGACCCAGACCATCTCGAGACCGTGCTGGGGCACCAGGCGGGCTTCCATCCCGTCCGGATTACCCAGCCAGACGACCCGCCAGCCGCTGTCGCGCATCTTTTCGGCAACCGCAAGCGCCGGAAAGATATGGCCCCCCGTTCCGCCCGCCATGATCAGGAGGGTCTTGCTCATAGCTTGCCTCCGCGCATCAACTGGCGATTCTCCCAATCGACCCGCAGCAGGATCGCCAGCGCCACGCAATTCGCCAGGATGCCCGAACCGCCGAAGCTCATAAGCGGCAAGGTCAGACCCTTGGTCGGCAGCAGCCCCATGTTGACGCCCATGTTGATGAAAGACTGGACGCCGATCCAGATACCGATGCCCATGGCGACCAGCGCCGGGTAGAGGCGGTCGAGCTGGACGCATTGGCGGCCAATGGCAAAGGCGCGCTGGACAATTACCGCGAACAGTGCAATCACGGTCAGCACCCCGACAAATCCGAGTTCTTCGGCAATCACCGCGAGCAGGAAATCGGTATGCGCCTCCGGCAGATAGAACAGCTTCTCGACGCTGCCGCCCAGCCCGACCCCGAACAATTCGCCGCGCCCGAAGGCGATCAGCGAATGCGACAACTGGTAGCCGCGGCCGAAGGCATCGGCCCACGGATCCATGAAGCCGAACACCCGGTCGCGCCGGTAGGGAGAAACGATGATCAGCACGGCAAAGGCGACGAGCAGGCCGGCGATGAGCAGGATGAACAGGCGCGCCTTGAGGCCGCCGAGAAACAGGATGCCCATGGCGATGGCGATGATCACGACAAAGGCCCCGAAGTCGGGTTCCTTGAGAAGCAGCATGCCGACCACCGCCATGGCGCAGAACATCGGCAGGAAGGCCTGCTTGAGGTCATGCATGACGTTGATCTTGCGCACCGTGTAGTCGGCGGTATAAAGCACCGCGAACAGCTTCATCATTTCGGAAGGCTGCAGGTTGACGAAGCCGAGCGACAGCCAGCGGCGGGCGCCGTTGACGTCGCGGCCGATGCCGGGAATCAACACCAGGGCCAGCAGCCCGACGCCGATCATGAAGAGCAGTGGCGCGTAACGCTGCCAGATGGCCAGCGGAAACTGGAATGCCACACCGGCCGCCAACAGCCCGATGGTCAGGAAGATCGCGTGGCGTACCAGGTAATAGGCGGGCTGGTTCCCCGTGGTGCGCCCTCCCTCGGCAATGGCGATCGAAGCCGAATAGACCATCACCATACCGGCGAAGAGCAGCAGCAGGACGCTCCACAGCAGCGCGTAATCGATTTCGGCCAGCTGGCGGCGCGGATTGTCGAGCGCAGTGAGCATCATGATTGCAGCCCCTTGACCGCCGCGATGAAGGCTTCGGCGCGGTGCGCATAATTTCTGTACATGTCGAGGCTGGCGCACGCGGGCGAGAGCAGCACGCAATCGCCTGAGCGGGCGTGACCAGCCAGCCAGCGGACCGCAGCCGGCATGTCGGCGCTGTGCTGCATCGGCACTCCGCAACCGGCGAGCGCCGTTTCGATCAATGCCGCATCCTGGCCGATCAGCGCAATCGCCCGGCCATGTTTTTCGAGAGCCGGCTTCAGGGGGGAAAAATCCTGTCCCTTGCCTTCGCCGCCCAGAACGATGGCGACCGGGCACCCCATCCCCTCGATGGCGGCCAGCGTCGCTCCGACATTGGTGCCCTTGGAGTCATCGACGTAGAGCACGCCGGCGATTTCGGCTACGGTTTCAACCCGGTGCGCCAGGCCGACGAAGGACCTGAGCGGCTCGATCAGGCGATCCGGCGCGCCGCCGACGGCCTCGCACAAGGCCAGCGCGGCCATGGCATTGGCGGCGTTATGCAGGCCGGACAGCTTGAGTTCGGCCAGCGCGACGAGCTTTTCCTTGCCACGCCAGATGGCGCCATCGGCAAAGCCGTAATCGACCGCACGCGGCGCGGCGTTGAGGCCGAAAGTCACGATCGTCCGCCCGCAACGGCCATTGGCCATCGACCAGTCGTCGTCACGGTTGAGCACCATGACGCCCTTGCCCTTGAATACACGCGATTTAGCCGCAGCGTAATTTGCCAGGCTACCTTCGTAGCGATCGAGGTGATCTTCCGAGACGTTGAGCACCGTGGCGGCTGCGGCGTTCAGATGATGCGTCGTTTCGAGCTGGAAACTGGACAGTTCGACGACCCAGACTTGCGGCAAATTCCCCGCATCCTGCGCATCCATCAAGGCATCGAGGGCCGACGGCGAGATGTTGCCGCAGGCGATGGCCGGCACGCCGACGCCGTTAAGCAGATGGGCGGTCAGCGCCGTGGTTGTCGTCTTGCCGTTGCTGCCGGTGATGGCGATGATCTGCGAGCCCGGCACCTGCTCGCGCACGCCGGCGGCGAACAATTCGATTTCCGAGACAATTTTCCGGTCGACCGTGGCAATGACCGGCGTCGCTTTGGCGACGCCCGGCGACAGCGCGACGAGGTCGGCGGCGGCGAACGGTGCTTCGACAAACGGCCCGGCGATCAACTCGGCGCCCGGCGCGACGCGTTGCAGGGCGTCGACGTTCGGCGGGTTGTCGCGCGAATCGGCGACGCGGACCAACGCGCCCTGGCGATGCAGCCATTTGGCCATCGCCAGTCCGGACTCACCGAGCCCGACAACCAGAACGCGTTTGCCCTTGAGATCCATTAGCGCAGCTTCAGGGAAGAGAGCCCGACCAGCACGAGCATGATGGTGATGATCCAGAAGCGGACGACGACCTGCGTCTCCTTCCAGCCCGACTGTTCAAAATGATGGTGCAGCGGCGCCATGCGCAGGATGCGTCGGCCCTCGCCGAATTTCTTCTTGGTGTATTTGAAGTAGCTGACCTGCAGCATGACCGACAGCGTTTCGACGACGAAGACGCCGCCCATGATGAGCAGCACGATTTCCTGACGCAGGATGACGGCGACGGTGCCGAGTGCCGCGCCGAGCGACAGCGCGCCGACGTCGCCCATGAAGACCTCGGCCGGGTAGGCGTTGAACCACAGGAAGCCCAGGCCGGCGCCGGCGATCGCGCCGAGCAGGATGCACAGTTCGCCCGCCCCCGGCACGTAGGGGATGAACAGGTACTTGGCCAGCACGGCATGACCGGTGACATAGGCAAAAATGGCGAAGGCGGCGGCGATCATCACGGTCGGCATGATGGCGAGACCGTCGAGGCCGTCGGTCAGGTTGACCGCGTTGCTGGTGCCGACGATGACGAAGTAGGTCAGGGTGATGAAGCCGATGATGCCCAGCGGGTAAGCGACTGCCTTGAAGAAGGGGACGATGAGTTCGGTCTGCGCCCCGGACTTGGCCGAGAAAGCAAGGAACAGCGCCGCGCCGATACCGAGCGCCGATTGCCAGAAGTATTTCCAGCCGGCCGACAACCCTTTCGGATCGCGATAGACGACCTTCTTCCAGTCGTCGTACCAGCCGACGATGCCGAAGCCAAGCGTAACGACCAGCACTGTCCATACGTATTTGTTGGTCAGATCGCCCCACAACAGGGTCGTGATGCCGATCGAGATCAGGATCAGCACGCCGCCCATGGTCGGTGTGCCGGACTTGATCAGATGGGTTTGCGGCCCGTCGTTGCGCACCGCCTGACCGATCTTCTTGGCGGCCAGCCAGCGGATGACGCCGGGGCCGGCAGCAAACGAAATCAACAGCGCGGTCATCGCAGCCAGCACGGTACGCAGCGTGATGTAGTTGAAGACGTTGAAGAAGCGAACGTCTTGGGCAAGCCATTGGGTCAGTGCCAGCAGCATCAGTGTTTCTCCTCCGGAGCGCCGGTCGCTGCGAGGGCATCGGCCACCCGCTCCATCTTCATGAAGCGCGAGCCCTTGACCAGCACCGTGGTTTCCGGCCCCATTTCCTTGTCGACCGCGGCAATCAGTTTTTCGATGTTGCAGAAGTGCCGGGCGCCCTCGCCGAAGTTGCGTGCCGCCTGCTGGGCAGCGTCGCCCAGCGCGAACAGACGGTCAACGCCCTGGCTCTTAGCGTAGCCGCCGATTTCGTCGTGATACTGGCCGCTGGCCTCGCCGATCTCGCCCATGTCGCCGAGCACCAGCAGCTTGCGCCCGATCGTTGCGGCGAGCACGTCGATCCCGGCCCGCACCGAATCCGGATTGGCGTTGTATGTATCATCGAGGATTACCGCTCCGGCCCGCCCCGCGCGCACCTGGAGGCGGCCCTTGACCCCGGAGAAACTCTCCAGACCGGCCCCCACGGCAGCCAGCGGAATCCCTGCCGCGAGGCAGGCGGCGGCAGCAGCCAACGCGTTGCGAACGTTGTGAGCGCCCGGTACGGGCAGGCGGAACGCGGCATTGCCTTGCGGCGTGCGCAGGCCGAGCAGCGTCTCGAGCCCGTGCTGACGAATGTCGGCGTGCACGTCAGCAGCATGCGCGATGCCGAAGCTGCACACCTGGCGGTCTCCGGCCATGCTCCGCCAGGTCGCGGCATAGGGATCATCGGCGTTGATCACGGCGACGCCGTCGGCACCCAGGCCGGCAAAGATGCTGCCCTTTTCCCGCGCCACTTCTTCGAGATCGCCCATGCCCTCGAGGTGGGCGCGCTGGGCGTTGGTCACCACCGCGACCGTCGGTGCGCCGAGCGGCGCGAGATAGGCAATTTCACCGGGATGATTCATTCCCATCTCGATGACCGCTGCGCGGTGGGTTTCGTTCAGCCCGAGCAAGGTCAAGGGCAAGCCGATGTCATTATTGAAATTGCCGCGCGTCGCCAGCACGGCATCGCCGAAATGCGTCCTGAGAATGGCGGCGATCATTTCCTTGGTCGTTGTCTTGCCGTTCGACCCGGTCACCGCGATCACCGGCAGGCTGAACCGGGCGCGCCAGGCGGCGGCCAGCCTGCCCAGCGCAATCCGCGTATCGTCGACGACGATTGCCGGCACCCCGGCCGGCACTTTCGCCGCATCCGCCACCAGCAGCGCAGCGGCCCCGGCGGCAACTGCCTGCTCGAGAAAATCATGGGCATCGAAACGCTCGCCGCGCAAGGCGACGAACAACTGGCCCTGGCCCACTGCGCGCGTATCGGTCGACACCCCGCAAATCACCCGGTCGGCGACGCTCAGCCGGCCGCCGGTCGCGGAGAGAATCTCCGAGAGCCGCCAGTTCATCATGCGACCTCCCGTTGCGCATGGCGCCGCTGTTCAAGCGCGGCGCGAGCCTGTTGCGTGTCGGAAAACGGCGTCCGCGCTCCGGCAATTTCCTGATACGACTCGTGCCCCTTGCCGGCCAGCAGCACCACATCCTCGGGAGCTGCTTCGCTAATCGCGCGCGCAATCGCCGCTGCGCGATCCACCTCGATTTCGGCATGCGCTGAGCCCACCCTGATCTCTTCGATGATCCGCGCCGGATTCTCGCGCCGCGGGTTGTCGCTGGTCAGCACCACACGGTCGGCGAACCGGGACGCCACGGCGCCCATCTGCGGACGCTTGCCCGGGTCGCGATCGCCGCCGCAGCCAAAGACAACGTATAGCCGCCCGCCGCGCTCGGCAGCCACCGGGCGCAGCGTCAGCAACACATTTTCCAGCGCATCCGGGGTATGGGCATAGTCGACGACGACCAGCGGCTCGCCGCCGCCACCCAGGCGCTCCATGCGGCCGGCCGGTGCGGCAAGCGCTGCCAGGCGGCGCGCCACTTCCTCGACGGCGACGCCAGCATCATGCAACACGGCAGCCACGGCCAGCAGGTTCGAGATGTTGTAGCGCCCAAGCAGGGCGGTTTCGACTTCGGCCCGACCATCGGGCGCCATCAGGGTGAAGCGCTGGCCTTGCGGTGTCGCGCACAGACCTTCGGCGCGCACCGCTCCGGCGTCACCGATCGCATAGCCAAGCACCTTTTCGGCGCTGGTCGCGTGCTGCAGTGCCTGCCCGACCGGGTCGTCAAGATTGACGATCGCCGTGCGCAGCTCCGGCCAGCTGAAAAGCTTTTGCTTGGCAGCCGCATAGGCTTCCATGCTGCCGTGATAGTCGAGGTGGTCGCGCGTGAAATTGGTGAAGACCGCGACATCGACGCGGGCGCCGTTCATCCGCCCCTCCTCGATGCCGATCGAACTAGCCTCGAGCGCACACGCGGCAGCGCCGGCAGCGCGAAAATCAGCGAGCAGGCGCATCAGCGTCGTCGCTTCGGGTGTGGTGAACCCGGTCTCGACCAGCGCCCCGGGAAAACCGGCGCCCAGCGTTCCGATCACCGCGCAGCGGCGGCCGTAGGCGCTGGCGATGAACTGGCTGACCGTCGTCTTGCCGTTGGTCCCGGTCACGGCGATCAGTGACAGCCCGGCGCTCGGTGCGCCATACACGGCATCGGCGAGCGGCCCGGCGAGGGCGCGCAGCCCGTCGACGTGGATATTGGTTGCGGTCAACGCCGAATTCCAGGCGAAATCGTCACCAGCCTGCCAGAGTACGGCGCTCGCACCGCGCGCCAGGGCGTCGGCAATGTAACGACGCCCGTCGGACAGGTCGCCGGGATACGCCAGGAACAGGTCGCCCGGCACCACCTGCCGGCTGTTGTCCGCCACGCCGGTCGGCACGATACCAAGCCCCTCGAGGCGCACCAGAATCTCGTTCGCCTGGTTCACAGCCGCCCCTTCCGATTATCCGACTCGGCCACCTGCAGCGGCGCATCGGGCGGAATGCCGAGGGTGCGCAACGCGGCGCCCATCACCTGGGAAAACACCGGCGCCGCCACCGCGCCGCCGTAGTGCTGGCCGGCGCTCGGCTCATCGATCATGACGGCGACGATCAGGCGTGGCTGGGAAATCGGTGCGAAGCCGACGAAGGCGGAAACATACTTGTTGGCGTAGACACCGTTCTCCAGCTTGTGCGCCGTTCCCGTCTTGCCGCCAACCCGGTAGCCGGGCACACGCGCCTTGGGGGCGGTGCCTTCCGGTCCGGCGGCCATTTCGAGCATGACGCGCATGTCGCGCGCCGTCTGCGCCGAGAAGACCGGCGCACCATGCACCACCGGCACGTCAGTCTTGAGCAGGGAAAGCGGGATCAGGTCGCCGTCGCGGGCAAATACGGAGTAGGCGCGCGCCAGCTGGATCAGGCTGACCGAAATCCCGTGTCCGTAGGACATCGTCGCCTGCTCGATCGGCCGCCAGTTCTTCCATGGCCGCAAACGCCCGGTGACTTCCCCCGGAAAGCCGAGCTGCGGCACCTGGCCGAAGCCAACCGCGTCGAACATCTCCCACATCTCCCGGGGCGGCAGGGTCAGTGCCATCTTGGTGACGCCGACATTGGACGATTTCTGGATTACCTGCGCCACGCTCAGGGCACCATGCGGGTGGGCGTCGGAAATGGTGGCGTTGCCGATGGTGATCCGCCCCGGCGCGCAGTTGATGATGGTGTCCGGCCGGAACTTTCCTTTCTCCATCGCCAGCGCGGCGGTGAACGGTTTCAGCGTCGACCCCGGCTCGAAGGTATCGGTCAACGCCCGGTTGCGCAGCTGCGCGCCCGACAGGCTCTCGCGGTTGTTGGGGTTGTAGGTCGGCCAGTTGGCCAAGGCCAGCACTTCGCCGCTCTGGCTGTCGATGACGATGACGCCGCCGGCCTTGGCCTTGTGTTCCGCCACCGCCGCCTTGAGCTGGCTGTAGGCGAGATACTGGATCTTCGAGTCAAGCGCCAGGCGGATTTCCTTGCCATCCTGCGGCGGCTTGAGCGCCCGCACATCCTCGATGATGTTGCCGCGGCGGTCACGGATCACGCTGCGGCTGCCAGGCTGCCCGAGCAGGCTCTGCTGGAACGCCAGCTCGACGCCCTCCAGCCCCTTGTCGTCAACGCCGGTGAAGCCGACGATGTGGGCCGTCATGTCACCGGTCGGGTAATAGCGGCGATACTCCTTTTCCTGATGCACCCCCGGCAGTTTCAGGGCGGCGATACGCTCGGCCGTTTCCGGCGGCACCTGGCGCTTGACGAAGGCGAAGGTCTTTTCCGAGGCAATCTTGCCATCCAGTTCGCGCACGCTGATCTCGAGCAACGCGGCCAGTTGCTGCTTCTGCGCCACGCTCATCGTCCGCGCGTCGGCGGGAATCGCCCAGATCGACTTCATCGGTGTCGATACGGCCAGCATGTCGCCATTGCGGTCGATGATCTTGCCGCGCGACGCCGAGACCTCGATGTCGCGGCGATAACGCGACTCGCCTTTCTCCTGCAGGAAGTCATTATTGATGATCTGGAGGTAGAAGCCCCGCCCGATCAATGCCGCAAAAGCCGCCATCAGGAGCAGGCCGACCATGCGCGAGCGCCAGCCCTGCAAGGCCAGCTGGAGAACCGGACTTTCGGCGAAGCGATGACCACGCTGCGGGCGGCGGCGAACGACCATCAGCGGGCAGCCTTTTTCTTCGGCGACACGGCTGCCGGCTTGTCGATCACCCGTCCGAGCGCATCCGGCGTCTGCATGTGCAGACGCTCCCGGGCGATTTTCTCGACGCGCGGATGCGTCGCCCAGGTCGACAGTTCCAGTTGCAGCTGGCCGTATTCGATATCCAGCTGGCGCACCCGCTCCTGCTCGCCCTCGAGCGCCTGGAAGAGCTTGCGCGCGCGGTGCTGCGAGGTCACCACACCCAGCGCACACACCACGACAATCAACAGGAGGATCATGTTGGCTCTCAGCATTACAGTTTTTCGGCGACTCGCATCACCGCACTGCGCGCCCGCGGATTGGCAGCGATTTCGCCCGCCAAGGGTTTCACCGGCTTGCCCACCAGGCGCAACCTGGGCTGCGGCAACTGATCGGCGCGCAAGGGCAGGTCCTTGGGCAGGGAATCCGTATTCGCCTGCGCGCGCATGAAATTCTTGACGATACGGTCTTCCAGCGAGTGAAAGGAAATCACCACCAGTCGTCCGCCCGGCTTGAGCAATTCAAGGGCTTGCGGCAAGGCTATTTCCAGCTGGCGGAGCTCTTGATTGATATGAATCCGTAAAGCTTGAAAGCTGCGCGTCGCCGGGTCCTGCCCTGGCTCACGGGTGCGCACGGTCGCGCGTACGAGGGCCGCGAACTGAGCTGTTGTGACAATAGGTTGTTCGACCCGAGCAGCCACAACCTTCTTTGCAATCTGGAAAGCAAACCGTTCTTCGCCATAATTTCTGATGACCTCCGTGATGTCCCTTATTTCAGCCCGCGCCAGCCATTCGGCTGCCGTCTCGCCCTGTGTCGTATCCATGCGCATATCAAGCGGCGCGTCGTGGCGAAAGCTGAAGCCGCGCCCCCCTTCGTCGATCTGCGGCGACGACACACCGACATCGAACAAGATCCCGTCAACCTCGGTCAGCCCCGCCTCACGCGCCGCCTCGCCAATATCGCCAAAGGCGCGATGCACCAACAGAAAGCGCGGATCATTGATAGCGGCGCCCGCGGCGACTGCCTGCGGATCGCGGTCAACAGCCACCAGGCGACCTTTTTCGCCAAGCGCAGCAAGAATGCGGCGACTGTGACCACCACGTCCGAAGGTGGCATCCAGATAGACCCCGTCGGCCTTGACCGCCAGACTCCCCACCGCCTCTTCGAGCAGTACCGTCACATGGGCGGTACCGCGCGTCACAGCACCAGATCCCCAAAGCCCGGGGGCAGATCGCCGGACAGCGCCTCCACGGCCAGGTCGTTCTGCTGTTTCCAGCCGGCCTCGCTCCAGATTTCGAAGTGCGACCCCATGCCGACCAGATAAACCGTCTTGTCGAACTGAGCATAGTCGCGCAACTCCGGTGCCACCAGGATGCGGCCAGCCGAATCGAGGGATTCGGTGCGCGCATTGCCGACCAGCACCCGCTTGATCGAGGCCGAGCGGGGATCAAGGCTAGACGCCTTGAGAATCTGGTCGCGGATCGGCTGCCAGGCGGGCGCGGGATAGAGCAGCAGGCAGCGATGCGGATGCGCGGTCAGAACCAGCGAGCCCTCGGCGGCGGCGAGCAGGGTCTCTCGGTGCCTTGCCGGAATCGCAAGCCGCCCTTTCGCATCCAGATTGAGTGCTGCCGCCCCTTCAAACATTCCCGCCTCGCCCCCCGTTTTCCCACTTTTCAACACGTTTTCCCACTTTATGACAGGATTACCGCACCGTCAATAGCAAAAACGGGAATTTTTTCATATGCAACAAGGACTTACGCGATCTTTACGAGGCGATTTTCGGACAAAATTAGTCTTAAAAATCAAGCCTAGGAATGTGACTCTTAAAGTGACTTGTAATGATTTTTCGCAAGCCGCTGCGCGTGCCACGCCGATACTCGTGGCGGGAAAGACCTAGGGGTTCGGGAGACGGCTCAAGCCGTTACAACGGGTCAGCGACCCGATCATTCCGCCCGGCGCGCAACGCCGGAGAAGCCCTGCCGGCGCAGGGAAAATCAGCCTTCCCGACCGCGAGGCGGGAAGGCTGCAGGCAAACGGATTACTTTACCTGGGCAAGTTTCTGTTCGATCTTGGGCAATGGCATGGCGCCCGGAACACGCTCGCCGTCAGCAAAGAAGATGGTCGGCGTACCACTGATGCTCAGCCGGCGCCCGAATTCCTGATTCTTGGTGATCGCCGACGTATCGCAATCTTCCTTTCCCGCCGGGGCGCGCCCGTCCACCATCCAGTCATTCCAGGCCCGGACACGATCTGGCGCACACCAGATCTGCTTCGACTTCCTGAGGGAATCCTCCGACAGGATCGGATACAGGAAAGTGTAGATCGTGACGTTGTCCACCTTTTGCAAGTCCTTGGCCAGTCGCTTGCAATAACCGCAGTTCGGGTCTTCGAAGGTCGCCAGCACCCGCTTGCCGTTACCCCGAACCTGCTTGATGGCGCGCTCGAGCGGCAAGTCGGCGAACTTGATGGCGGTCAGCTTGCGCATCCGTTCCTCGGTGACATTCTTGAGCCCGGCACCCTCGATCAGTTGCCCGCCGGCGATGAAGGCGGTCATTTTCTCGTCGGTGTAGAGAATATTGCCATCTGCGTAAACCTCGTAGAGGCCGAGATAGCCGGATTTGGTGACGCTCTCCACCTTGGTGCCGAGCTTCGCCTCCATGGCCTTCTTGATATCCGCCTCGTCGGCCGACGCCGTCGCGACAAAAAGCGTGGCAAGGGCCAGTGGCAGCATCTTTTTCAACATCTGATTCTCCTAGAAGGCGCCCAACGCATAGCGCGCAAGAGCATTTTTTACAAAGGGCAAGTCATTGGTCACGTTCAGGCCCAGATTGCGCAAGGTGCGCAATCCTGGGGGCGACGCTCCGAACAGACGGCGCAGGCTGTCAGTCGTCGCCTGCATCAGGACGGTCTCTTCACGCCGTGCACGCTGATAGCGCTGCAGAAAACGCTCATCCCCGATGTCGCGCCAGGGTTGCGCAGCCGAGAGCAGGGTCGCCAGTTCGCTGGCATCCTGATAACCAAGATTTATGCCGTGTCCGGAAAGCGGATGGATGCCGTGCGCCGCATCGCCAATCAGCGCCAGACGCGGCGCAATGGTTTGCGGCACGCGGATCAGGCGCAGCGGGAACGCCAGCGGCGGGGTCAGCAACTGGAGTTTTCCGAGCGCCTGCCCCCCCGCCGCGGCGACGCGCTCGCAGAAAGTCTCGGCAGGAAGGGCGCACAATTCATCGGCGAAATCATCCGAAGTTGACCATACGATCGAAATGCGGTTCCCGGGTAGCGGCAGCCAGGCAAGCACACCATCGTCGCGAAACCATTGGCGGGCAATATTTCGATGCGGCTTTTCGGCCACCAGATTGGCGACGACACCTTTTTCGCCATACGGCGTGGTCACGGCAACTAGCCCCGCTGCCTGACGCACCCACGAATCCCGCCCGTCCGCACCCACCAGCAGCCGTCCGGAAAGAAACGAGCCATCGTCGAGCTCGAGCACGGCCGCGTCAGATTCGAAGGTCAGGCGCGCCGGACGGGCCGGACAGAACAGGGTGATATTGCCCTGACGCTTGGCACTCTCCCAGAACTCGCAGGCCATCAGGGACGACTCCAGGATCCAGCCCAGTTCGGGAACACCCGTCTCGTAAGCCGAAAAACCGAGTTCGCCACCGGCGTCTCCCTTGACCTCCATGCCACGAATCGGGGAAACACGTTGGGTATCGAGATGTTTCCAAGCGCCGATCCGCTCGAGGAATCCGGCATTGGCCGGGCTGATCGCGTAGACGCGCGCATCCCAGCCCTCTTGGCGCGACGGCGGCTGGTACTCGACCAGTGCAATGCGCAACGAAGTGTCGCGCAGCGCGATGGCAAGACTGGCGCCGGCGAGTCCGCCACCGACGATGATCAGGTCAAATTGCTGCATGGCGGCGATGGTGCCGAATCAATCCATCCCGAAGGGGAAATTCAGGCGGGATTGCCCGTCGGCTTGTTGGGACGCGGGCGGCGATTGTTGTTATTGCTCCGTGGCCGGTGTTTCTTGGGCTGGCCGGAGGGCTTGTTATGCCCGCCACCACCACTGCCCTGACCGGGGCCGCCTCCATGCTCGGCAGCGGAAGCGCGGTTACCCGGCGCCAACTGTATTTCGAGCTCGATTATTTCATCCCATTGCTCATCGGTTCGGTCGCGCTCGGGAATCGCGAGGAGTTCGCGCAGCCGACGGCGACTGTCGACGCCCTGAGGAGCGGGCGACGGGGCGGGAATTGGAGTGTCTTCGGGGTTTTGTGTAGTCATCAGAAATCAAAATGCGGAGCCCGCGTCTCGCGAGCCCCGCAATGGGACAGGCGAATTACTTCTTCTTGGCAGCCTTCTTCGGTGCGACGGCAGCCTTGAAGGCCGTACCGGCGCTGAACTTCGGAACCGTGGTCGCCGGGATCTTCAGCGTTGCGCCGGTCTTCGGGTTCTTGCCGGTGCGCGCAGCACGCTTGGCGGACTTGAAGGTACCGAATCCAACGAGGGTGACTGAGTCGCCCTTGGCCACAGTTTGTACGACGGCGCCGATGATGGCGGACAACGCCTTGTCAGCAGCAGCCTTGGTGATACCAGCTTCTTTTGCAGCAACTTCGACCAGCTCGGATTTATTCATCTAAGTGCCTCCTGTTACTTGTATGTGTTAAGAAAACTGGCCGTTGGCACGGCAGCCCGCTAAAAGTAGCACACCTTTTTGCCCAAGTGTTGGCGCGAGACGGCCCAATTGCGGGGGATTCGCTGATTTTCCGCACTTTTCATACGTCGACCGCAACAATCCGCCGAAAAACGACAAACCCGGCACGTAGCCGGGTTTGTTCTGACACGACGAGCAGTCCACCTTACTTGCTGTCGGGCTTGGCTGGCTCCGCTGGTTTCTCACCGTGTGAAATCACAACGGCGCCTTCATTCTGCGCGCCAATGTGCTGATCGATGGCGGGCAACTGGTGGGCAATGCCCTTGTGGCAGTCGATGCAGGTTTTGCCCTCGACAAAGGCCTGCGGGTGCTGCTTGGCGGCGCGATTGCCCTGCTCCGTGTAGTCCATGTAGTCATAACGGTGGCAGTTGCGGCATTCCTTGGAGTCGTTCGCCTTCATGCGATTCCACTCGTTCTGGGCGAGCTGGGCGCGCTTGGCGTTGAACTTCTCCGGCGTATCGATCGTACCGAGCAACTTGTGCCAGACCTCGTTGGACGCCTGAATCTTACGCACCATCTTCGGCCCCCATTCCTTGGGCACGTGACAATCCGGGCATGTCGCGCGGACGCCGGTGCGGTTCGTGTAGTGGATCGTATTCTGGTATTCCTTGAAGACGTTTACCTCCATCTCATGACAGGAAATGCAGAACGACTCCTTGTTGGTTTCTTCGAGCGCCCAGTTGAAGCCCCCCCAGAACAGGATACCGGCTCCGAACAAAACGACCACGGTCAGCAGACCGACACGCTTCACCCAGGCGGGCATATATTTTTCGAGACTCATCATTCCCCCTACTTGGCAGCTGGTTTATAGGTATTTTCGACCAGCGGTTTTGCGTCGAACTGTGGCACGTGGCACTGCATACAGAAGTAGCGCCGGGGCGAGATATTGGCGTGCTTCTTGTCCTCCCGGTCCAGGTAGTGCGACTTAGCAACCAGGGTCGCGCCCGTTTCTTCTGCACGCTCCTTGGAGTGGCAGTCCATGCACTTGTTGAAGTTCTGAGTGATGTTGTAGCCCTTGACGCTATGCGGAATCAGCGGTGGCTGTTTCTGAAAGTTGCGGGGAATCAGTTCCTGATCCTTCTCGGGACGGAACATCTTGTCCAGATTGGACAATTGGTCGATCGACACGTCGCCGCGCAGGGACTCCACTCTTTCCTGCGCGCTGACGCCGCCAACTCCGAAAAGGAGCAGGGCGGAAGCCACGGCCAAGGCAGGGATGAATCTCATGATTTCTAACCTCCGATGGACGGCCGGGGGTTCGCTCCCGGCCATTTTTCGTTCATGTAATTGAGTTTCCCGGATCAGGCCCGGACCACCTTGACTGCGCACTTCTTGTAATCGGTTTCTTTCGAAATCGGACACGTGGCATCCAGCGTCAGCTTGTTGACCAGGCGACCGGCATCGAAGAACGGTATGAAGACGAGCCCGCGCGGCGGCTTGTTGCGACCACGGGTCTCGACGCGCAAGCGGATTTCGCCACGGCGGGACGCCACTTTGACTTCCATGCCACGTTGCAGACCGCGCGCCTTCGCGTCGTCGGGATGCATGAACAGCACGGCGTCCGGAAAGGCCTTGTAGAGTTCGGGCACGCGCCGGGTCATCGTGCCGGTATGCCAGTGCTCGAGCACCCGGCCGGTACACAACCACAGATCGAACTCCTTGTCCGGCACCTCGGCGGCGGGCTGGTAGGGCAGCGCAAAGATGACTGCCTTGCCGTCCTTGTGGCCGTAGAACCTGACGCCCTCACCCTTCGGGACGTAGGGATCGTAACCCTCGCGGAAGCGCCACAGGGTTTCCTTGTTATCCACCACCGGCCAGCGCAGGCCGCGTGCCTCGTGGTACACATTGAAGTCAGCCAGATCGTGATAATGCTTGCGGCCAAACTGCGCATACTCCTCGAACAGCCCTTTCTGGACGTAATATCCAAAGTGCTTGGCTTCGTCATTGTCGAAGCCTTCGGCGATTTCGCCGAGCTTGTACTTGTCGGCCACACCGTTGGCAAACAGCACTTCGTACAGGGTCTTGCCCTTGAATTTCGGCGCCTTGGCGACCAGTTCGGCCGGCCACACGTCCTCGACCTTGAAGCGTTTGGAAAACTCCATGACCTGCCACATATCAGAGTGGCAGTCGCCCGACGGCTTGACCTGCTGGCGCCAGAACTGGGTACGGCGCTCGGCGTTGCCGTAAGCGCCTTCCTTCTCGACCCACATCGCGGTCGGAAGTACCAGGTCGGCAGCCATCGCGGAAACAGTCGGGTACGGGTCGGAAACAACGATGAAGTTTGCCGGATCGCGCCAGCCGGGGAAAAGCTCATCGTTGATGTTGGGACCGGCCTGCATGTTGTTGTTGCATTGCTGCCAGTAGAAATTGACTTTCTTGTCCTTCAGCGCCCGCGCCATCGCTACGGCATGGAAGCCGGGCTTGTCGGGGATGGTGCCATCCGGCAATCCCCAGTAGCGCTCGGTGATCTTGCGGTGTTCCGGATTGGTCACCACCATGTCGGCCGGCAGACGATGCGAGAAGGTACCCACCTCGCGCGCCGTACCACAGGCGGACGGCTGGCCGGTCAGCGAGAACGGGCTGTTGCCCGGCTCGGAAATCTTGCCGACCAGCAGGTGGATGTTGTAGATCATGTTGTTCGCCCAGGTACCACGGGTATGCTGGTTGAAACCCATGGTCCAGAACGAGGTGACCTTGACCTTCGGGTCGGCGTACAGTTCGGCCAGCGCCTTCAGATCCTTTTCCGGCACACCCGACAGCTTGGAGACTTTCTCGGCGGTGTATTCGGAGACGAACTTCTTGTACTCGTCGAAGGTAATCGCCTCGGATTTTCCGGTATCGCCCTTCGGCTTGCCATCGGCGCCCGGGTACCCGTTATTGGTCGCATCCTTCTCCAGCGCATGCGTCGGACGCAGGCCGTAGCCGATGTCCGTGACGCTCTTCTTGAAATTGACGTGCTTGTCGACAAACGCCTGATTCACCTTGCCGTTCTGGATGATGTAGTTGGCGACATAGTTCAGGATCGCCAGATCCGTCTGCGGCGCGAAGATCATCGGGATGTCGGCCAGCTCGTAGGAACGGTGTTCGAACGTCGACAACACGGCGACCTTGACTCCCTTGTTCGACAGCTTGCGGTCGGTCACGCGCGTCCACAGGATCGGGTGCATCTCGGCCATGTTCGAGCCCCACAGCACGAAGGCGTCAGCATGCTCGATGTCGTCGTAGCAGCCCATCGGCTCGTCGATGCCGAAGGTACGCATGAAGCCGGCAACCGCCGAGGCCATGCAATGGCGGGCATTGGGGTCAATGTTGTTGGTGCGGAAGCCGGCCTTCATCAATTTGGCGGCGGCATAGCCTTCCCAGATCGTCCATTGACCGGAGCCGAACATCGCGAGGCCGTTCGGACCCTTGGCCTTCAAGGTCTCCTTGGCCTTCTCTTCCATGATGTCGAAGGCCTGCTTCCAGGTGATTGGTGCGAACTCGCCGTTCTTGTCGTACTTGCCGTCCTTCATGCGCAGCATCGGCGTCTTGAGGCGGTCGGCGCCGTACATGATCTTGGACAGGAAATAGCCCTTGATGCAGTTGAGACCGCGATTGACCGGCGCATCCGGGTCGCCCTGGGTGGCCACCACCCGGCCGTCCTGGGTACCGACCAGCACCCCGCAGCCCACGCCACAGAAGCGACAGGCCGCCTTGTCCCAGCGGATATCGTCCTTGCCTGCGGCAACCGCTGTCATCGGTGCCGACAGTCCGGCCGCCGAAATGGCCGCTGCCGCTGCATTCGTCTTGATGAAATCCCGTCGATTGAGTTTCACGCCTCTACCTCCTCAGTAACTGACTCGTCGTCGCTATATTGATAAACCATGGCCACCGACATGACGCCTGGAACGTCATGCAGGGCAATGTAGGTGGCCGAGGCCAGGGACGTGTCGCTGTCCTCGATCGTGACGACCACCTTGCCTTCGGGACTGCGGGCGTGGATTTCAACGCCGGGCAGTTGCACCAGCGCCGAACACGCCTCGTCCAGACGATCCGGAATTACATAGACGATAGCGCTGGAAATGTTCATTGACCTGCTCCTGTTCGCATCCACGGCGCAAAAAAAGCAGCCGCGACATCGCTCGACATGATCCGCATCCTGCCAGCAAATCAATTGACCTGAATCAACACTCTTCGGCTTATCCTCAAAACTAAGCCCAATGAATGAAAGGAATTACCAATTTTATAGCTCAAAAGAACTATTCTTGCGAAGAATCGGAGGACGGGTATCAATAGCCAGTTGCTATCGATCAGATTCTCTTATTCAATTGGAACAACTTTCCTGGCGCAATCTACAATGCCGTTGTTGCCATCAACATCAACCAAGGAGAAAACCCCATGTCCCTTATCAACACCCAGATTCAGCCGTTCAAGGCCCAGGCATTCCACAACGGCAAGTTCGTCGAAGTCACCGATGCCAGCCTGAAGGGCAAGTGGTCAGTCCTGATTTTCATGCCGGCCGCCTTCACCTTCAATTGCCCGACGGAAATCGAGGACGCGGCCGACAACTACGCCGAGTTCCAGAAGGCCGGTGCCGAGGTCTATATCGTTACCACCGACACGCATTTCTCGCACAAGGTCTGGCACGAAACCTCGCCGGCCGTCGGCAAGGCCCGGTTCCCGCTGGTCGGCGATCCGACCCATGCGCTGACCCGTGCCTTCGATGTGCATATCGACGACGCCGGCCTGGCCCTGCGCGGCACCTTCGTCATCAACCCGGACGGCATCATCAAGACCATGGAAGTCCATGACAATGCCATCGCTCGCGACGTCCAGGAAACCCTGCGCAAGCTGAAGGCTGCCCAGTACGTTGCCTCCCACCCGAGCGAAGTCTGTCCGGCCAAGTGGAAGGAAGGCGAAAAGACCCTGGCGCCGTCCATCGACCTGGTTGGCAAGATCTAAGTTTCAACGCCCTACCCCGCCATACCGCTCCCGTCCGGGAGCGGAGCGGAGCGGATTCCAGCGAAAAGGGGCCAATGAGCCCCTTTTCACTGAAATTCTCAAAAAGGGAGAACAGCATGCTCGACGCAAACATCAAGACGCAACTCAAGGCCTACCTCGAAAAACTGCAGACACCAATCGAACTGGTTGCTTCGCTCGACGAGAGCGCTGCAGCGCAGGAAATGATCGGGCTGCTCAAGGATATTGCCGAACTGTCAGACAAAGTCAGTCTGCGCGAAAATGGCGAGGCCGCACTGCGCCCCTCCTTCGCCATCGGCCGTCCGGGCGAAGCGGCACGCATCAGCTTTGCCGGCCTGCCGATGGGCCACGAATTCACCTCGCTGGTGCTCGCCCTGCTGCAGACCGGCGGCCACCCGCCCAAGGTCGATGCCGAGGTGATCGAACAGATCAAGGCCCTGCCCGGTACCTTCAGCTTCCAGACCTTCATTTCGCTGTCCTGCCACAACTGCCCGGACGTCGTGCAGGCGCTCAACCTGATGGCCGTGCTCAACCCTGGCATCATCCACACGATGATCGACGGCGCGCTGTTCCAGGATGAAGTCGAGCGACTCAAGATCATGGCCGTGCCAACGGTCTACCTGAACGGCGAGGAATTCGGTGCCGGACGCATGAGCGTCGAAGAAATCGTCGCCAAGCTCGACACCGGCACCGCCGCCCGCGATGCTGCAAAGCTGGGCGCCAGGGAATCTTTTGACGTGCTCATCGTCGGCGGCGGCCCGGCCGGCGCTGCCGCCGCCATCTACGCGGCGCGCAAGGGTATCCGCACCGGCCTGCTGGCCGAGCGTTTCGGCGGCCAGGTGATGGATACGCTGGCCATCGAGAACTTCATCTCGGTTAAGGAAACCGACGGCCCGAAGCTGGTCATGGGGCTGGAGGAGCACGTCAAGGATTACGACGTCGACATCATGAACCTGCAGCGCGCCACGCAACTGAAGGCGGCCAGCGAAGCCAACCCGCTGATCGAAGTGACACTGGAAAACGGCGCCGTGCTGAAGAGCAAGTCGGTCATCCTCGCCACCGGCGCCCGCTGGCGCGAAATGAACGTGCCGGGCGAGAAGGAATACCGCGGCAAGGGCGTCGCCTACTGCCCGCACTGCGACGGCCCGCTGTTCAAGGGCAAGCGCGTCGCGGTGATCGGCGGCGGCAACTCGGGTGTCGAGGCGGCGATCGACCTCGCCGGCATCGTCGGCCACGTGACGCTGCTCGAATTCGACAGCAAGCTGCGCGCCGACGCCGTGCTCCAGCGCAAGCTGGCCAGCCTGCCAAATGTCGAGGTGCATACGATGGCGCTGACCACCGAAGCCACCGGCGATGGCAGCAAGATCAACGGTCTGCTCTACAAGGACCGTAATACCGACGAGATCAAGCGCATCGACCTCGAAGGCATCTTTGTCCAGATCGGCCTGCTGCCCAACACCGACTGGCTGAAGGGTACGGTCAACCTCTCGAAATTCGGCGAAATCGAGATCGACGCCAAGGGCCAGACTTCAGTGCCTGGCGTCTTTGCGGCCGGCGACTGCACGACGGTGCCGTACAAGCAGATCGTCATCGCCATGGGCGCCGGCGCCACCGCAGCGCTCAGCGCCTTCGACCACCTGATCCGGACCTCGGCACCGGCCTGACGATCGACCGCAACCTGAAACAGCCGGTGCCTGCAAACGCATCGGCTTTTTTGGGCCGGCTATTTGTGTTCGAGCTGGTCGTAAACGGCGGTCGCCACGCGTGCCAGTTCGCTTTTGTCGATGGCGGCCGACAGCGCATAGCCGAACTTGCCGTCGATCCAGTAGAAAACATTGACCGGGCCTTCTTTGGCGAAGCGGAAGCCGGTGTCGCGGTTGGCCGCGTTTTCGGTCGTCACGTACAGGGTCAGGCGCTGGCCGCTGGCATCGTGGTACATGAACTGGGCGACGGGGCCGCTATTGCCCGGCAGCAGCCGGCCGCCGATCAGTTCGTAACCGAGCGCCGCCAGTTTGGGCGGGCGCACCGGCGTGCCGAGGCGCTTCGACAACCAGGCGACCAGCTGGTCCTCGTGTTCGGCGCCGACCTCGACCGGGCGCCGTACGTCCGGGCTGAAGACGACGTGCGCCACCGCCGCCTGACGCGGCAACGGCATCATCTGCGCCACGCGGTCGCTGGACTGGTATTGCGCATGGCCGAGCCAGCCGGCGACGCCGCCGACCAGCGCCATGAGCAAACCGGCGGCAATGCGCTGCAGCGACCAGCGCGCCAAAAACGGCCGTTTTTGCCGGTCGACCGCGCCCCGAAGGAAGTACCCTTGGGGTGCAACAGGCGGCGGCGCCGCCAGGGCGCGCAGCCTTTCCGGCAGCGGCTCGTCGAGCACCGGCTCGAACAAGGCCCGGAGTTCCAGTTTCTGCGCCTGCCAGGCGCGCACGCGCTCTGCCTCTTCCGGATTGGCCGCCAGATAGTCCGCGACCTCGCCGCAGCGCGCTGCGGGCAGCGCACCATCGACATAGGCGTGCAGGTCGGCTTCGCTGATCGGGAGCTTGCTCATCGCACGACCCTCAAACTGGCGCCCGGCTGGCGGCCTTCCATGAGCAGGCGCAATCGTTCGCGCCCGCGCGCCAGGCGCGACATCACGGTGCCGGCGGGAATGCCCAGCAGGCTGGCGATCTCGGCATAGCTGCTGCCTTCCAGCGCCACCAGCAGCAGCACTTCGCGCTGTTCGTCCGGTAACTGGTGCAAGGCGGATGCGAGATCCATCACTTCCAGCCGGTCGCTCTGGGTCGCCCGTATCGGCACTTCGAAGTCATCCTCGTCAAGCGAATGGGTGGGCGGGTTCGGCCGGCGCAACTGGTCGATCCGCAGGTTGTGCATGATGCTGAACAGCCAGGCACGCAGATCGCTGCCGGCCCGCCACAGGGCATGGCTTGACCAGGCCCGTTCGAGCGTGTCCTGCACTAGGTCGTCGGCCGCCGCGCGATCACTGAGCAGCGCCCGCGCGTAGCGGCGCAGGCGGGGAATCTCGGCCAGAAGCGCGGCGCTGTCCACGTAGCGTTTTAGGGCTTGGCCACCTGCCAGACGTTGTTGAAACCGTCACCGGTCTTGTCGCCCGGCTTCTGGTCCTTGGCCCAGTAATACAGCGGCTTGCCCTTGAAGGCCCACTGCTTCTTGCCGTCATCGCGGGTGACGATGCTGTAGTCGCCGCTCGCCATCTGGCCTTCGGCGGCGTAGAACGGCGGCCAGTTGGTGGCGCACGGGCCGTTGCAGACGCTCTTGCCGCTGCCGGCCGCATCCTTGTCGAAGGTGTAGAGGGTCATGCCGTTGGCGCCGGTGAGCATGCCGGCGGAAACCTTGGCCGGTGCCGCAGCGCGGGTTTCGTAAGAGGAACAGGCCGCCAGCGTGGCGGATACCAGCAGGGCGAGGACAAAGTTTTGCGTTTTCATCACGATCTCCGTTGGTGTTTTTGGGGTGCTACACCGAGATAAACGAATGCCGACCTGCCTTTATTCCATCACTGCGAAAATTTTATTCCGCCGCCAACCCCAGGCGCCACAACGAAGTCACCTCGGCCGCCCGCGCCGCATGCAGCGGATCGCTCGGATCGCGCGCCTTCGAGTGCTGCGGCCGCGTATCGATGCGCCCGAGCACCTTGAGGCCGCCCGCCGCGATCCAGCCCAGCAGTTCGTCGCGCGAACGCAGGCCGAGATGCTCGGCCAGGTCGGAGATGATCAGCCAGCCCTCGCCGCCCGGCACCAGATGCGCCGCCAGCCCGCCGAGGAAGCCGCGCAGCATGCGCGAATCCGGGTCGTAAACCGCGTACTCGACCGGCGAACTCGGCTGCGCCGGCACCCACGGCGGATTGCAGACCACCAGCGGCGCCCGGCCGTCTGGGAAGAGATCGGCCTCGATCACCTCGACGGTTGCGGCCAACCCCAGATTTCGGGCATTTTCCGTGGCGCACTGCAAAGCCCGCGGATCCTGGTCGGTCGCCACCACGCGCCTGATCCCGCGCCGCGCCAGCACCGCCGCCAGAATGCCGGATCCGGTGCCGATATCGAACGCCAACTCGCAGCCTGCCGGCAGCGGCACCCTGGCCACCAGCTCGACATACTCGCCGCGCACCGGCGAGAACACCCCGTAGTGCGGATGGATACGCCCCTGCACCGCCGGCACCGGCACACCCTTCTTGCGCCATTCGTGGGCGCTGATCACCGCCAGCAGTTCGCGCAGGGAGACGATACACGCCTCGCCCGTCGACGGCCCCCAAGCCTCGGTGCACGCCTGCCGCACCTCCTGCGCCCGACGCAGGGGCACGCGATAGTCGCCGCTGAGCGGCACCAGCAAACGGCCAAGAATCGCCGCTCGCGCGCCCTGCTGCTCCCGGTGACGGGCAAAGGCTGCGGCCGGCGTCTGCGGCGTTCGGGCGCGCGATGCGCCGGAACGGCGGTCCGCCAGTCGGGTCAGCGCCTGCATCAGGTGTCGCGCATCAACCCAGTCCCCGCGCCAGAGCAACGCGGTGCCGGCCTTGAGCAGGGCGAATGCCGCCTCGGCGGAGATGCGCCCATTAACGACATCCACTGCGGCAGGAGGCGCGACACGCGCCTCGGAACGCCAGCGCGCCGCAAACTCGACACCGGCTTCCTGCCAGTGGATGATGGGATATTGGGGGTCGGCCATGCGGCAGTGTAGGGAAAAGAATGTATTTGCGATATCTGTTCGGATTCGGCCAGCGCCGGTTGATCAGAACTTGCCTGGGCGCAATACCTGGACCTCGGCGATGAAGACAACCATGCCATAGCGTTCGTAGTAACGTGCCTGCAGGTCGGCAGCGACAGTGCCGGCCAACGGTTCATCACACAATACTTCGATACGGATGTTCGCACTTGCCGGCCATAGCGCATCGCGCTCGCCGTGCTTGCCATGTCCCCGCGCATCGGTGATGGTGTGCCCGCGCACCCCGAGCCGGAAGAGGTCGGAGACCAGTTGCCGCTCGAGATCCGCTTCGCAGATGATGGTCAGGAGTTGCCGGGAATAAAGTGTCGGGGTCATCAGGATTCTCCAGCGAGACGAACCGCCAGATCATAGTACAGCGGTATGCCGATCAACAGATTGAAGGGAAAGGTGATGCCGAGCGCCGCACCGATCGACAGGGCCGGGTTGGCTTCGGGAATGGCGATGCGCATGGCGGCCGGCGCCGCGATATAGGACGCGCTGGCGAACAGGGCAGCGAGCAGCACGCTGCCGCCGATCGACAGGTCGAGTACGTTGCCAACCAGCAGGCCAAGGCCGGCGCCGGCCAATGGCATGGCGATACCGAAACCGATGAGAAAGGCGCCCGCCTTGCGCAGGTAGCCCAAGCGGCTGGCGACCACCAGTCCCATCTCGAGCAGGAAGAACACCAGGACGCCCTTGAAAAGATCGACGAACAGGCGGTCGAGCGGCTTGATTCCATCGGGGCCGGCCAGCCAGCCGATGAGCAGGCCACCGACGAGCAGCACGATGCTCTTGCCGGAGAGCACCTCATGCAGCATCGGCCCCCAGCGCGTTTGAACATCGGCACGGCGGGCGAGAACGACGCCAATCAACAGGGCGGGAAATTCGAGCAGGACCAGAAACACGACCAGATAGCCTTCATAGGCGACCTCCAGCCGACTGAGGAAGCTGGCGGCGACGGCAAATGTGACGACACTGACCGATCCGTAATGCGCCGCGATCGAAGCGGCGTCGGCTCGTGGCAGGCGCCCCAGACGATGAAGCACGGCAAAGGCGACGAGCGGAATGAGGGCTGCCGCCATGACCACGACGAGCGCCTGGCCGGCAAGGCTCGCCAGAGGGTAGCGGGCCAGTTCGATCCCGCCTTTGAGTCCGATGGCGAGCAACAGGAAGATACTCAGGGATTCATATAGAACTCCTGAGATCTTGAGGTCCGAACGCACGACACCGGCCAGCAGGCCGAGCAGAAAAAACAGGATGACGGGTTCAAGCGGCATGGGTGTTGGTCCGGCAACATTGGCGATTCGGAGCGGCTGCCTGGGCCGCCCCGTCGATCAGTCCTGAGAAGTCACTGCAGCGCCGGAATCCGTGGGCGATGGTCGGGAATCGAGGTGTCGGAAACCTCGTAAAGCGCGACATCCCATTGCTTGAGCGCCTGCGCGATCAGACTCGCCTCGCTGCCCGTCAAGCTGCGGTCCGCATTGACGATGTCGAGCATGGCACGTACTGCCTTTTTTTGCAGTTGGGCGTCGCGGATCTCGTCGAACAGCAGGCCGATGGTCAAGCCATCGAGTTCGAACTGACCGGAAGGCAGGCGCTCGGCGCAAATCGACAGATCTGCATAGTATTCGTAGAAGACCTTGTCGAAACCATCCTGGTCGAGACCGATCCGTCTGACGATGTCGTGACGCTCGAGCGATTTCAGTTCGCTGAAGTCAATCGCGCCATCGGCCATCATGGCGATGGCGACGACACGGGCCAGGGCTTCAGGACTGTTGGCTGGGTAATGGCGCATGGCGATTCTCCTTGGGTTGGTTTTTCGGGTTCATCCCCTGTCGGCAGGGACAGCAGCACTATGACGACCCAAAGTGATTAAATCCAATTAAACTAATTTAATTATTAATTTGCCTGGACTTATATATGCCACGCCGCCGCATTACATTTCGCCAGCTTGAAACCTTCGCTACGGTCGCACGACTACAAAGCTTTACCCGGGCGGCAGAGGCGTTGCACCTCACCCAGCCGGCGGTTTCAATCCAGATCCGACAGATCATGGAGACGATCGGCCTGCCGCTGTTCGAACAAAATGGCCGGGAAATCACGTTGACCGCAGCCGGAGAGGAGATGCTGGCCACGGTGCGTGATCTGGATGACGTCTGGAACCGCTTCGAGTCGGCCATCGACGATCTCAAGGGATTCAAGCGTGGCAAGCTGCGCGTTGGCCTGGTGACCACCGCCAAGCATTTCCTGCCACGCATGCTGGGCGATTTCTACCGGCGCTACCCGGAAATTGACATCGAACTGGAAATCGCCAACCGGCAAAAAATTGTCGAACGCCTGCACGCCAACCAGGACGACCTGTACATCATGTCCTACCCGCCGGAGCAGATGGACATCGTCAGCTATCCGTTTCTCGATAACGAGTATGTGGTACTGGCGCCCGCGGCACACTGGGCCGTCGGCCGGCCGGTGAGCCTGCAGGAACTGGCTGCTGAACCCTTCCTCCTGCGCGAGGAGGGCTCGGGCTCGCGCCACGTCATCGACGAACACATGCGCGACAGCGGCATCCCGCTCAAGGTCCGCCTGTCACTGGCGAGCAACGAGGCAATCCGCGAACTCGTCGCCAGCGGCATGGGCCTGACAGTCCTGTCGCGGCAAGCGCTGGGCGGGTTACCACAACGTGACGGGCTCGCTTTCCTGGATGTCGCCGGTTTCCCGCTCAAGCGGAAATGGAGCGCGGTCCACCTGCGCACAAAGGTTCTGTCCCTACCAGCAAAGGCCTTCCTCGACGACCTGCTGCGGAGCGGCGCGGCCGCACAGGCGTGAGCATCTGCAAGCACGCAAATGAAGCACGCCGGCCCAGCGCCCTATAGATCCTCGATCCCCGCGCGAATTTCATCCGCCCGGCCCTGCGCGGCAGCCAGGGCCGCCGGGCTCATCTTCGCGAGCTGGCGATAGACCATCCCCAGCCTTGGGTTGGCCGCCAAACCTTGGCCGTTGCGGGCGAAAAAATCCCAGTACAGGGCATTGAACGGGCAGGCCCGCTCGCCAATACGCGCCTTCTTGTCGTAATGGCAGCCCGTGCAGTAATCGCTCATGCGGTCGATGTAGGCGGCGCTCGACACGTAGGGCTTGGTCGCCAGCCTGCCGCCATCGGCGAACTGGCTCATGCCAACGGTGTTGGGCAGTTCGACCCATTCGAAGGCATCGATGTAAACACCGAGATACCAGCCATGTACCGCCGCCGGATCGAGCCCGGCGAGCAGCGCGAAGTTGCCGATGACCATCAGACGCTGAATGTGGTGAGCGTAGGCGTGTTCGAGCGATTGGCCGAGGGCATGGGCCAGGCAGCGCATCTTCGTCTCGCCGGTCCAGAACCATGACGGCAGCGGCCGGTGGTGATCGAAGCAGTTCTGCGCTTCGTAGCCCGGCATGTTGGCCCAATAAACGCCGCGCACATACTCGCGCCAGCCGAGAATCTGGCGGACGAAACCTTCCGCCGCCGTCAGCGGCACGTGGCCGGATTCATGCGCCTCGGTGGCCCTGGCGACAACCTCGCGCGGGTTGAGCATCTTGGTGTTCAGGGCAAAGGAAAGCAGCGAGTGAAATAGGCGCCAGGCGCGATAAGTCAGCGCGTCCTGAAAATCACCGAAATGCGGCAGGGCTTCGGCGATGAAATCATCGAGCTGCTGCAAGGCTTCGCCGCGGTTCAGCGGCCAGCGAAAATGCGCTTCATTCGGCTCGCCAAAGCTGTCCACGCCGGCCTGCCGGATGCTTTGCCAGAGCGCCGAATGATCGTGTTCGCCACGCCAGTCGGCCGGCTCGCGCGGCAGGCCGGGCCAGGGCTTGCGGTTGTCGTGATCGAAATTCCACTGGTCGCCCAGCGGTTTGCCGGGGCTGGCCATCAGCACGCCGTGACGACTCCGCATCTGACGGTAGAAATGTTCCATGAGCCATTGCTTGCGCCCGGCAAAGAGCTGCGCGGCTTCGTCTCGCCGGGTATAGAAATGTTCGCTATCGACCATCGTGCCGGGGATGGCGAGCTGGCTGGCGTAGTCGGCGAGTTGCCGGTCGAGCCGCCATTCGTCGGGCGCCTGGTACGCGAAGGCGCTGGCTGAATAGTGGGCGATCAGCGCATCGAGATTGGCCGGCAACGACTGGCGGTTGGCCGGGTCATCAATCGCCAGGTAATGCACGCGATGCCCTGCCTCGCCAAGTTGCCGGGCAAAGTCGCGCATGGCGGCAAAGATGGCGATGATCTTCTGGGCGTGGTGCAGGACGTAATCAGTCTCCTGACGGACCTCCATCAGCACATAAACGGCAGTATCATCGGGCGCCGAGAACCAGCTGTGTTCGGGATTGAGCTGGTCGCCGAGAATGAGGCGGAGCGTGGTCATGATTTTTCCTGACGATTTCGCCGGCAGCGCTCGGAGCAATATTTCACGTCAGCCCAGACAGCGGCCCATTTTTTGCGCCAAAAATACGGTCGACCGCAGGAATGGCAGAGCTTGCTCGGCAAGTCGGATTTTTTCCGGGCGCGCATTCAGACGGCCGGCTTGCTCACTACATATCGTTCCGTTTGTGCTCCACCCAGATCAGCCTGTCGGTGGCAAAACCAAGCGCCCGCGCCTGACTGACCAGTTGCTCGCGGACCTCGGCCGGCACCGTCCTGTCGCGGGCGAGAATCCATAAGTAGTCGCGGTCGGACCCGGCCACCAGCGCCCAGCGATAGTGCTCCTGATCGAGCGCAATCACGTGATAGCCGCCGTAGAACGGGCCGAAGAACGACACTTTCAGCGATCCGGTGCTGCTGTCGCCGATGAACAGCGCACGGCCGATGGCCTCCTTCCACACCTGCCGCTGCGTGTCGTAGCCCCGATTGATGACCTTGACGCTGCCGTCGTCCTGCAACTGGTAGGTGGCATTGACGTCGCTCATGCCGCGCTCGAAAGAATGGTCGAGGCGGGCGATTTCATACCACTGCCCGAGGTAGCTATTGATGTCGAACGAGGTGACCGGGCGCAGACCGTCAGGCGGCGCCGTCGAGCATGCAGACAGCGCCAGGACAATTGACAAGGTGAGGAGGGCGGAGCGGATAGACAACATGGGCAGACTTTCGAAGGGCATTTCGGGAAAACGCGAAAAGGGAATGAATCGCGTTTTGTCCAGTACACGGTCACAACTCAACCGCAATATTACGCCATTTAGCCGTCTGGACTGCTGTTCAATACGTTTCGTTCAGGACGAAATCACCCACCCATCGGCTTAAACGAATCAATCCGCAAGCAGCACCGGCACCACGCACAAGCCTCGTACACCCAGCTGTCACTTTCCGCGAGAGGCCCGACCTGCGGTTGAACCCCAGGCAACCCTGCCCCTCCGCCCGAGACCGCCGCATCCCTCATGCGCCAATCGCCAAACAAAATAAATGGAAAGCCGGCCGATAAGCCGGGTTCTGTCCCCCCCTTGCGGGGTTCGGCAATCATTCCTCTAGGCCTGCCGTCACCGACAGGCTCAAGCAACCTACCCGGAAGCAGCGCGGGCCACGCCCATGCTTCCCTATTTGGTCTTGCTCCGGATGGGGTT
>Ga0209310_1000243_pt1 | contig 73255 bp, 50 predicted proteins | sample AD_UKC030_MetaG_FD_184415 | JGI IMG/M metagenome (GOLD analysis project Ga0209310, IMG submission 184415) | Active sludge microbial communities of municipal wastewater-treating anaerobic digesters from USA - AD_UKC030_MetaG (SPAdes) (version 2) | ecosystem: Engineered > Bioreactor > Anaerobic >... | reverse complement strand
CCGATCCCGCGGGCAAAACCCCCGCCTCTATGTGAGCTTTCCCCTGGCCCTGGCCGCGGCCATCGGCCTGCAGCCCGGAGAAGAAGTCCAATGGGAACTCCTGGATCGAGGGGAGCTTCACCTTCTGCGCCCTCATCCGACGCCTGCCTCGACTCAATCCAGGGCCCGAAAATAGATCGCCCAGACCATCATAGGGGCACGATTTGACTTGATTCGCCCAAAATGGCTCGCTCTGGTGCCGCAAGATCTTGGGTCTTACTGAACAATCTGAGACCTTTCCGCTTTCGGGACAGGCTCTAGTTAGTGCCTAAAACTTTCTTCGGCAATGGCTTGCACCGATGGGCATCCGGCAGGGTTTCGAAGAGGATCTGCCGGGAGAGTCTTTCCATTTGGGCAATTGTCTTCTGGAGGGCACGCCGGTTTTGAATGGCGGTGCGCAAGGCCAGAAATTGCTCCCGGCTCAGCGCCACCGTGATGGTCTTGCGGGCCACTTTGCGTGTCCACTGATAACCGGAACGAGGGGGGTGCAGCTGGGAGCGATCCACGACCGAACCTTGGCTGATGTAGCCCAGGTGAGCCAAGCGGGCGCAGAGGCGCTGATACTGGCGGGGGAGGGACGGGTCGGCCCCGGATATTTTCTTTGTCATCGCGTGCTAGCCTGGATTCCCACGCCTGAGTCCCCCGCTAACGGATTGCATCGGTTCTTGCTCTGGCCCTGAGAGTTCCGCGGCGGTCGCCCGTCCTGTCGTTATCTATATGGTGTTCTGATATGATATCACCCACTATATCAGAGACGACCCCTTCGCGGTGAGGACTTCACTGCTTCCCCACGCCAATTCGCTCCGAAAACCACAAAAGGTTGAGTTGTGCGCGAAATGTCACCCCAGCAGTTGTGTTTTCAGTTGACAGCCCCTCTAAATGTGACACTGTGGAGCTGTGTATAACAATAAACACAAAACACTAACCGACCCCGTCCAGGCTTTCCTCCAGCCCGCTAACGCCACCCATCGCCAGTACGAAGCTCTCCGCGCCTTCTTCGTCGACAAGCTCCCTTCCAAGGAGGCCGCGGGGCGCTTCGGCTACTCCGCGGGCAGCTTCCGCGTCTTGGTGCACCACTTCCGACAGAATCCTTCCAGGCCCTTCTTCTTGCCACCGGCCAAGGGACCCCAACACGCCCCCAAGTCCGATCCGGTGCGCGAGCGCATCGTCCAAGCCCGCAAACAGAACCTTTCCATCTATGACATCGGCCGAGTCCTCCAAGACGAAGGCCATCGCTTGAGCCCCGCCTACATCGGCATCATCCTCAAGGAGGAAGGCTTCGCGCGCTTGCCGCGTCGCGCCGATGACGAGCGCCCAGATCATCCCCACCCGGAGCGAGCCCCCGTCGCCGACGTGCAGCAGTTGGATCTGTCACCCCGCCAATTCCGCACCCAGTTTGGCGGACTGTTTCTGTTCATGCCCTACCTGGCACCGATCCCCTGGGAAGAGATCTTCGAGCAGAATGGCTTTCCTGGCTCGGGCATGATTCCGGCCGCCCACGCGATCCGGGCCCTGTTGGGCCTTAAACTCTACGGCTCGGCCCGGCATAGCCATGTGATGAGCGAGGTCTTTGATCCCGGCTTGGCCCTGTTTGCCGGTTTGAACTCCATCCCCAAGCGCTCGTTTCTGACCGAGTACAGTTCACGGATTGTGCCGGCCGCTTATCCCAAGGCGATGCGGCAGTGGTTTGACACCCTCCAGCGGCTGGGACTGCCCCGGGGTGAATCCTTCGACTTGGACTTTCACACCATCCCCTTCCACGGCCAGGACGCGCTGTTGCAGAAGCACTATGTTTCCAAACGCAGCCGCCGGCAGAAGGGGCTCTTGGCCTTCGTCGCCCAAGACGCTGACACCCACGTCTTCTGCTACGGCAATGCGCAGGTCCGCAAAGAACATCAGAATGATGAGGTCTTGCGCTTTGTGGCGTTCTGGAAAGAGCGCACGGGGCAGTTGCCGCGGGAGTTGATATTCGATTCCAAACTGACGACCTACGGCAACCGGGCCCAGCTCACCGCACAGGGCATCGATTTTATCACCTTGCGCCGACGTTCCCAGGCCATGCTCCAGGAGGTGTGGGCCCAGCCGGGGTCGGCCTGGCGGCAAATCCACCTGGAGGGGGTCTCGCGAATCTACCGCGATCCGCGCGTGATCGACCAACGCGTCCAACTCAAAGGCTATCCCGGAGCGATCCGACAAATGATCGTGGCGGATCTGGGTCATGAAGAACCGACCTTTCTGCTGACCAACCAATTGACCCGCTCGGCGCCCAAACTCATCGAACGCTACGCGCGGCGAATGATCATCGAGAACAACATTCAGGACGGCATCGACTTCTTCCACATGGACGCGCTCTCCTCCGCGGTCCCGATGAAAGTGGATTGCGACCTGCAACTCACCTTGATGGGGAGCAGCCTTTACCGGCTCCTGGCCAACGAAATCGGGCAAGGTTATGAGCGCGCCAAATCACGCACCCTGTTTCGGGACTTCATTGACGCGCACGCCACGGTGGACCTCGGAGAAAAGCAGATCCTGGTGAGGTTTCAGAAACGCGCGCACAATCCGCTCCTGCTCAAAGCAGCCTTCGACAACAAGCAGCCGGCCATCCCCTGGCTCGACAATCGGAAGCTCAATCTGGTCTTCGGATGATCGCCCATCCCACCCAAAATGTTAGCCCCAGATCCGTTCATGGGAATCGAGGCTAGCACTCGTGGCCACAGCAGCGACCTATCAACAATCTGAATTTTGGATTCCTCAATTTCGTAAACCCGGTTGTCGCCTCGCAAGAGCAGGTAGTGTTTCATGCTGTAGCGGCTTAGCGGATGCGACGAGTCGCGTTTAGAAGTGACCAACGCCGCATAGAAAAACGACGTGTTGTGCCGAGAATGATTTACTGTCCGGCGGTAGGTGGCGACGTCGCCCGCACTCAGCGTGCGGAGACCATTGACGTGGTGTGTATGCCAATTGCCGAGGTGCTCAACTTCAGGATGGCTGCGTTCTATTTCTCGAAAAATATTCTCCTGGTACTCGCCATCCTGGAACAGTGCGACCGGAGACCGCTGGGTCCCTGGCCCTGATTCGATGATCCCTTGGACGCGTATGGTAAGCTCTCCGGCCGATTCCTTGGCATAACTTCCGATGACCCTGCCACCCGTCTCGTCCCGATCAAAGCGATCGCACTCGTTAAAGATCTCGGCCAGCGCGACACGCGGTATGACCAAGCGCACATGTTCGGCGGTGCGGCAACTGACCTTGGTCAACCATTCCCACATACAGAACACCCCTTCTGCGGAGCCAGGCGCAAGCGCTGAAGCTCAAAATGTTTGGTGAACGGGTGAATGCGTCGATTTCCCCAGATCACAGTCCGTCTCGATACTCGGCAGTTGCTGCGGGCGACGGGGAAGTGTTCGGCAAATGGCGTCGATGGCAAAGCGCGCATGGAAGCAGGTGATGAAGGAAATATCCACGTTGAGCCCAGGCGAGTCCTTAATCTCGCCGACGTCCAATCCATACAAGTGTTCGCGCTGCTCCTCTGAAAGCAAATCGACCTCCGAAACCCCCTCTCGGAACTGAGAGCGCTGGAGGACGCTTTCAATGCATGCCAGGCAACCGGTCTCGCCGGGACGATAGGCAAACACCTCGCCGCCGATCCCCCTTGTGAACACCCGGCCAAGGACAAAAGCCGTCCTGGCGTCTACCCACAACTGATTGATTCTGAATCGCGAGGGTTCGTTATCCGTTGCCAGGACAACCACAGCGCTTCGCCGAACTGCGTTTTCAACTTCGGCGCTGGTCATGATGTCGACGTCGAAACGTTCAATCTCGACGGCGGGATTGCGGTCGCACAACACGTCAGCGAGCGCGTCCACCTTTTTCTGGCCGACGTATCGACCGCCACAGGCGTGACGAATCACGTTTGGAACTTCCAGGATGTCACGGTCGAAAATGGAGAACTTGTGGATTCCGGCCATACAAAGCTGCAGTGCCACCTGGCTTCCTCCGGAGCCACACCCCGCAATGAGAACCCGGGCGTCACGAAGCGACCCTGCATCAAAGAGGCGTGCCACGCGCGCGAACAAGGGTTGACTGCCATTCATCGGCTGATCTCCTCCGCTTGGATTCCCCTCGTTGGAATTGGCATCTGCCATGGAGACCAGAATGTGCCTAATGTTGGACCTGCGTGCCGGGCCACCTGCCCGTCTTCTGCCAGACTTCGTACTTGTTAAGCCATTTGGCGGCACGACCGAGCACGAACGTCAAATCGTGAAACCCGGGGTTCCATTTCTGAGGATGAATATAGCAAATCCTCCCATTCGTGTATCGGTGCGGACCGTTAATTGGCAAAGACGGTTTTGAGATCCAGACATCCGGCATTTGGCTGGGGTAATTGGAGAAAGACACGCTCACGATGAAAATGTTGCCGGCGGTGGTTTGCAGTGCCGCTTTTGCAGTCATCGCGCCATCGCCAGTTGAACATGTTTCGACGAATGCGAACGTCCTTGCCGCCTTCTCCACTTCGCCACGAATGCGCGCGGTATCCATGAGGGCTATCCTCCAAGTGCAGAGTATTCCCCACCAAGATCCTCGCGCATTGTTAGAGGTTTCCTGCCTCCGAGTTCTTGCAGGGAGAACGCACCCCGCTCATGGATTTCGCCATTGGGCAGGATTTCAATCTCGACTTGCTGTTCCTTGTCCAGGAGGGCTTCAAGTTGGGCAATTGTTGGTCTTTTCGTTTTCATTTGGTTCTTATATGTTCGCCTGTGTGAAACGTTTCGCACGGTCCATCTACCTGATAATTTACCGCATGGTTGGCACTTTTGATCAATGAGTAGTGGGGGTGTACGCCTGGTTTTGTGGGCGCGTTTAGCGCGGGGGCACACCGTGAGCCTGTCATGTCACTGAAGTTGAGACAGAACAGTGTGTGGGTATTATTTTGTGCATTGGATTGGGAATTAGAAACGACGAAGGCAAAAGCGACTGATCCGAGTGCTGCCTTCGAGGAAGAAGGGTCGTTCCGTGTGACGTGCCTGACCAACCTCCGAGTCCCTTGCCCAACCCGCCAAAGCGAGTTCGACTAACCCTGGTCGCAGACCGCAGTCTTGGTCGCGCCCCCATGCAGTGTGGCACGAGGACGGAGGAGGACTTTGACCGCCTCTTTCGAGAAGTGGGCATCGCTGGCCTTGCTGGACCACACAAAGGCTTCACCTGGCTGCAAGCGGGCGAGTTGTTCCGGCGTCAATCCGAGCAGGGCAGCGTTCGCCTTCTGGATATGCTTTAGCCAGGCCGGCGAGTTGAATCGGTGCAGGAGGATCTGCGATGACAGTTCAATCAACGCTACGGGCACCGACGGCGGGTCTTGGCTGGCTACCAAGATGCTTGTGCCTTTATGGCGCATTTCTCGAACCACGCTCACTAGCCCATCCACCAAATCCGGGTTCCCAATGTATTTGTGGGCCTCGTCGAACACGACCAACTTGTTGAAGGACTGCCCTTGGAACGTGGCGTCCGCGAAGAGCTGAAGCAGCACCACGAAAAGACCGAGAGCCTCGTCCTTCTCGATAAACTCGTCCCGAAGATCGACGATCACCAGGCGTCCGGGACGAATCACTTCACCCAAGCATGCACTATCGTCAATGTAGTCTTCTGCTAAATCCAGCCGCATCGACGCTAGTTCCTTCAAGTTGTCTGGAAGGCCAGCGTGATCCAAAGCGGCACGAAGACCCGTGATGGTCAGGTCGTCGCGCAGAGAGCGCATCATCTGATTCAGCTTCCGAATGTAAGTCGCTTGGTTGCCCACCGCACCCATCAGGAAACGCCAGTGGCCCGCTTGCAGTTCGCTCGAAGCGAATTTGAGCGGGAGCACGTCAACGTGAGGGTATTCGGCCCGCCGGACCTCCAGCTTGCCTGCGGGAACCAGGAGCAAGATGTCCTTCAGCCCAGCCGGGCGTGCCTGATACTCGGCTGCCAGCTTCTCGACCGCGCGAGCATCGTCGTTTGGACGGTTCATCGAAGTGAACTCCGGCTTGTAGTCCTGCGTCTGGCTGTAGTGGAACACGACGGTTGCCAAAGGACGCGGAAGGCAGTTCAAACCCGGCAACGGTAGGCACGCCATCTCGATGATGGACCCCAAAGTGTAGCTCTTACCACCCCCCTGCACCCCGAAAAGGCTTACGGTGTGGGTCTGGTTGAGGTCCAAGGCGACCGTCCTTCCCATCACCTTGCCGAGAACGCCGAACTGCGGGGACGGAGCAGTTGCCCCAAGCAAAACATCAACCACCGGCGCTTGGCCAGGTTGCTCAGCAGGCTGGTCCGCCACTGGGGACGGTTTGTCCATCTCCGGGGCCGGCGCAGGGACAGGCGGCTGCGGCTTTTCACTCGGAGCCACGGCTGCCACGCTCGGTTGTGGCGCCACCGGCGCCGGGGTTTCGAGTTTCTGAACGGGCTCCATGCGAGGCCGCAGCGGGGCAACTGGAGTCCGAGCCTCAGTGGTGGACTCGGGCAACAGCAATTCCTTTGAAGCCGCCCCGAGGGTCTCCCAGGAAACGGTTCGATCCCTTTTTTCCCGTATGAACGCAGCCCGCTCCACCTTCGGCAACTGGCCCGCCAGCCGCTGCATGGTTGTAGTGTCTTCCACGCGCCGAGCATCTGGAGCCACCGCTTGTGGCCGCGTTTCTTCCTCAATCGGCGTGGCCGGCAAGGCGCCAAGAAGCGTCCGAATGAGATCCACCCCGATGCGATGGAACTCGACTCCGCTCTCCTCGATGAATTCCTCGGTGCCTTCTTTGTCGAAGTCGAAGACAAGCGCGCTTCGAGTAAACCGCAACGTGTAGCCGCTCTCCATTGTCCTGAGGAGAAATTTGGCCTCTTCGCTGGCTTCAGGCGAAAGGAGATTGAGGCGCAGCGCGCGGTCAACGTAGAACTCAAGCAGATTGATGAGTTCCTGCGTCTTGATTACGCGGTCTGGGCGATCAACGGCCCCATCCTTGGCAGGGTCGAAGTGGTGTCGCAGCGCACGCTCACTTTGCCGAATCTGCTCGACGATTGACTGTTTCAATTGGCTAAGGCCACCCAAACTTCCAGCCGTTCGATAGCATTTTACTTCAACCAGACTACACGTCAGAACTCGGCTCTTGGCATCGAAGTCGAACAACCCGAGATCGGTCCGCCGAAGACTGATTTCATCTTGCAGTTCATCCGTTTTAGCGCGTAGTGCTCGATACAAGTCAAGATGCGCGTCCAACGGCACCACGGCCTGATCTCGGAAGGCGTCCTGGAATTCCAAAAACAACTTCGCCAATGCCAAGCCGAGCGCCTCCGCCCGGTGTGTGGGCGACGAAGCCAGCTTCAAAGCCAATCGCCCCGAAAGCGCCCGCAGTTCGCCAAGAAGTGCGTGCGCACGATCCTTGAATGGGGCCAGACCATAGTCCTCCAGGACCCGCTCGAAAAGGACGCGGATTTCCGTTTGGGACCGTGACGTGATGACGACGCGCCGACCGCTGTTCGCTGACAGGTCCGGGCTGTGGTCAATCAAGTACTCCGGCCGTCGGCTGGCCGGATGGTGATCGAAAAATTCGATTCCGAGACTCCTGTCGATGGTGAACACCCAGTCGCTCACATCATGCACTTGATGCAACAGTGCTTTCTGGTCGGCCTCCAGGGCCAGCGTCGAGACAGGGCGCATTACCAATCCAGTTTGGCCAGTCCCCACCGCCGCCGCTGCGGTGGAGATGACCTCCGCCAACTTGGCCAGCAGCGTCGGAAATTCATTTGCTTCGGGAATCGGGCTGGCATGTCCATGTCGAGGCCGTCTGTGCCACGCAACGAGCTCGGCATCTTCGATGTAGTTGACCGCGAAATCCTGCAACAGCCCATGCACGGGTGCGCTTTCGTCTTCCTGCCGGGGCGGCTTAGCGCATACGGTTTGAGCCGGAAAAACATCGAACAACAGGCTGAGATGCGCTGGGAATTCGGAAGCCCCACTGCGGAACTCGGCAACGTCGCGAACCGAGAAGGTGAGCTTTGGCGCTAGGTGACTGCCTGTCGGTGTCGCAAAAGCATCGGCTTCAACAACGGTCAGCGTGCTACTTGGGGTGATCAGTTCATTCAGGTCCTCCCCGGCTCCAGGAGCATCAGGATCAGGCACGAACAGCCGAAGGTTGTAGCGCAGGTCGCGGAGGTCCGGTTCCTTTTGCAGTTCCAGAAGCATTTCGGCCAGGAGCCGACCCCGCCCTGCGTTGAAGCAGTTCAAGACCAGCGTGTGGACGTAAGGATGCTGAACGAGGTATCGCCGGACGCGGTCGGCGAGGAACCGGCCATTCAAGGTGAAGCTGCCCACGTTCGGCTCTGGAAGCCCAAGCGCAGTGCAAAGCTCGGCCATCAAACCCCGCGGATCGATTTCTGCCGGAGAGGCATATACCGTCCAGAACGGATGAAGGTTGTCTATCGCCGACAACAATTGCCCAGAGCCGAGGGGAAATACCGTCGGGAAATTGACCAGGCTGAGTCTTTCCAACAGGGAGTCTCGTGTGGGGATCAGATATTCCCTCGGCGCTTGGATTGACTTGTCCAACCAGTGGCGCGCCACCGTCAGCCAGGTCGCCAGCCAGAGCAACCGCAATGGATGCGTTGGGCCGACCATCAATCCAGAGCGGTGTCCGCCCCGATGATCTGCGATGTCAAGGCGCGCTGTGTCGAGGACCAGCAATTTCTGGAGGCGGGCGATGGCCTGCGGCTGCTGGTCTGGAGGAGCAGCCTCGGCCAACCGAAGACCCTGCGATAGAACGCTCAGGTATCGCTCGGCATACGCCGCGATCTGGTCTCTCAACAGGAATAGGTCCGCTGCTTGGACAATCTGCTGCTGATCGTCGCCTCGCAGTCTGGCAAACAAACTACGCCGCTCTGCGCGAAACTCTTCAATCTCCGGCAAGGCGGGCCAACCAGACGCGTCGTTGAAGACATCGGCGCTTTGTGACGCAGAGACGGCCAACCGCCAGGAAAGCGGGTCGTCTGGCGAAGCGAGAATCCGCTGCTCCAGAACCTTCAGAACCCGTGACACGGGCACATGGACCAATCCCTCGCCAGCGAACTTGAACTCCAGCAACTCGACTTTCCCTTTGCTGTCATCCCCATCCACCCAGGCGCGATGCGTGCAAGCGACTCCGTTGGGATCGTGCTCATCGCTGACCGCCTTAAACCAGAAATGCACCAGAGCGTGGTTGAAGCTTGGGAACTTGGGCACTGCACGTTGCGGCACTTCCACCTCGACATCGTCGGCTTTGACGACGAAGAACAAATCGCTTTCATTAAGAGCCTGCCCAGCCTCAGCGTCGCCAACCAACGGTATCGGTCGCCCCTCCGCATCGACGATGGGAATAGGATCGCCCTCCGCAGTGCAGGGAAGCACCCGCACGAAGTGCCAGCCGTCTTCCCAATCTACTGCCCCGAGTTTGCCGAAGCTCACCGAGGCATCGCGGCGCCCCCCCGTCCACGTTTTCTTCTTTTTGGTGAATGCTGTTGGGCCACTCTCTCGCGACACGACTTGCAGCCGAAAATGGTCCACTCCGGGGATACTTTCCGGCGCGGGGTCGCAACGAAACCTCACCTTGAAACTCTTCGGACCGCTCTTCCCAATCACCAACACTTGCTGTCCGATCAATTGCCGCAGGCGTGGTTCGGTTTCTGTTTCCTCGATGACCGGCAGCCCAAGTTCTATCACTTCCACTCGCAACTCCTGCGTAAAGCCCGCGCCATCTTCGAACATCCATTTGTCAAAGGACAGTGGCCACAGCGCCTTTTCGATGACAATTCGGCGGGTCCACGCCAATGGATCTTCCAGCCCAGTCTCGCAAAGGAAGTCGCTCAGCTTTCCGCGAAAGGCAGGTTCCTTCAGCCTCAGCTCTAGCACTCGACCACGTTCGGACTTGGTCGAGAACGTCAGCTTGTCCACGCAGTCCAGGTTCTTTGTCAGTCGATGGGGCACGCTGGCTGCATCGTCAAGGATATGGAAATCAGGAATCAAACCCAGTTCGCAAAGCGAGGCTCCCACGACTTCTGCATCCGGGCCGTTGAGCCGGATGCTGAGAAGGAATCGGACGGCAGCCACGGCATCGGCCCAGCGCCATTCGCGCTCCTCGATCAACCGCAAGAGTTCTGTCACCGAGGCCCGCAGATTCTCAGGCAGTTGTTCGGTGAGACGCTGCCGGAGACGTGGGTAAGCGTCGGCAACCGACACCTGCTCGAAGGTCGCTTCGGCGAAGGAATCCTCTGCCGCCGTGCGAAGGTCGTTTGGGACAAACACCAGCAAAGGTGGTCGTTGCTCGCCCTCGGAGGGCGGATTGCGCAACTCGACAAGTTTGCTGCTGGTGATCAACAGCGGGTCGTCTTGCCGGGCTTCGCGTGCCAACACGTGAACATGCGCGCTCGAACCCAAGGCCGTCCGCAGATTCCGTGCGGCTTCCAGCATGACGGCGCTGTCCAGGTCGCCAACCCTCATACAGTGGCCCGGCTGCCGGGACATGATGACTTCCCGCAGTCGCTCCTCCACAACCAGCCGCAACTGCTCGTTCAAATCTTGGTCTGTGACACGTCGGAACTCCTGGCTCATGCAGCACCTCCCGCCGAAACCACCGGCTCAGCCCCGATTCGATACCGGGGCGTTACATGCTGCGTCACGTAAGCGTCCGAGAGATCCTGGAAGAATCCAATCTCGCGCAGCTTATTCTTGAAGGATGCCTTGTTTTGCCGCAGCGCTTCGCGGTCGGCAATGGATGGCTCGCCGAAGCCCTCTCCCATCGGCAACGCATCAATGTAAAGTCCATACCGATCCCGCAGGAACGCCAGCAACCGGTCTATTTGGATTTCTTCGGAGAAATAGCGACCGCTGCCTGCATCGTAGCGCAGGACCGCGAGTTGCAGGAGGACCTCCAGCAGACGGCTGTCCAGAATGAACCGTCGGGGCGCCCGTGCTGAACGCGCCTGGGCGAGCAAAGCACCGGGGCGGTTTTTCAGTAGCAGCGAGTCCAGAGCCTTCACGATGAAACTCCGTTGAAAATCGCCGCGCAGCGCCATCAGGCACTCGATGTAGGTGTTCAACTGGTCCAGCCCCAGCCCCAGGGTCGCCTGAATCTCGGGGTCCAGCGTGTCGTCCTCGCCGGCCATGTCCTCTTTCAAGCTGAGCAGGCGCGCACCGAAATACTGTTCGCGGTCCACCGTGTGACAGTCATCGAGCAGACGCAGCACCTGAGACACGCTGAGTGGGCGATTCGCCCCGCCCTGCAATCGACCGAACTGAAGCATGTGTTGCGCAAACTCATCCATTTTCTTCGTCAGGAAATACGCCCTGACGAAGCCCGGTATCCGCCGGTAGTGAAGCTCGGCGCTGGTTTCAGCCAGTTCGCTGATGCGAGTGCCTGGTTGGTTTTGCACGTCCAAGAACAGGCCAATCTGGTATAGACAATCCCCATTCGGCTTTTCCTCTGCGCCCGGACGCATGGGACACTTGGCGGCTTCGCAGGTAGGTTCCAACCCCTTCCGCCGGACCAGCTCAGGAACGAGCTTGAACAGCCGCAGGTGATAAAGCGCCAGATGGAACGCGAGGAGAATCTTCAGATACTCCACCATCACCGTGCGCGGAATCTTTGTCTGGTATTGCAGCAGTCGCAGAATGTCGTCGGCCAGCAAGTCGGCAGCCCCAACGCACAACGGAGGCGTGACCTCACGTGACCCGGCTTTCGGCGCATCGGTGGACACGTCTTCCGGCGTGAGGCTCAGCAATGCTTGCGTCTCGACATCGACGACGACGTTGGGATCTTCCTTGCCAGTGTTTGGGTCAATGCGCTGGAAAAAGAAGGACTTCAGGCGGTCAAGCGCGCGCCGGCCGATACCGCCGCGAGCGTGCCAAAGGGATTCGTAAATGTGCTGGGCCGCTCCGTAGTCGCGGCAGTGATACGGGTTGCGAAAGCGATAGGTGTTCCCGTGAAGGGGCCGCGGGGCAGCAACCTTCTGGTTCTCCCCCTTGCCACGATGAACGAGGTCAAGAAGGTGGGTTTCCAACCAGCCACGGGCGACCTCTTGGAATTTGGCAAAGTCCTTGAACTTCTCCGGCTGACTCAGGAAGTGGCCAAGGAAAGTGTCAATGGTCTTGGTGTTGTCCGTCAACCGGCTCTCGTGTCCGAGGTGGGCAACCCGCGCGAACAAGCCCGTCATGACCCGGTCCATTTCCAGGGTCTTGTAGTCCAGCATGCTGATTTTCGGCAGCCGGAAATGTTTGTCTCTGCTCTTAAGCGCCATAGGTCGTTGTTTCCTCCGAGAGGCGCATGGCCAGGTGACCTTCTGGGTAACGTGTGACCGAGTAGAACTCGTGCCCAGTGGGCGTGAGCAACACTTCCTGATACGGGGCAGAGCCGAGGATGTTCTTGAACACCGTCAGGCTGAGGTAGTAGCCCTGCATCTCGTCCACCGTTGGGCGATACCCCTGGTTCAATCGGTCGAGCATCTCAAACACATCCAGGTTGAGAACCAGCTCTGCTTGCAGGTCCGTGTCGTCGCTGTAATGCAAGAGCATCGCGGTCGGGGCATGCTCCAGGTAGGGCGACGCCTGCGCCGGCTCTTGCGGAAGTAATTGGAACCCCTGGGCCGGAAAGACCCGGTAGCTCCGCACGGTCGCTGACTCGACCTGCCGCACCTGTAGGGCCAACTTCCCTTTCAGCCGCCGGCTGTCGAGAATGCCTTCCCCACGATTGATGGCCCGAATGATGTCCTTGGCTGCCGTCTGCGGATCAGGTTTGTCTGTCAAGAGCTTGAGCAGCTTGGACGCGGCGCCGTAAGGAATCAGGTTCTTCCAGGAATCATCGCGCGCTTCGAAGAAGTGCCGCCGTCGGAGCATTGCCACATAGGCCCGATGCCGCTCGAACCGCCGCTGGTTTGCATGGCTGGTGATTTCCTTTGGCAGTCCGTCGTAAATTGCCAGCAGCAGTTCCCGGTCGTAACGGCCGCGCGGGCTGAAATCCATGAGCATCGGGGCCGGGTCGGGTGGATGGAAATCGAAAGAGCGATCTAGCTTGGGGTCGCTTGTCTGGCCCACATCCAACTGTCCCAACAGAAGCAACAAGCGGTCTCGCTGCTCAGTCCCGATTCCAGCCCAACTGTTGAAGTAAAATCCACTCGCGATTTCCTCGCGTTCGCCCCGCTCGTAAAGCGCATGGATTTCATCGCAATGCCGCGTGCCGGCAATCGTGAAGGCCAGCGCCGAGCGCAAATCGCGCAGCGTGATGTGCAGTCGGCCCCGCAAGGTGACCAGCCGATACACCAAATTGAGGCGTTCGAGCACCTGCGGTCCGGCGGTCGGGTTAGCCAGCGTTTGCGCATTGTGATGCACGTAGCAGCGATCCCGGAGATCGCAGTTGCGGCAAGGCGCCCAGAACTTCGGCTCGACCAACCGCTTGACCAAACGCTCCAGGATGGACGGCACCCCGTCCGAGGCCGCCACCACGCTGCGCAGGTTCAGGTTCACGACCGCCACTCCGTCCTCCGGCGTGCCGGTGCGGAGGCCGCGCTGCACGATTTGTTTCAACCGCGGGAATGCGCTCCCGAATTGTTCGAGAAAATCAACCAGCCGCCCCTCGTTGATGGCGATCAATCTTGTTTCGTTCGCTGGCCACGCCGCCGTGTCCGCGCCCGCGAATGGCGCAAAGAACTGTCGCAGGACGTCATCATTGATCTTGGCTCCCTCGTCCTGGCTGCCGTCGTAGTTTGTCTGAAATTGCCGACCGGCCAGTTCAAAGCGCGTGCCGTTGCCAGTGCCGTAAGGTGTGACCACCGCGCCCCGACTGCGAGCCTCACTCTCGACCTGCTGAATGAACGCCGTCTTGCCGTCCCCTGCGTTGCCACTGATGAGGATCAGCCGAAACTCGCCGTTCAGCGTGGCCGGTTGCAGCGCGCGGTCGAGCGCGGTCGGCACATAGATCAACCGCCCCATCGCATCCAAGCCGCGCGTTCCGGCATTCGTTCGCCGGCTCTGGCTGTAAAGCGTGAGCAGGTAGGACACGAATGGATTGGTGTTCGGCTTCTGCGCACCCGCCGGTGCCAACGCTTGAAGGCTCTGCGTCGTGATTTGTTGGTCCTTGGCAAGGTTCGGCGTCCGCAACGTGCCGACGGCGCGGAGCGCTTGCGCGAGTTCGGCCGCGCTGCCGAACCGCTCGGCCCGGCGCGGCGCCACTGCCTTCGTCAACACTGCTGCGAAGCCGGGGGCCAAGTCCTCAAATCCCGCAATCTCGCGCGGGTCGCGCGGCGGCTTGTCCTTGGGTGGCATCTTCTCGTCAGGCCAGGGATACTCGCCAGTCACCGCCTCGTAGAGCGTCACACCCAAGGCGTAAATGTCCCGGTCCATCCGGTCTGCCTCAGAATGGTCGCCCTCCAGGTCGAGGTCCGGCGGCAGGTAACGGCGAGTGCCACCACCGCGCGCGAAGAAATCTCCGGCCCTCATGGACACGTTGAAATCCACGATTCTCACGGCCTTGCTGGTCCACATCAGGTTCGCGGGTTTGATGTCGCCGTGCGTCACCCGATGTCGGTGCAAATGCGCGAGACCTTCCGCCACGCCGATGCCCATCTGATGGGCCTCAGCGACAGAAATCTTCTTGTCGTTGATGAGGTCAGCGACGTTGGCGCCCTCCAGGAACTCCATCACCAGGAACGGCACCCGGTCGCCTTCCAGGAAATCCCCGTCATACACCCGCACCACGCCCGGATGCTCCGGCAGGTTCGCCAGGGTCCGATATTCCTGCTTCATCCGCTCTGCGACCGAACTGCGGTCCACCGTAATGATTTTGAGCGCCCGCGTTACGTCGCCAAACGTGTCGATGACCTTATAGACCCGACCGAACCCGCCTTTGCCCAGCGCCGCCTCCACCTGATACTTGGCCTTCAGCAACACACCCGGTTGGAGGTTCGCATAATCCAACGGGGTGCCAGGCGGCGGCGGCTCCGGTTCCGACTCCGAACTCGAAGCTGGCGGCGGAGCGAAAAGCGCATCGAAGCCGGCCAGTGCTGCCGCTGTCGTGGGCCGTTCGCTGGGGGTGAATCGGCAAAGCGCCTCCAGCCAGGCGTCAAACTCGCCCGGCAAGCCGCCAACCAAGGACGAAACCTTCTCGGGGAAGACCTGCGTCGCGGCCAGTGCTTCGTCGAGTTTGTCGAACGTCGGCTTGCCCGTGAACAACTCGTAAAGCGTTGCCCCGGCTGCATACACGTCCGAAGCCGCGCTGCTCTTCAGCGGATCATCCTTCAATTCCGGCGCGAGGTAAGCCGGTTCGACCACTTCTGGGATTTCATGCGCCAGGGTGCGTTCGCGTGGTGGTCCAGGCCGGGCGAAGTCGAAATCGAGCAGGCGCGTTTGGCCGTCGCGCCCGACCACCACCGTGGCCGGCGAGACGGCCCGGTGTAGCACGCCGCTCGCATGGCAATGGACCAGCGCCGACAGCAGGTCGCGCGCGACCCGCAGCTTCTGGTCCATCGTCAGTTGCAGGCCCGGTTTGGTGAGATGCACCCGCAGCGACGTGCCCGGCGCGTCGTTCAACACCAGCACGTAGGCGTCGTCGCGTTCGGTCGGGAAGAAATCACGCGCTGCCGGGATGGCCGGATGCGGCGGCAGCCGCGTCAGTGCCTGATACGCGTTGGCAACCCGCTCCCGCTGTGCTGCCCGCTCCTCCGCCGGCAAGTAGGGATCGGCGCGATAGACGCGAACTATGACCCGCTCCGGGCTGGAAGCGTAGGCATTGCGGGCGCGGTATTCGGTGTAGAAGTCGTTTCCTGTCAGGCGCTCCTCGCACTGCCACGAACGGCCCAGCAGCGGCAGCCCCTGCTGTGGACGCGCCTTGCCGGTGAGCGTGGAAAGAATGTGCCCCAGATGCGGCGCGGTGGGCGCGGGTGCGGGCGTGCGTTGCGGCAGCAGCGTCGCATCGGTGAACGACTGCTCGCAGCCGGCCAGTTTCCAGGTGTTGTCTCGGTCACGCCCTTCCGGGTCGCGCAAAACGGCATCCGGCGCGGTCAGCAGCACCACGGCTTCCACCCAGACATGGCGCAAGGCGACATGGGGCGGAGCGGCGGCGGCAGATAGCACGCCATGCAACTGGCGCGTGTGTTGCCGCAGCTTGGCCAGCGGGGACGCGAACGGCGGGCGGCCCTCCGGATGCCACTTGCTGCCCGCCACGTGGATTTCGCCATAGGTGGACTTCACGTCCACGAGATAGACCGCGTGCGGAGCCACCACCGCCACGTCAATCTCGAACCACTGCCCGTCGTCGCTGCGCAACTCGAAGTTGTGGATGACGCGGTAATCGCCCGGCAGACGGTCGCGCAGATACCCAATCGCCTCCCGCTCTGGATCGTTCGCCGGTTGGCCGATGGGAATGACCTGCGCCATGACGATCAGTTAGCCCTGTGTTCAAGTGCGCTGACCAGTTTCGAGTCGGCTTCCTCTTCCAACTCGTCTGCCCGGTCCCAGCACTCGCGGGCTTCATGGGCAAGGCCCGCAACCTGGACGCGAGCACTTTTGTCTGGCCATGGAATCTCCACCGCAGCGATGCGTCCTGCGTCAAGATGCGGAATTGAAGACCCCGCCGCCTCTCGCTTCAGCAGCCGGGTGCCGTGTTCGCTCGACAGGGCGGCGAAGATGTAGCCGGTCTCCGTCGCATCATGCGGGACAAGGCGCACCATGTTGTTTGTGCAGGCGAACCCGTCCAGTGTGCGTCCGACCATCACCCCGCGTCCGATGAGGCCATACCTTTGCCCCGCTTCGTGAAGCAAGATCATCCCGTTCTCAAGCAACAGCCGGTTTTCGCGCGCCACGTTCCGCATGAGATACTGGGTGCTGGTGGGTCTGATGCAGAATACGTCGGCCCCCGTGATGTAGGGGTGCCCTTGCGTTGGATCGTCAGCGTAAAGACGTTTGAAAATCGTCGGAATAAACACTTCAGCCACGGCTCCGAGCGATTTCGACTGCCAACGACGGCCTGCTGTGTCGAAGGCGGCCCGCGCTTCCGCACATGGTGCGATGTAGTAAGTGCTATCCATCCGTTCCGCCAATTGGGCCGATGTTGCGGAACCAAGATGTGGAGTCGGATACTTGTTGACCGGCATCAATTCCGGCAGGCGGCAAAGCTTAGCGAACGCGGCAATCGCTTCGTGTTTGCGTTGGCTCGCTTTCGTCCGCAACTCCGCTGCTTTTTCAACGAGCGAGTGGATTTCGTGTTCCAGGGCGTCGCCGAGGCGCGGCACCGGAAGGTCAGCGATGTGTTCCGGCCCGATGGATTGGATGATTGAGCCGTAAGTGCCGGAAACGACCAGAGGAACGCCAAACTTGCTGCTCAGGTAGGCGTAGAGGTAGCCGGACGGAATCTTCTCCGGGTCAGCCACGACTTTCAGAATGTGCTGCGAAGACCACATCCCCTCCATTTCGCGCCGGGCATAAGCCATTCGTCCGATCGTGCCGGAACACGAGATCAGCGACATGCCGGGCTTCAGTTCCAAGTGCCGCAGCATCCGACCTTCCGCCTGCCTCCTGCTGAGCAGCGGCAATTCAGAGAAGTCGGCATGGAGCATCGAACTGCTGCCCACGAACGGCACGCCAAACTCCGGCGACTCGACGTAGGTGCGGGAAAACTTCGGCCCGTTGTAGATGCCGCCGTCAAAGCCCTTGGTGAGCGTGTGCAGCTTGTCTTTGCGGAGCGGGAGCTTTTCGAGAAGGATTTTGGTTTCGAGCGCGCCGCCCAGGTAAGGCGAGCAATCAAGCCGGTAGCCGTAGCCCTCCATCCACGAACTCCGAATGACGGCGGTCTTCACGGTTCCCACGCCTCCCTTCGCTTGGGAAACCAGCGCCGCAGCGTGTCGCGGAGACGCAGGAATGCGAGGTCTTTGCAGCCCTTCACGCTGATGGTTGAACTGATTTCGTTGAAAATGCCGGATGCGGGTCCGCTTTGGCAGTGATGCGAAAGCGCCTCGACCAAGCCTTTGGGATTCTCAGGCTTGGGCTTGTTCGCAGGCCACGCGGGCGACAATTGGGCCAGGGGGTTGGCGGGAACAAATCGGTGCTTCTTCTTGTCCTTGTCCAACCGCAGCGCCTGGGCAGCCAGAAATCTCCAAAGCTCGGCATCGCTCCCGGAGAACTCGAAAGCCTCAGCGACGTTGGGGTTTCGCTGCCAAATCCATGCCTCCAATTCCGGTTGGATGAGGATGACCTCGAATCGCGGGCGCTCCCAGTATGCCCGTGTCTGCACCAAACCTTCGATGTCGGACACTATTGTTGCGGCGGGTGGCGAGCCTTCCCATGCCTCATCCAGAATGAGCAGCGCATACTGAAAGTTCTTTCGCTCGGCCTGTAGAACGGTGTGCGGGTCGTTGTACATCCCCGGGTCGTGCTCCGGATGCACCCGTATGTCCTGCTCGGGATTGAAGGCGACCCCGTCTAACTCAATGGGGCCACAGCCCAGGGAAGTGTGGAATTTCTGCCGCTCAAAGAACCCGCGGAGCGTGCCGGCGCATTCGCTGTCCGCTGCGAAGATGAGCAACGGTTTCATCCGAGCACCCCCGCAGCCAGAAGAGTCCCAAGGTTGACGGTTTCTTTCCACTCGGTCAGCGCCGGATGCTGGTCGCCACGCACCGCCGTGGCCGAACCCTTCGTGTCAAGGCTCATGCAGACGATTTGTGACGGCTGGCACTGCGCCAGGACGAGTGGCGAATGCGAGGAGACAAAGACCTGAGACCCATGCACGGTCTGGAGCGCCTCCAGGAGGATTTCGATTCCTTTGGGATGAACTCCGTTCTCCGGCTCTTCGTAAGTCAGCAGGGTCGGCGTGGAAGGAAGGAACGACAGAATGGTCAGCGCCAGGATGGTGAGCGTCCCATCGGACAGCCCGGACGATGGCACTACGGCTCCGTTGCGGTAATGAAGGCGCAGGTAGGCATGTTTGTCGTCGTCCCGAACGAACGGCTCGATACGGACCAGGCCTGGCAGCGCAAGGCGCGCAAGGCGTTCCCATCGGTCAAAGCCGCGACTGCGAGCGAGCTTCCCTTTTGCTTTGTCCTGTTCTGCGTCGGTCGGCTTTTCCAGGTCCTTCGCCAGCCACGCCAAAGTGGATGCATCCCGGACGACAGCCGGCTGCTGAATGCGCGGCTGCGGGTCGCGCAGGGCCGCGAACGATGGCTGGTAGGCACACGCGAAGTTAGTCAGCAGGTCGCGCAGCCAGAGCGATGCACCGTAACGGCTCCGGTCGGCGAAGACGTTGGCAAAGGCCGGCTCTGTGGGCGGAAAGCCGTATTCGTTGCGTGGGCCGCGCGCTTCACCCTCTGGTCGGAAAGAAACTTTGCCGCCTCGCGGACGGCGTAGGACCGGCACAATCTGGCGCGAACCCCGGGAAACCCATTCACCCAGGAGGCCGGTTGGAGCGCGTTTCTGGGTGTCCGCGCCCTCGGAAAGGAGCAGCAGGTATTCCTGACCGATTTGCAGGGCTTCGTTGAACAGCTCAAACTCCACTTCGTAACGAATGCGTGTGAGCCAGCGCTCGCGACTGTCCTGTAGAGCCTTGACCGTACGACCACCGTCACTCGGTTTGCGCTTCTCAAGACGTTTCGCCTGTTTCTGGACGAGTTCAGCAACGATGGATTCGGGCAGCCGAGCTTCCACCGCCAGAATGAAATTGCCACCGGCACGCGTGTAGATGAGGTCTGCGGCGTAGTCCGTGCGCGGACGCGGATGCGAGGGAGTCTCTTTGAAGAACGCCTTTTCAATGCTGCGTGCCGAGAGCATTTCCCCCAGCACAATGGGAATATCCAGCAGGGTCGTTTTGCCGGCTCCATTCGGGCCGACGAAGACCTGGAACTTTTCGAGGGCTAAATCGAGCCGCTCAAAACAGCGGTAACGGTAGGCTTCGATGCGAGTGATCATGCGCCTGGCTCCTGATTCTTCTTCCGGAATGCCTCGTAGGCGTCGCCGATGGCCGGGAAATCATCGTCAATCTCCGGCTCAATGATCTTCCGCTGGCGGGTGACGATTTCACCGTTGGTCTTCACCTTCTCTTCGTAAATACGGGTCACCAGCTTCTCCGTGCCATCGGGATTGCGTTTGTGAAGCGCGTTGCCGCGCCGGTCCACTCCGGCCTTTTCCGCCACCGCCATGAAGATGGGATACTCCTTCACGTGCCCTTGTGCCTCCGCGTCCATCTCCGTGTCCGTCTTCTTCTTCAGGAAAAGCAGACTGGTGAGAATGCCGACATTGGCCTCGACGATGAACGCTTCCACCGGCACCTCGACGCAAGCCAGCACCCAGGCGTTGCGCAGAATCCATCGGCGGATGTATTCGTCGCCGGGGTTTCCAAGGATGCCGTTCGGCAGAACGATGCCCATGCGCCCGCCGGGCTTGAGCCAGCGCAGCGATTGCTCGATGAACAGGATTTCCGGGGCCACGGCGTTCTGCGTCGTGGTTTGTTCCATCCACTGACCGTCATTGGTGTGTGTCCAGCGCCGGGCAAGTTGGTGGTTCTGGAGGATAGCCGGTTCGGTGATCGGGATTTCCGAACCGAACGGCGGATTCGTCATCAGCACGTCCACGGAACCGAACGGGACGTGTTTCTTGGCGAGTTCGTTTCCCGGCAGATGCCCGTGCGGGAACGCCAGGGAGTCCATGTGGAAGATGTTGCCCTCGATGTTGGCGGCCATGAGCACATTCATCGTGCTGGCACGGACGAGGAACGGGTCGAAATCCGCACCGAAGAGCTTCGTGCGGGCGTAGTCGCGAAGACGGTCGAGGATTGAATCCTGCGTCTTCTCGCCAAGATCGCGTTTGTATTCCGCCCGGAACCGGCGGAGTTGATGCGCGAGTGTGGCGACGAGGAAGCCGCCAGTGCCATCCGCCGGGTCGAACGCCTTTTCGTTTTCCTTTGGGTCAAGGATGCGAACGACGAGATGCACAGGACGGCGCGGGGTGAAGAACTGGCCGCGATCACCACGGAGGTTGGCCCCGACGATTTCTTGGTAGGCGGCCCCCTTGGCATCCACGTCCGAGCGCGAGAAGTTGTAGCGCGCCAGTTCCATGACCATGTAGGCCAGGGCGCGGTCCGAAAGGGTGATCTCGTCCGACGGCCGGAAGATGCTGCCGTATTGCTTCTTCACGGCCTCGAACAGCGGCTTGATGCGACCGCTGATCTTCATCCGACCTTCCTCGGTGAAGGGTTCGTCAGCGAAGGCGAAGAACTTGCGATCCTTGCCGCGGTTCACCCGCTCATCATACATTTTGGAGAAGATGAGGTAGAGGAACTGCCAGAAAGCGGCGTCCTTGGGCATGCCTTCGTTGCCGTGAATGAAGTTGTGGCAGCGCTGGAAGGCTCGGCGGAGGGCGTTCTCGTCGCCGGGGCGCACGTAGGTCTCTGCGTGCATGTCCGGCGTGCTCATGGAGCCATCGGCCATTGGCCAGTCCCCGTGTGGCGCGAACCGGACCTCAAACCGGCGCTTTTCCTTGCGCAGGAAGAACCTTTCCAACCCGTTGGTCCACAGCCCCCACTCGCAACCCTCGGCGGCGGTCATGACGCCCTTCAGCTCCAGTAGATCTTGGTCCGCCTGGGCGTAGTCGCGAATCTTGATGACGGACTTCTTGCCGACATTGGGCAGTGGCCGGCAGACGACCGCGCGCCGGAGATTCTCCGGTGCGTGTTCCTTGCCGGCCTCAAAAATGGCGATGTCCACCCGCTTGCGCTTCCCTTCGACCTTCACGGGGAAGTCCGCTTCCATGGCCTCCGGGGCGATCTGGTATTCGAAGATGAGCTGCCGAGCGACCTCTTGGCGCACGCGTTCCTTGTCCGTCTCCTTCACCGGTTGTCCGGTGATGAAGTCGGTCATCATGCCCTCTGCCAAAGGAGGGGCTTCTGGAACAGGTTGCGTGTTAGCAGGTTTTTTGCCCATGCCGGCGGAGAGGATGGGCTAAACGGCGAGATTTTGCGAACCAGAAAATGACAACTTTCGCCAAGGTTCACATTTGCCCCTCCAAAAAGCGTCTAGCGCATGCCCCGTCCAGAGGTTAATCGCACCGCGACAAGGATTAGACCCGAAAATCCAGGCTTGGACACGACTCGGTTTTTGGGGTTAAATCCCCCCACATTGAACGGAACCCACATGTCCTCGAACACTGAACCGAAACCCGGTGACACCGCCACCGGCGGGGCGCCATTGGAACCCTGGCTTGGCCACCTCAAGCGTCTGGCCCGATTGCTCGGCGACGCCCAGAAGCACCGGACACAGCAGCCTTCGGCGGCTCAGGCCGCGCTGGCAGAAGCAATCCGCGTAGTTGAGACGATGGATTGGGCGGCTGTTCGAGCGGTTTTGCAGAAGGAGCACGACGAACTTGGTGAAAAGCACAGTGCAGAACTCCAAGCACGACGGGAGACCCTGCTCAAGGCGGCTGAAGCTGCGGCAATTCCGGCGGAAATGCGGAGCCGTGCCGACAGAATTGGCATTTTCAACGTAGCGTATGAAGGCGCCCAGGTCGTTGTCACCTTGGGCAGTGCTCGGATTGCAGCACTGAAGGAAGCTGACGGCCAGCGACTTTTTGAGCGCTGCCCCAGCTTTGGTGGAAGAAGGTCCCCGCTCAGCTGACCGTTCGGGTGATTCGCTTTCAACTCGCCAGCCCAGGCTATCGGCCCGAATCGGTCACCTTGGTGACCACGCTGCTGGACGCCAAACAATATCCCGCCCAGGAAATGGCCCGCCTCTATGTCCGGCGCTGGAAAATCGAACTGTGGTTTCGCGATATCAAAACTTCGATGGGGATGGAAGTCCTCCGCTGCAAGAGCCCCCGCATGCTGCACAAAGAATTGGAGATGTTCTTCATCGCCTACAACTTCATCCGCTGTCTCATGGTTCAAGCGGGCGCGATCCACCACGTGGAGTTGGACCGCCTGAGCTTCAAAGGCACCGTCGATTCCGTGCGCCCGTTCAGCTTGGCGATCGCTCAGGCCCGTTCCAAAAAGAAGCAAAACCAACTCATCGTTGAGCTTTTGGCGGTCATCGCTCGCGACCAGGTGCCCGACCGCCCCGATCGCCTCGAACCCCGCGCCGTCAAGCGGCGCCCCAAGCCTTACCAGTTACTCAACCGTGCCCGCCATGTCATGAAGGAAATTGCCCATCGCAGCAAGTACCGCAAAACTGCAAAATGATTACCCCTGTGAATACCGACTCCTTAACTAAGCGCCATTCATGACCGATCCCTTTTCGGCTGAAAAAACGGCTTGCAAGATCCGAAATGAATTATTACTTGTAGGATATGGTATATATTAAGGGGCGGGCAAATATTTTGATGGGTGCTTGAGGCTGGGATTTCATGAGCATCCAATCCAGCAACGAGCTGCCCTGGCTCAGGAACCGCGCAACCGTTCTTCTCGACGAATAGACAGCCGTAAATATATTATGAAATACATATTGACAATTCCAGCTGGTCTGATATTGGCGGCATCATTACTGGAGACGCGCACCTTGGCGCAGTCCGACCATGCCCGCCAAATCGCGGCGTCGTTCCGGGAGACGCAACCTAAGTACGTCACGGATATTCTGGTGACCAAGCCCGATTATGTCGTGTTTGCGCCCAAAGCGAATCTCGACGTGTGCGGGGACACCTACAACGACCATTTCCAGGTTTTCGACAAGCCGGATGGGACGCTCTTCGCGGTATGGACGCAGGCGACCCGGGAGGGGTTTTCCGATCATCACATCATGTTCAGCCGGAGCGCGGACAAGGGGCTGACCTGGACGGCGCCCCGGGCTCTGGCGGGGTCGTTGAACCGGGTGAATCCGCAGTTGCTGGCGAGCTGGCAGCAGCCGATGGTGAGCCGATCGGGGCGGATCTACGTTCTCTGGAACCAGCAGGTGACGAGCCGGGGGCCTCACTGCGGCCTCATGTTCGGGATCTTCTCCGACAACAACGGGGACACGTGGTCGGCGCCTCAGCTGGTCCCGATGAAACGGTCCAAGTGGGACGATCCGGATCCGACGGTGCCGCCGTCGTGGTGCAACTGGCAGCGCCCCCTTCGATTGGGCAAGGATGGCCGCTACCTGGTCGGCGTATCCCGCCACGCTCCGGATCCAAAAACCAAGCGCGGACGGTGCACGATCGAGTTTCTCCAGTTCGACAACATCGACGACAATCCGGCGGTCAAGGACATCCAGCTGAGCTGGTTCAGCGGCGATGACGATGTCCTGGTTGTCGAGCACGAGAGGTTCGGATCGGCCTGCGAGGAGGCATCGATCGTCAAGCTGCCGGATGGGCGGCTGTTTGCCCTGATGCGCACGTGCGGCGGGTATCCGTTTTGGTCGGTCAGCGGGGATGACGGCCAAAGCTGGAGCCGCCCGAAGCCGTTGCGGGACCGGGATGGCGGCAAGCCCTACCTGCATCCGCGCTCCCCGTGCCCGATCTATGATCGGAAAGGCCCGGAAGCGGCCAGCGGCGATTACTTCGCCTTTGTCCACAACACATTCGATTTCCAGGGGGAGCGGGAGTATCAGAACCGGGGGCCTCTGTTCTTGATCGCCGGGCGTTTCCAGCCGGGCGCCGAGCAGCCGATCTGGTTTGCGCCGATGCAGCTGTTCGTGGACCGTCCCGGAGGGAACTCGTTTTACTGCAGCTCGACGGTCGTGGATGGAAAGACGATCCTCTGGTATCCGGACAAGAAGTTCTATCTGCTCGGCCGGGTGATTGGCGACGAGTGGTTCAAGCATTGGGATCGGCCGTCGTCCCGATAGACGCTGGCCATCCTGCCGCACACGGGCGCGCCGCGCCGGCCGCAAAGGAACCGGCGCGGCCGCTGGTTGCAAGGTGAAATCGGCCTTCTCCATTTTCATCGGCGCCCTGTTTCTGCCTGCGATGGCGGTCCAGGGCAAAACGGTGGCGGAATGGAAGATGGATGACGCTTCGGGGCCGCTGGCGGATTCGGCTGGGGCGCACGCCTGCAGCGTGAGCGGCCTGAGGTATTCTCGAAAGCCATTGTTCAGCGGCGCTGCGATCGATTTCAGCGGCGCCAGCAGCCTGCCGGTCACGGCCAATGCATCCGATCTTTATGGGAAGATCCTGTCCCAGTTCACCCTCGAGGGCTTCTTCCGGATCTCGGACGCGGCGGCCGGTGTCGGACTGAACTACATCGCCGGGAGCCGGAAATCCGCGGCGGGCTATGCCGTCTGGGTGCGCGACGGCGGCAAGCTCGGATTCCTGTTTCAGGGGTCGGCAGGACTGGCGGGAACGGATTATTATGGCGGGACGACGGTGGACGACGGACAGACGCACCACTTTGCCCTGGTGTTCGACAGAAGCGGAGGCAGCGCGGCCGGCACGGGCATCGCCAGCCTCTTCATCGACGGGTGCCTGGATTACGTCATGGACAACATCCCGCCCACACACACGGACGCGGACGAAGGGTTTCAAATTGGGCGCCGGCAGGACAGCCCGTTTCAAGGTTTTCTGGATCACATTCGATTTTCGGACCGAGCGCTGGGCCCTTCGGAATTCCTCAACGCGGCCTTGGCGCCTGCCGGGGCACTCCGGTGGGGCGCGCCGGAGCTGGTCAGCGCCAGCCCGAGCGGCGCACGGGTCCAGGCGGCGCTCCTGGGGACCAACGCGGCAGTTTCACTTTTGTGGTCGGTCATCGAACCGGCAGGGGGGTGGATGGGGACGAATTTCCTGGGGAGCTGGAGCGCCAACTCGACGGTTGCGGGCTCGGTGGCCGGCCTGAGCGCAGACGCCCCGTTCTGGTATGCGTTTTATGCGACCAACGCATCCGCCGCCAACCGGCATGCCTGGTCGCCAACGCAAAGGGTCGAGACCGCCTACGCCCCGGGGACACGCCCCGAGCTCGAAGCCGCGCCATCGGGTTTCGATCGCATCCGACTGGATTGGACAAATCCCTTCCGGCACGTGACCCATTTTGTGATCGAGACCTGGACCGACGGCGGGAGTGTCCGCCCCGTGGCAACGGTCCCGGCGGCGACTTCGTTCTATGTGGCGAGCGGCCTTCCGGCGGGGGAGGTCCACTTTTTCCATATCGCCGGATCGAACGCATTGAACAGGGTTCAGTCCGCGTGGTCCGATCCCCGGGCCGCCGCCCTTCCGGCAGCGGACAGACGCCAGGCGGGGCCTTCGAGCCGCCGAACGCCTCTGACCATCACGGAAATCATGTACCATCCCGGCCCCTCCCCCGAAGCCGGCCGCCTCGAATACATCGAGCTGTTCAACTCGGAGCCGATGCCTCGAGATCTGAGCGGATGGAGGATCGCGGGCGATGTGGAATACGAATTTCCACCCGGGACCGTTCTGGAGGGGACATCCTATCTGGTGGTGGCAAGCGATCCGGCAGCTTTGAGCGATCGCTATGGATTGGACCGGGTGTTGGGCCCTTTCACGGGCAGCCTGCCGGCCGACCGGGGAGCCGTAAGGCTCGTCAGCTCGATCGGAGCCAACCTGCTGGCGGTGGAGTACCAGGACCAATTCCCATGGCCGGTATTGGCGGACGGGGCCGGCCACTCGCTGCAGTTGGCCGCTCCCGATCTCGGCGAGCTTTCTCCTCAGGCCTGGTCCGCCAGCCGTTTTGCGGGAGGATCGCCCGGCGCCGCCGATCCGCTCGATACCAGCCCGCTGCACGATATCGTGCTCAATGAAATTCTCAACCATGCCGACGCCCCCCGTTTCCACTTCGTCGAGCTGTGCAACCGGGGGACACAGGCCGTCGATGTTTCCGGATGCACCCTGAGCGCCCTCTCCGCCGCAACCCGGCATCGCATTCCCGACGGCACGGTGCTGCCGCCGGGCGGGATCTCGGTTTTCACGCAGGAGGATCTCGGCTTCTGCCTCGACCGCCGGGGCGACACGGTCTTCTTCGGGAGCCCGGACGGCCGGTTCGTGATCGATGCGGTCCGGTTCGGCGCGGAGGAATCGGGGGTCTCGATCGGGCGATTCCCGGATGGCGCCCCCGGGTGGCATGAGTTGGCCGCGGCAACCCCGGGCGCCACCAACGCCGTACTGCACATCTCCGATGTCGTTATCAACGAGATCATGTATCACCCGATCTCGGGGGATGACCGGGACGAATTTGTCGAGCTGCACAACCGAAGCCTGACGCCGGCGGACATCAGCGGCTGGCGGTTCGAAGACGGGATCGAGTTCGCGTTTCCGGCAGGGACGGTCATCGCTCCGGGGGGCTGCCTGGCTGTGGCCAGGGATGTCGATCGACTCCGGTCCCGCTATCCGGCTTTGGACGATCAGAACGCGGTGGGCAATTACGCGGGCAGCCTGTCCGATCGGGGCGAGCGGCTGGCTCTGGCCCGGCCGCTGGATCCGCGTTCGCCGGGCAATGGCTGGGTGCAAGTTGATGAGGTCGTTTACGGCGATGGGGACGATTGGGGACGGTGGGCCGACGGCGGCGGCAGCAGCCTCGAGCTGGCGGATCCCTCGAGCGACAACCGGCTCTCCATGAACTGGCAAGGGAGCGACGAGAGCCGCAAGAGCGCCGGCCGCTGGACTTCGATCGCTGAAACCTGCGTTCTCGAAGGCGGCAACGGCGCCGCAGACGAGCTTCATGTCTTCTTGATGGGGGCAGGCGAGTGCCAGGTCGACGATGTGGTTGTGCGCAAAGCCGGCGCGAGCGCCCAACTCCGCGAGAGTTTCGAGGCCGGAGCCAACGGCTGGCAGTTCTGGGGCAACCACGTCCGATCCAGCCACGAACAGGGCGGGGGCCATCCAGGCGAGGGCAGCCTCCATGTGCGTGCCAGCGGTCCGGGAGACATGACCGGCGGCAATTCCAAAGGCGAGGACGGCAACCCCACCTTTGATCGGGTGACCCGGCCGATCGGGTCCGGATTAGCCCAGGGCGATACGGTGACCATCGAATGCAGGGCTCGATGGGTTCAGGGATCGCCTCTGCTGGTGCTCGGCCTCAAGGGGCTTTGGATGGAGGCCTCCGGTTTGCTGGATGTCCCTCCGGACCTCGGAACACCGGGCGCCCCCAACAGCCGCTGGACCCACAATGCCGGGCCGGCCGTGTGGGATGTGGCCCATTGGCCCGTGCTGCCTCGCGCCTCCGAACCGGTCCGGATCACGTGCCGGGCGCATGATCCGGATGCCATCGCGGCCATCGAGTTGCGATATCGGATCGATCCTTCTCCATCGGTGCATCGAGCAGCGATGCTGGACGACGGATCCGGAGCGGACGCGCTGGCCCGCGACGGGATCTACACAGCCAGCCTGCCGGGCCAGCCGTCGGGAACCGTGCTTGCGTTCACCATCCAGGCGGCCGACGCCCGGGCCGCCGTCAGCCGGTTCCCCGCGGCCGGGCCAGCCGGCGCCCCCGAGATCGAGTGTCTGATCCGGTTTGGCGAGACCGAGCCCGCCGGCGCCCTGGGCACATACCGGATCTGGATGACCGCCAGCAACATCAGCCTGTGGAAGGCGCGTCCGAACCGCAGCAATGAGCCTCTACCCATGACCTTTGTGTGCGGCGCGAACCGCGTCATCCATGGCGCATCGGTTCGCTACCGGGGGAACTGGCGCCCGTTCAACGGGCCGACGGGCAGCGTCCGTTGCTCCTACGCGCTCGACTTTCCCGGCTCCGCCCGGTTCCTCGGAGACAACGAGGCCAAGCTCGACACGCCGGGCCAGAGCGGGGGCGATCCAGCCATCCAGCGCGAGCGGCATGGATCGTGGTTTGCCAACGCGATCGGTCTGACCGCATCGAACATACGGTTTGTCCATGTATTTCTGAATGGTTCGGACCGGGGCGTCAACGGGATCCTGAACGACAAGGAGGTGCCCGGCCGGGCCTTCGTCAAGGGCGCCTTTGGCGACCCGGATCCCCTCTATTTCGAGAACACGCGCTTTCACACCGACCAGAACCGCTTCAGCCCCCTGCGGGATATTCGCCGCGCGGACGGGCGCCCGAAGAAGGAGTTCTACCGCTGGTATTTCGGGCGCGTGTCCACGGATGTCCCGGGCGACAGCTACGACGCGCTCTACCGGCTCGTCGACGCCCTGAACACGGAGGATCCGGGCCTCTACACCGCCAAGGTCGAGGCCATGATCGACCTCGAGAACTGGATGGGGGTGTTCGCCGTGTGCCATATCATCGGGCATGGCGACAGCATCAGCTGGCGCAACAGCAAGAACACCGGCATCTATGCTCCGGCCGCAGGCCGGGCCCGCACGTTCATCATCGACACCGACCAATCCTTCGGCATCGGATCCAACAGCGGCGCCACCGAAGGCCTGTTCACGTGCAACGATGCGGTCATCGCGCGGATGCTCAGCCATCCTCCTTTTCGCAGGATATTCTGGCGCTATGTCCAGGCAGCGGTCGATGGGCCGATGCTGTCCTTGAAGAACGATGCGGAGGTGGATGCCTGCTTCCAGGCTTTAACCGCCAGCGGAGCCGCCCCTGGCGGAGATTCGACCTCGATCATCAAGAGCTACGTGAGCGCGCGCCGGACCTATCTGATGTCGCAGCTGGCGGCCGTCAACGTCCCTTTCCGCGTCACCCTGAATGGCGGCGCCGATTTCGCGACCAACCGAAATCTCGTCTGGCTCACCGGCAACGCGCCGCTGAGCGTGGCGGCCATTGCTGTGGGCGGCGTCCCCCGGCGCGTCCGCTGGGATTCGGTCAGCCAATGGAGCTGCGCGGCAGCCTTGGCCCCGGGGTTCAACGAGCTTCGGATCGAGGGTCTCGACAGCCGCGGGAATCCGATCCGCGACGCCATGGCCGTCATCCATATCACTTTCACAGGGACCGCCGCGCCGGTCGAAGAGTGCCTGGCGATCAGCGAAATCATGTATCGCCCGCTGATCGAGGGGGCGGGATTTGTCGAGATCAACAATCGATCGATCGACACGGCGTTCGACCTCTCCGGCTATCGGCTCCAGGGTGTCGATTTCGATATTCCCGCCGGCGTGGTGATCGGGCCTGGGCAATCGCTGTTGGTGGCCGAGGATCGGGTGGCATGCGGTTACGCCTACGGGTGGGACAAAGATGTGATGGGCCAGTACGCCGGCCGCCTCCAGCCCGATGGGGAAACGCTCACCCTCCTGCGACCCGGAGCCTCCGGGGACCAGGTCATCGACCGCGTCCGATACGAGAGCAGCCCGCCCTGGCCAGCCAGCGCCAACGGCCAGGGCGCTTCGCTCCAGGCCATCGACTTGTCGCGCGACAACAGCCGCGTCAGCAACTGGTCCGATGGCTCCGGCCCACCCACCCCGGGCGCGCCCAACTCGAATCGGACGCCCCTGCCTCCGTATCCGCCGCTCTGGCTCAACGAGGTCTTCCCGCACATCGAGAACGGCGTCCGCGATTCCCGGGGCGAGCTCGAGCCATGGATCGAGCTGTTCAATGCCGGAAGAGCTGCCGTCCCGCTGGACGGCCTCCACTTGAGCGACAGCTACAGCAACCCGATCGCCTGGGCCTTTCCGCCTCAAGCCGTCATCCAGCCCGGCCAGTTCCTGGTCGTCATCGCCGACGGCGAACCCGCCGAGGGCAGCCCGGACGAACTCCATGCCGGGTTCCGGCTCGATCCCGCCAACGGGACGGTGGTTCTAACCCGGGTGTTGGACGGGGCAGTCCAGATCGTGGATTACCTGAACTATGGGGATCTGGCGGCCGGGCATTCTTATGGGGATCTGCCCGATGGTCAGCCGTTCTATCGAAAGGCGATTCCGAGCCCGACACCGGGCATCGGCAACAGCAACACCGCATGGCCTGCCCTGCTCATTCACGAGTGGATGGCCGACAATGCCGGGTTCATCCTCGATCCCGTCGACGCCCAGGCCCAGGATTGGTTCGAGATCCACAATCCCACCGGCCAAGCCGTCGACATCCAAGGATGGTATTTGTCCGATTCGATCGATCGCCCTCTGGCATTCAAAGTGCCGGGGGGCTATCGAATCCCCGCTCACGGATTTCTGTTGTGCTGGGCGGACGGCGAGCCAGAGCAGAACATGCCTCAGCGCCCCGATCTCCATGTGAGCTTCAAGCTGGATAAGGAAGGCGAAGCGATCGTCCTCAGCGCCCCCGATGGCACACGGATCGATGCCATCGAGTTTGGCCCCCAGGCTCCCGACCTCTCCGAAGGCCGCGTGCCGGCCGACCACCGCTCGATCTCCATCCTTGCATCGGGCACCCCGCGCGCATCTAATTCACCTCCACCAGCGCAACCGGCCTTCCTGGAAAGCACAGCCCTGGGCTCACGCATCATGCTGACCCTCGAAACCATACCGAATTTCGGTTACGCCATCGAATATCAGGATCGGCTGGGCTCGCTCCAGTGGTTGCCACTGTGGCTGGCGGAGCGTATACACAGCACGAATATCGTCGTCGAAGATGTTCTGTCCGCCGACCAAGATCGGTTTTACAGGGCGTGGCGAATGCCATGAGCGACTCATGGAAACCCAGGTTCCGGTCTGAAAAAAACACAAGACATTAGAAAACAAGATATTACAACATCTGATCAAGGATCGAATCGGCCCAGAATCGGAACATGGAATCTGCACAGAAATAATCTTGCAGTCGATCACTTATGGGATATGGTATGTGGTATGTTGCCTAACGGTTGATTGTTTAATTTGTTCGATCAGGTTTTATGCAAAGCTCGAATCACCTCTCCCGAATGACCGTTGCGTTCCTCGCTGCTGCCCTGATCAGCTCGATCGGGATTGGCAGATCCGATATCACCGATGGATTGGCGGCTCATTGGACTTTTGACGGCAACGATATCGCCGGAAAACAGGTCATCGATGTATCTCCTGCTGGACAGTTTCCTGGGACGATATCCGGGAATGTGCAGCCGGCAGCCGGCATCATCGGCGGGGCGCTGCACTTCGGCGGCACTGCCGTGCGGGCCGACAATGTCGATTTCGGCAACGTGCTCAATCCGGGCTCGAACAGCTTTTCGGTCTCGCTGTGGTTCAAGCCGGACGTCGTGGCGGGGGCGCCGAATCTGGATGCCTACCTGCTGACCAAGGGAAACCAGGGATCGTCGGGCATCGGCTGGAGCCTCTGGTACAAGAGAACGGGCGAGATGATCGTGCGGGCCTATGACGGCAGCGGTTCAGCCAATCGCGCCAGCCAGCAGAAACCCGGTTCCGTCACCACCGATTGGCATCATGCGGTCATGGTGATCGATCGCGAGGCGGGCACCATCCGGGGTTACCTGGACGGCAGCAATGATGGATTCGTGGCGGGGGGCGGAGGGGGAGTGGTGGACACGTTCAAGCCGGGAACCAGCATCAGCATTGATGCGACGCTGAAGGCAGGGGTTCCGCATGGTCTGACGAGCTGCGAATACGCCGGACTCCTGGATGACATTGGCATTTGGCAGCGTGCATTGACGCCGGAGGAGATCGCGACGATCTATCTCAACGGGCTGGGAGGCACGAATCTCACGGGGCACATGCCGATCCTGAGCCTGGGCAGCTTGACGCCGGCGGACGGATCCCTCTATCTGCCTGCGGACACGGCGATCAGCTTCAACATCACATCCAAGCACGGGGTGGATCCGGAAGGCATCCGACTGCTCCTCAACGGGATCGATCGTTCGGCGGATATCCAACGGGCGGGCGATGTCTACTTTCAAACCGTGACGCTGTCCCCCCTCCAGGCCAACACCGAATACGAAGTGAGCATCGCGGTCACCGACCGGCAAACGAATCAAGTGCTGCGCAGCCTTCACTTCAACACATTCAGCCAGGGGGTGCGGTTCATCGAGGCGGAGGATTACAATTTCGATGGCGGGCAGTTCATCGACTATCCGTCCATTCCCACGCAGATGCCGGGGCCCGACAGCTATCTGGACCGTATGGGCGTGCCCGGCATCGACTATTGGCAGCTGAACACGCCCGGCGCCGGGCAGGACCTGTACCGTCTGGGCGACGGGGTGGGCACGAGCGAGACGACGGACGCCCTGCGCCAGAACTACCTGGATGCCCAGGCTTTGGATCCCGGGGTGAGCGATTACGAGGTTCGGCTGTTTGCGGACGGCGAGTGGCTCAACTACACCCGCACGTTTGGGGCGGCGACCTATGGCGTGTTTGGGCGGATGGCCAACAGTGGCGCAGCCCCGCTCCTGGCTCAAGTCGACCTGGTCACCAATGGAGGGGCCGCCCCGAGCCAGTTGCTGTCGCCCGTCGGATACATCCGCGTGCCGGCCGGTTCTCCCTACAACCTGTTCCCGCTGACGGATATCTTTGGAAATCCGGTCGCCTTGAGGCTCGATGGGCGGCAGACCCTGCGCCTGAGCGCGCTGTCGGGCTGCTCGGGGCTGAGGGCGAATTATCTGGTCCTGGTCCCCTCGGCGGATGCGTCCCCGCAGGCGCCCTACATCAGCGCGGCGTTCCCGGCCCCCGATTCGGACGATTCGACTCCTACGCCCACCATCCAGGTCGTCCTTCGCGAAAGCGACACCCAGGTCGTGCAGGGCAGCATTCAACTGCGGCTGGACGGCGCCGAGGTCATCCCCGCCATCAGCACATCCTCGGGGACCGTGACGCTGAGCTGTCCAGTGGCCCAAGCGCTGGCATTGGGCCGCCATTCGCTGGCGCTGTCTTTCAGCGACAACGCGACGCCGGCCAACGTCTTCTCCAACCGATGGGAGTTCGTCGTGGCGAACCTGGCGACGCCGGGTTTCTGGCAATTCAACGAAAAGGCGGCCGGCGGGATCGCGGATGCCACCGCGGGATCGCTGATGGATGAGAGCGGCAATGACCGGCATGGGACCGCGCACGGCGTGCTGCCGTATGTGGCGGGCAGCCCCCAATTCGGGGGATCCACGGCGCTCCGGTTCGACCTGAGCACGAACACCTTTGTTTCGATCCCGGACCCGACGGGCTTCTATGATTTTTCGAGCGACCAGAGCTTCACCGTCGAGGCGGTGTTCCGGCCGCGCTCGCTGGGCGAGGGAGACGGCGGGTCCATCATCGCCAAGCAGAGCGGCAGCGGTGAATGGTTCATCCGGTTCGGAACCGGGGACCTGCTCCAGTTTTTCGTCAAAGCCGGCGCCGGATCGGCGCGTCTGACCGGAACCACCCCAGTGGTCTACGGTGTTTGGCATCATGTTGCCGCCGTGTTCGACGCGGAGAACGACCAGATCCGGCTCTACCTGGACTACCAGATGGACGGTCTGCCGGCGGATGTGAGCGCGGTCCAGGGCCTGATTGGCAACGGGCTGGACCTCTTCATTGGCAAGTTCCAGGCCAACAGCCGGAATTTCGACGGCGATATCGACGCGATCCGGATCAGCCGCGGAGCGCTCGAGCCCGGCCAGTTCATCCAGAACGTGCAGCCATTCACCCCGGAAATCCGCTCCGCGAAACCTGCAGGCGGCCAGACGGCGCTGTCGAGCCAGCCCATCCAAATCACGCTTCTGAACCGGGATACCCAGGTGGCCGCCGGCACGATCGGGCTGCGACTGAACCAAGCGGACATCACGCCTGGCCTGACGATCGCCGAGCTGACCAATGGCCTCTTTCTGGAATACGCGTCGCCCGTCCCCTACCAGCTCGGGGCCAATGATCTGGAATTGGTGTTCCAGGACAACGCATCCCCGGCGCACCTCATCACCAACCAATGGTCGTTCCAGATCATCCCCCAACCGCAGGGCCACACTCCTGAGGTCTTCCAGGACGCGGTCCTGCGGGTCACGTTCGACTTCAACACGATCGACAGCACAGCCGGCTCGGTCACGGCGCCTGTGTACGAATCCAGCATCGACTACACCACCAGCCTGCCGCAAATGGCCAACAGCTCCGGCACAGCCGCGGTGTTCAATGGGATCGACAGCGTCATCGACTACGGCCTTGGCGCGCACAACGAGCTCAAGATCGAATCCGCCTTCACCTATCACGCGCGGGTGCGGTTCGACGCCGACCGTTTCTATGGGAGCTCGACGGAGCAGTGGATCATGGGCCGTTGGGACAGCGATGCGCTGGGCACTTCCCGGGTCACCATGATGACCCTCTTCGGCGGGCCGCGCCGGATCCAGGGCTCCGCCGGCAGCAGCGCGATCAACGGCGGCTGGTTCGGCGCGCCGACCATCACCGAGATCTTGCCGGATGTCTTTTATGACGTGTTTGTCCGGTTCGAGCCGGGGGTGGCGCTCTACCTGGACGTGTTCGATGCGGAAACCGGCCTGCGGGCGGGCCAGCCTGCGGTCGCGCCCGTGGCGGCGACGGCCTTGCTGGATTCGACCATCCCGTTCGAGGTCGGCAACCGTGTCCCGCCCCATTCGGTCCCGATGGCCGGCGCCATGGAGCAGATCAATGTCTGGACGCGCGTCCTGACCGAGCTCGAGATGCTCTTGATCGCCAACGGGCCCGGCGCGCATGAGGTCCCCGGGCCGCGCATCACCCGGCTGCAGTGGATCGACCCGGGCTCGCTCGAGCTGGCATTCGAGTCGGAGGCCTCCGATCGGCCTCACCGCCTCGAGCAATGCGATGATTGGGGCTTGAGGAACTGGACGCCTGTCACGGGCGTTACCTACACCCCGCCCGCGGGCGGCCGGATCGTTGCCTCGTTCCCCGCGTCGGCCGGCAACGCCCGCTTCTACCGGGTGGTCCGCGAGTGAGGAGCTCCGCCCCTCGAATGGAGCATCGCGATCGGATCGCATGGCCGAAACCCCGTGCAAGAGGTCAGTCATGAACAGACACCCCACAACGCCCGATCCGATGCGTCGGCAGCGGTCGCGCCCCGGCGGGAACGGTTTCACCTTGATCGAGCTGCTGGTGGTCATCGCCATCATCGCCATTTTGGCGGGCATGCTGCTGCCCGCCCTGAGCAAGGCCAAGACCAAGGCGCAGGGCATTCACTGCATGAACAACACGCGCCAGCTGATGCTGGCGGTGATGGCGTATGCGGACGACAATCGAGATCGGCTGCCCGACAATTCCCGGGGCGGGGCGGTGCGGGGCTGGGTTGACGGGACGCTGGACTTTAATGGATCCAACACCGATAATACAAACCTGCTGTTAGTCGTGAATGGCCAGTTGGGACCCTATGTGAAGAACCCGGCGACATTCCGGTGCCCGGCGGATCGAAGCGCGGTGACGATCGGCGGGACCCGGCATGCGCGCGTGCGGAGCGTCTCGATGAACAACTGGGTTGGCGGCAATCCCGGGCATGCCCCCTACAACACCGGCTTCCGCGAATACCCCAAGTTCGCCTCGATGACCCGCCCTCCCCCCAGCATGCTCTGGGTGTTTGTTGACGAGCGAGAGGACAGCATCAACGACGGCTGGTTTGGGGTGGACATGACCGGTTATCAAACCCGCCCGCGCAACTACCTGTTCTGCGATTACCCCGCCAGCTACCACAATGGCGCGGCGGGGCTCGCGTTCGCTGACGGCCATTCGGAGATTCACAAGTGGCTCGATCCGCGGACGAAGCCGGCCCTGCAGCCGGGGGTCGGGATCCCTTTGAAGGTGCCGTCGCCGAACAATGTGGACATCGCATGGTTCCACGAGCGCAGCTCGGCGCCCATCGAGTGAGCTGCAGAGCACACGTATGCAAACCAACAACACCAACGCGGCAGTCGTGGAGGAGCCCGGCGCATTCTTCGGCCGGAAGGATCTCGTCAGCCAGGTGACCGACTGGATCCGCGAGCAGATTCTTTCAGGGGCATTCGGCGTGGGGAGCGAATTGCCCGCCGAGGGCTCCCTGGCCACCCAGCTGGGCGTGTCACGCAACGTGATGCGCGAGAGCATGCGCAACCTGCGCATGCAAGGCCTGATCGAAATCAGCCAGGGGCGGCGGCCGCGCGTCAAACCGGCCGACCCGATTGCGGTCACCAACACCCTGGAAGCGCTGCTGCGGCGATCCAACAATTCATTCCTTCATCTGATGCAGGTGCGCGTTCCGCTGGAGGTGGAGATTGCGGCGCTGGCCGCCCAGCACGTCACCCCGGACGACCTGGCCCGCCTGGCCGCCCTCATCGAGGATCTCAAGGCGAACCGGAGTCTCGAGGAGTGGATCGATGCCGATGTCGCCTTCCACCAGTTCCTCGCCCAGGCGACCGGCAACCCAATCTTCCTGCTCATCATGGACTCGATCCGGTCCTTGCTCCGCACGTTCCAGGAAAACACCTACAGCCACGTTGACACGAGCCACGCCGTTCAGGGCCACACCAATATCTTGCGCGCCATCCAGCGACAGGATTCGCAGGGGGCGCGCACCGCCATGCTCAACCATCTCCAAGATGCATTCCAAGACCTCTCCACCGGAACCCGGGCCGCGTGATCCCGGAAATCGGCAGGATTTCCTGCCGTCCAACCCCCCGCAACTCCTCCCGGATCCCGCATTCGGCGCCCCGGACGCCGGCGGGTCCTCCCTGGGAGAGCGCCTCTACCGCTCAGCGGTCATGGCGGTGCTGGTCATCGATCGCGTCGAGGACGCCGTCCCATTGGCGCGGGCGCTGATCGACGGCGGGATTGATTGCATGGAGCTGACCTTGCGCACGCCTGCCGCGCTCGAGGCCCTGGCGGCAATCCGCCGCGAAGCGCCCCAGATGCTGGCCGGCGTCGGAACGATCCTCACCCCCGCCCAGGTCGAGCAGGCCCAGGAGGCAGGGGCCGAATACGGCTTGGCCCCGGGATTGAACCCGCGCGTAGTCCAGGCGGCCCAAGCCCGGGGGCTGCCCTTCGCCCCGGGCGTCGCCACACCCTCGGAGCTGGAATCGGCGCTGGAGCTCGGATGCCGCCTGCTCAAATTCTTTCCAGCCGAGCCATGCGGGGGGCTCCCGTTTCTGGATGCCATGGCTGGGCCCTATGCGCACTTGGACTGCCGGTTCGTCCCGCTGGGCGGCATCACGGCCGAGCAGATCAAGACCTACTTGCAGCATCCGCTCATCTGGATGATCGGCGGATCATGGATCGCACCGCGCCGCCTGATCCAGGAGCAGAACTGGAAAGCCATCACCACGCGTGCCGCCGAAGCGCACCGGCTGGCCCTCGAGATTCGAAATTCGCATCATGCGCAATAAGGTCGTCACGTTCGGCGAAATCCTGGGACGCCTGACACCGGGCGGCGGCCTGCGGCTGATCCAGGCCTGCCCCGGCGCCTTTCAGCTCGCCCCGGCGGGATCCGAGGTCAATGTGGCCGTTTCCATCGCCTTGCTCGGCGGCCAGGCGGAGTTCGTGTCTGCCCTCCCCGACCATGCGGTCGCGCGCGCGTTCATCGCGAACATCCGCGGCCTGGGGGTTGACACGTCGCACGTTGTCCTGACCGATTCGGGCCGTCTGGGCATGTTCTTCTGCGAGCCGGGCGCCAACCAGCGGCCCAGCAAGGTGATCTACGACCGGGAAGGATCGGCCTTCAGCGCCGTTCCTGGAGACCGCTATCCGTGGGAGTCCATCTTCGAGGATGCCCGGTGGTTTCACGTCTCGGGCATCACGCTGGCGCTTTCACGGGTTGCCAGCCGGGCTGCCATCGATGCCGCGCGCGCCGCCCGGGAACGCGGCTTGACCGTCTCCTGCGACCTGAATTTCCGCAAGCAGCTCTGGAGGTGGGATCCGGAGCTGCCGCCCCGCCGCCTGGCCCAGACCACAATGCGCGAGCTGCTGGCGTCGGCGGACGTGCTCATCGGCAACGAGCAGGACGCCGAGGATGTGCTCGGGATCGGCGTGCCCCGGCTGGATGCGCCCCAGGAGCCGGATCCGGCCGATGCCTACCGCGAGGTGGCCGCTGAGATCAGCCGGCAGTTCCCCCGGCTCTCGAAAGTGGCGATCACGCTGCGCGAGAGCATCTCCGCCTCGCACAACCGCTGGGGGGGCATGCTCTACGATTGCGCGGCGCGGCAGGCCCATTTCGCCCCGTGGAAAGCCGGCGCCTATCGCCCGTACCCCATCATGCCCATCGTGGACCGCGTGGGCGCCGGCGATGCCTTCGCCGCCGGATTGATCTTCGCTCTGCTCGCCCCCGAGCTCCAGGCGCCGCCCGCAGCCCTTTCGTTCGCGGTCGCTGCATCCTGCCTGGCGCACTCCGTCGTCGGCGATTTCAATTTCTCCACCCGCGACGAGGTCGAGGCCCTGATGAACGGGTCCGAGTCCGGCCGGATTCAGCGGTGACCTCCGGCTGGCCAGGATGACCCCTATGGATCCATCGATGCCTCATCCGCTGCGCCGGCTGTGGAACGGGCTTCTGCTGGTTGGCCCCGGCCTGTTTTGTATCGGGTACACCATCGGGACGGGGAGCGTGACGACCATGGCCGTGGCCGGATCCCGGTTCGGCACCCGGCTGCTCTGGGTGCTGGCCCTGAGCTGCCTGTTTTCGTGGGTGCTGATGGAAGCCTATGGCCGCTATGGGGTTGTCACCGGCCGCACTGCCATCCATAGCTTCCGGCACGAGATCCGGCATGGGAGATGGCTGGCCCTGGGGAGCATGCTGCTGCTCATCACCGGCCAATGGTTCTGCCTTTCCGGCATCGTCGGGCTCTCGGCAAACGCCATCTACGAAGTCGTCCGCCTCGCCATGCCCGAGCTCGACCCGAGCAGCTATTGGGCGGTGCTGGGGATCGCGATCTTCATCATCGGCGTTGTGCTAGCGATGCTCTGGATCGGGAACTACAGCTGGTTCGAGAAGATCCTCGTCGTCTTTGTGACCCTGATGGGGCTGAGTTTTCTGGTGTCGATGTTCATCGTCCTGCCCTCGCCCCTCGAAATTGCCGGCGGCCTCGTGCCCGGCCTCCCGGCCGCGGAGGGATCGAAGCTGATCGCCGCGGCTTTCGTCGGCACCACCATGGCGGCGCCCACCTTCGTCGTTCGCCCCTTGCTGATGAAGGGGAAGGGATGGACTCGCGACCATGTCCGGCATCAGAGCCGCGACAGCCTGGTTTCCGCCCTGCTGATGTTCGTCATCAGCGGCGCGATCATGGTCTGTGCGACCGGCGCGCTGTTTCATTCCGGCAAGACCATCGCCAAAGTCCTCGACATGGTCTCGATCTTGGAGCCGGTGGCCGGCAAGTTCGCCGTGGCCCTTTTTCTCACCGGCACGCTGAGCGCGGGGCTTTCTTCGATCTTCCCCATCGCGATGGTGGCCCCGCTGCTCGTCGCGGACTACCAGGCCGGCGTGCTCGACACGCGCTCCCGCCGGTTTCGCGCGCTGGCGGCGGTGGCGGGCGCGCTGGGGCTCACGGTCCCCATCCTGGGCGCCAATCCCATCCTCGCGCAGGTCGCCACGCAGGTGGCTCAAGTCTTCGCCCTGCCGCCCATTATTGCGGGCATCTTCCTCCTGGTCAACCGGCGCTCTCTGATGGGCTCTCACAAGGCCGGCTGGGCGCTGAACGCGGGGATCATCGCCGCTTTCGGGTTCTCGCTGCTGAGCGTGGGAACCACCCTGTGGGCGGTGTGGGAGAAGATCCAGGGCGCCCCCCAATGAAACCCATCCAGCTTATGAAACCACACGGACTGATCGCGGCGGCATTCGCCATCGCCGCCGCCCATGCGCTGGGCGCCGGTGCAGACCGCACCGCACCGCCGATGTATTCCGGGCCTCCCCGGGCCGAATACGCGCCGACCCAGCGCGCCTTTCAGGGCATTCCCAGCCTGGCCGTCACCCCCGGAGGCCGCCTGTGGGCCACCTGGTATGCCGGGATCACGCCCGGCGAGGATCACAATAATTACGTCGTGCTCAGCACCAGCGGCGACCAAGGCAAGACGTGGAAAGAGGTGCTGGTCGCCGATCCCGACGGGAGCGGGCCGGCCCGCGCCTTCGATCCCGAAATCTGGCTCGGGCCCGATGGCAAGCTGCGCTGGTATTGGGCCAGCCGGATATCGGATGCCAAGACCGACCGTCTCTGGATGCGGGAGACGGCCGATCCGGAATCGGAACACGCGGCGTGGGCCCCGCCGGCGCATGTCGCCAACGGAGTCATGATGTGCAAGCCCGTCGTTCTGTCGACCGGCGAATGGGTGCTGCCGGTCTGCACCTGGTTCTCCGAGCAGAGCTCGAAGATGGTCGTCTCCTCCAACGCTGGAAAAACCTGGTCGATCCGGGGCGGATGCACCGTGCCCGAGGCGGCGCGCACCTTCGACGAGCACATGTTCGTCGAGCGGAAGAACGGCGACATTTGGCTTGTGGCGCGCACGAAATACGGCATCGGGGAAAGCGTCTCGACCGACCGCGGCGCGACCTGGCCGGACCTCGCGCCCTCGGGCATCCCTCACCCGTCAGCCCGGTTCTTCGTCCGCCGCCTGGCCTCCGGCAATCTCCTGCTGGTCAAGCACGGCCCCCTCGACCGCCAGACCGGCCGATCGCATCTGATGGCCTTCGTCTCCCGAGACGACGGCCGCCGATGGCAGGGCGGTCTGCTCCTCGACGAGCGCTCCGGCGTCTCCTACCCGGACGGGCAGCAGGATTCGGATGGCCTGATTCGAATCATCTATGACTTTAGCCGCACGGGCGACCGGCAGATCCTGTTCGCCTCGTTTCGGGAAGAGGATGCCGCCGCCGGCAACGAGGTCACCGGCGCGGTGCGGTTGCGCCAGCTCGTCAGCCAGGGCTCCGGGGGGCGCCAGGCGCCTCGACCCGCCCCCGATGCCAATGCCGATGGCGCACCGTTCCGGACCCGGCCCCGCGGCGCGATCGAGAGCGCAGCCGCACAGCCGCGAGCCTTCGCCGCAGGCGAGAAGCTCTTCCAGGACCGCCAGTACACCCTCGCCGAATGCCCCGAGCCGCTGGCCAGCGCCGCGTTCCTCCCCATCCCCATGGACGGCAAGAAGGAGCTTCGCTGCCGCCGGGCCGGCCTCGTCTATTTTCTGACACCAGCGCCTGCCCGCAACAAAGATAGCGCTGCCCACACCCTGGTTTCTCAGGGGTTCCGGAAAGTGCGCCAGCCCGAAGTCCGCCTGTTCGATCCGGCCAATCCCGCCAACTTCTGCACCCTCTACCAAAAGGAGTGCGCCGAGGGCGAGACGATCGCGGTGGGGAAATGGGCGGTCCCGCTGTTCTTTCCATGAACCGCCCGGTGAGGGCACCGGGCCGAACAGTGTAGCAGGCCGGCTCCCCTGCCTGCCGCGGCGGCGCAGGCAGGCCCGACCCGGCGTGAGCGGTTCATGGGCGTCGAGCATGGCCGACAGGCCAAGACAACTTTCCTTGAGCGGGCCCGGCGATCGGGCTGCCGGCCTCCGCCTCCGGCGTCAGCCTCGCAACCCCCACCCTCGCAGCACCTCGCGATCGGCAATGGTTCGTGCCACAGGCTGCGGCTGAGCCCAATCGACTTCGCCGAAGCGGAGGTGTCCGCCAGCGTGGACGCCCGCCAGCAGGGAGCGCGTCCCTTGATCGCGCACCACCTCGACGCATCCGCCCTCCGCCCAGAAACGCCAGATCGGTTCCCGGCTGAACGCGTCGATACGGTCGCTGGCCGCGGCCCAAGTGCCCGGGCCCATGCCCCGGATGGAAGCCTGGAAGATCAGGATGTAGCGCCCCCTGCGGAACGAGAGGTTGGGCGATTCGAAGCTGCCCTGGGGATGGCCGCCCCACAGACGCGCCTCGTAGCCGGATGCGGGCCCGAGGAGAATCGGGCCGTGATCTCTCCATCTCCTGAAATCGGCGGTGCTGGCCAGCGCGATGCAGGTGGCCCCCTCCCGCGTGTTGGCGGTGTACGGCATCCAGACGCGATCCCCGTGGCGAAACAGGTCGGGATCCCTGCAGCTGCAGATGTCGTCCTCGCGCCACCAAGCCCAGGCCGCCCCTTTGCACGGCGAGATCGGGTTGGCCACCCTCCGCTTCCATGTGAACAGGTCTTTGCTCGAAGCCAGGCCGATATTCTGTGAGAGATGCCGGTTCAATCCTGTGTACGCCATGATGAACTCGCCGCCATCGCGCAGGATCACCGGCGCCCACACGTGCGCCTCCTCCCACGTGCCCGGCCGAACCACCAGCGCCGGATCATGCACCTCCCATTCGAAGAAATCGGCCGTCGAGGCATGGCCGAAATAAATCTCGTGCCCCGGAAAAAACGGGGTGCCTTCCTGCAAACGGCGCTCGATGTAAAAGAAGTGGTCGCGCCCATTGTGCCGTGCCGTTGCGAAATCGGCCAGGCTGCCCCCGACGGGGCGAAAGCCCTTCCCGAGGATGTCGATGGGCGGATGCCGGTAATGCTCGAATCGCATCCGCTTCAGATCTCTCTCGAAATTCATGATCGTCGAGCTGCCCGCAGGCGCCGCCGGCGAACCGTTCCGGGCCCAGGCCGCCGGGGCGGCCGCGGCGGCGGCGAACGCGACGCCGGCGCGGCGCAGAAACTCGCGGCGGGTCGGCGGCAGGGACGATCGAATGGGATCAAAGGCAGTCATGGCCCCATTCGAATGACATGGTCCGCGGCCGGAGTCAACGGTTCGCAGAGGCCGGGCGGCGCCCGGCGGTCCGAACCACACCCTCCCCGCCGGATTCGGCCGACGACCGAAAGGCCGAAGGGGTCATGCCCGTCTTCTTGCCAAACAGGCGGTCCAGATCCCGCGAGGAATCGAATCCCGCAGCCTCGGCGATCCGCGTGATCGACCAGTCGGTCTTCCGCAGCAGCCGCTGCACGTGCTGGATCCGGACCCGGATGATTTCCTCCTTCGCCGAGGCGCCGACGGCCTTGCGGAAGCGGGCGCCGAAGCTGCTGCGCGACATCGGGACCTGCCGCAGAACATCCTCCACTCGAAGCGGCCGGGTGGCGGCATTCTTGCGAATGAACCGCACCGCCCGCGAAATCAGCTCGTCCTGAATGCCCAGGTAGTCGGACGATTCTCGCGGAGTCAATCCCTTGGTGCCAATCCGCGTCGCCGCCGGCGGCTGAAACCCGGGCTGCCGCATCATCGCATCGAGGATCGACGCCGCCCGAAAGCCCACCTGGTAAAAATCCGTTTCGATGCTGCTCAAGGGCGGGTCGGTCGATTCGCAGATCACCCGGTCATTCCAAAAACCGACGACCGCCAGATCCCGCGGACACGTCAACCCGATCTCCTGGCCCGAATTCATCAGCACCGATGCCGTGATATCGTTGTTCGCCAGGATCCCGACCGGCGTTTCCAGCCGCGCCAGCCGCTGCTTGAAAAACTCCGCCGCCTGCCACCACGCCTTCTCCCCCCAGATGGCCACCTCGCCAATCTCGCCGACCGTCCACTCGCACAGGATGCAGGAGGAACCTCGTGCCTGGATCTGCCGCTGGAAGGCCAGCGCCCGCTCGTGCGACGGCGGAAAGACACGAGGGCCGAAGTAGGCGAACCTCTCCAGCCCAAGACCCGCCAGATGCGCCGCGGCTGTTGCGGCAATCTCCTCGTCATCCCAGAACACCTCCGGCACCCCCGGATACCGGTCATGCCAGCCGGTCGCGTTGACCACAGGGATGCAATGCTGCCGGAAATAGGAGCTGTCGAAGACCTGGCTCTCGCCCCCCAGCAGAATCACACCGTCCCCGCGCCAATGGCGATCCAGACGGGCCGGCCGCTGGCCAAAGTGCAGATCGCTGTCAACCTCCAGAGTCCAGTGCCCCTGCTGCCGCGAATAATCGGCAATCCCATGCAGAATCTCCATCGTGTAGGCCAAGCCGGACCGCAAAGAAACAGCGACTTCAAGCGGACTTTCTTGCATGGGCACTGCTGGATCGCATTTGAAACGGTATCCGTCAAATATGCAACAAGAATGTGGTCGTAATGCTATTGCCGAAACCTGACCGGCACCCTAAATAAATTAAGAATAAGCTTGAAGTGTCAAACTTGTGGGATATGGTATGGCACATAACTCATGAATCGGTTTGTTGTTCACATAAATGATCTTCAAACAAGTGACTTAAGTAATGTTCTCATAATCAATTGGTTCCAACCAGTGATAAACTCACGCGCATTATGAAAATCAAATCCAATCCCGTCGCCTTGTTGTCCTGTAACGCCGTCGCCCTATTCCTCCTTCTCCTGCTGTCCGTGCCGGACGTCTTAGGCCGCGATATTCGCGAGGACGCGGTATTACGGGTGACGTTTGACGGAAACAGCGCGATCGACCGCAGCACGGGCAATGTGTCGGTGCCCACGGTCGAGAACAACCTCACTTACACGACCGCCCTGCCGGCGATGCCCAACAGCACGGGCAACGCCGCGGTGTTCGACGGAACAAATTCGATGATCTCCTACGACTTGGGAGCCGCGGAGGAATTGAACATCACCGGGGCGATGACATATCACATCCGGGTCAAGCACGACGCGGCGGCCATTGCACTGGGCAGGCCGGAGCAGTGGTTGATGGGGCGGTTCAGCGGCCCTGGCGGCTCAGCGGCCCAACGGACGAGCCAGTTGACAACGTCGGCGGCCAGCGCGGGGGCTGCGACGATTACAGTGCAAGCGCATTTGGCATCCGGTTCCGGAACCGGGGGAGCTTGGTTTGCTTCGCCCAGCCGGGCGGGTCTGACGCCGGGCGTGTTTCACGACATCGTCGTGAGGTTCAATCCCGGCGTGGCGGTCACCCTGACCGTGTATAACGCGGAGACGGGTCAGATAGTGGGCACCCCCACGGTGGTGAACACCACGCAAAAAAGCCTGACTTTTTCAACGTCGCCCTTCGAGGTGGGGAGGCGGTCGACATCGCCCATGCCGGTGAACGGCGTGATCGAGCAGGTGAACGTGTGGAACCGGGCCCTTGGGGATGACGAGGTCAAGGCGATTTCGACCGACGACGGATTCGTGCAGCTGAGCTGGACGCTGGACCTGATCAAGGACCTGCAGCCCGCCAACAACGCCATGTATTTGCCGGGAAACACGCCGATCCAGTTCAAGGTCGAGTCGCCGGTCGGAGTCAATCCGGACGGGATCCATCTCGAGCTCAACGGGGTGGATCGGTCGGCAGACCTGCAGATCACCGGCACAGCCAACGCGCGGGACGTGCTCTTCAGCCAGTTGGCAGCCAATCAGGAGTACGTGGCGCGGATCATGGTCAGCGACACCGAAGGCCATGGCAAGACCAACACCATCCGCTTCAACACCTTCAGCGATGGGGTGGTCTTCATCGAGGCAGAGGACTACAACTTCCAGAACGGCCAGTTCATCGACAATCCGGTGCTTTCGAGCATCCCGGCCCCGAGCAATTACCTGGATCAGATGAGCGTCCATGGGGTGGACGTCTTCACCAACCGGGTGCCGGCCAAGACGGATTATCGGATTGGAGACGCGGTGGGGACGACCTACTGCGACGATCAGCCGTTGCGGCAGAATTACATCGACGCCAAGGCGCTGGACGCGGGGGTGGAGGATTACTACGCAGGCTGGCTCGGGGATGGCCAGTGGATGAACTACACGCGGACCTTCGCGGCCAACCGGTATCGTGTGTATGCGCGATTGGCCAACAGCAGCATCGCCAACTACGTGGTCCAGCTCGAGAAGGTGTTGAGCTCGGCCGCACAGCCCAACCAGACGACCTTCCCGATCGGGCGGTTCCAGGGCGGGACGACCGGCGGGGCGCAAATCTACACGCTGGTCCCGCTGACGGACGTGGACGGGGTTCCGATCGTGCTGAATCTCTCGGGTGTGCAGACGCTGCGTCTGGCGTGCGTCTCGGGAGTGGCCAGCCTCAACGCCAACTACTTGGCCTTCATCCCCGCGGCGGAGGCGGCGGCGCCGTTCGTGGTGAGTGCGATCCGGCCCAGCCCGGGAGAGACGGAAGTCAAGCCGACAGCGCCGCTGGACGTTCAGATCTTCAGCCAGGAGACCCAGGTCGATCGGCAAAGCCTGCATCTCACCCTGAACGGGCAGGATGTGACGGCAGCGGCCCAGGTGACGGTCTCGGCCGGCGGAGTCACAGTGCACTATCAGCCCGCATCGATGGCTCAGGAGTCGGTTCAGACCGCAACCCTGACGTTCCAGGACACGGCAACGCCGCCCAATGCATATTCGAACCAGTGGCAGTTCACGGTGGCGCGGGTGCCGAGCGGCAACACTCCGGAGGTGTTCCAGGACGCGGTGATGCGGGTGACCTTCGATAACGACAACCCGAACGACATCACCGCCGGCAATGTGTCGGAGGCGACCGCGGCCAACAACATCGCCTACACATCGGATCTGCCGCCGATGGCCAACCGCACCAGCCGCGCCGCGGTGTTCAACGGGACCGATTCGTGGCTCTCCTACGGGCTGGGGGCCAACAACGAGCTCAAGATCGAGTCCGCCCTGACCTATCATGCCCGGATCAAGTACGACCCGATCGGGCTCGCCGTTTATGGGCGCGAGCAGTGGCTGATGGGCCGCTTTCGCGTCAGCTCCAGCGAGACCAGCACGCGGGTGAGCTTCATGACGTTGTTCGGCACCGGCTACGGCGGGACGACCCCCTATCCGCAATTGACGGGCGGCATGTCGGGGGATGGAGCCGCCTGGACAGGGCCGCGCAGCGCCGAGCTCAAGGCGGGGGTGTTTTACGACGTGTTCCTCCGGTTCGATCCGGCAGCTAAAACCGTGCGGCAGGACGTGTTCAACGCCGAGACAAGCTCGCGAGTGGGCCAATCCATGGTCTCCTCGGTCACGTTCACCAACCTGAAGGACGCACTGTCGCCGTTTGACATAGGGCAGCGGACGGTACCGGCCAACGTGCCGCTCCACGGTGTGATCGAGCAGGTCAACATCTGGAACCGCACGCTCTCCAATGACGAGGTGCTCGGGATCTCCTATGGGCCGCTTCCGGCGGTCACGATGGAGATCGTGGGATTCCAGGTGCTGGAGACGGGGGCGCTCGAGATCCAGTTCCAGACCAATCCGCCGCTGCGAACCTACGGGATCGTGGCCGCGGAGAATCTGGCCGAGCCAGCCTGGACCGAGGTCGGCGGGGTGACCTTCCAGACAGGGTCGGGCAACGTGTTGACGGCGCAGTTTGCGGCGCCGGCCCAGTCGCCACGGTTCTACCGGGTGATCGCCAAGTAGAGTGCGCGGGGGCGGAGGCGCGGCCATTGGAGGCCGCGCCTCCCGCCCGACATCCATCCAATACCGGAACGTATCGATGAACATCCAATACAAGAAAGCGGCCAGCCGGGGGGCCTGGGGCGCCGGAGCATTCACGCTGATCGAGCTGCTGGTGGTGATCGCGATCATTGCGATCCTGGCAGGCATGCTCTTGCCCGCCCTTTCCAAGGCCAAGACCAAAGCGCATGGAATCAAGTGCATGGCCAACGGCCGGCAGCTGATGCTGGCCTGGACGATGTATGCCGACGACAATTTCGGCAAGGTGGCCGACAACATGACCGGCGGCCAGCCGCGGGGATGGGTGCACGGCTTCCTCGATTTCGATCCCAATAATCCCGACAACACGAGCATCGACAACCTGCTCAAAGCGCAGCTCGGGCCCTACACCAAGAACCCCGACCTCTATAAATGCCCCGCCGATCGCAGCGTGGTAACCATCACGCGGGGCCGCAACATGGGGACCTTTCCCCGGGTGCGGAGCGTGTCAATGAACTGCTATATCGGGTGGAATCCGGATCGGGACACGCTCGGCTCGCTCATTGGGGACAACCCCAACTATCGGAAGTTTTTCAAGATGTCGGACATTCGGCGGCCGGCGATGCTCTGGGTGTTGCTCGACGAGCGGGAGGACAGCATCAACGACGGCTGGTTTGCGGTCTCAATGAACGGGTATCCGGACCAGCCGGCCAACTTCACGATCCGCGATTTCCCGGCCAGCTACCACAACAACGCGGCAGGGTTTGCCTTTGCCGACGGGCACTCCGAGGTCCGCAAGTGGCTCGATGCCCGGACGATGCCGCCGATCGTCAAGAACGCCTCGGTGACGCGGGGTGTGGCGACCCCCAACAACAACGATCTGCCCTGGCTCATGAGCCGCACCACCGTCCCTCTCAACGAATAGCACTGTATCACCCCCAATCCTCGATGAATAACATGAACCAGGTATTGATCATTGTCGGCGATGGCACCGAGACGGTGGATACGCTCTACCCTTATTACCGGCTGCAGGAGGACAATTTTGTGCCCGTGGTGGCCGGCCCGGAGCGCAAGCGCTACCACATGGTGCTGCATGAGGTGCCCGCCAACTGGGAGGTCACTCGCGAGTTCGAAGGCTACACGATCCAGGCTGCCATTGCGTTCCGGGACATCCGCCCGGAGGAGTACCTGGGAATCTTCTTCTCCGGAGGCCGCGCCCCCGAGTACCTGCGATACAATGCCGATCTGCTCCGCATCACCCGCCATTTCTTCGAGGCCAACAAGCCGATCGCATCCGTCTGCCATGGCGTCGAGATACCCGCATGCGCGGGCGTGCTCAAGGGCCGCCGCATGGCCACCGTCCCCAAGTGCCAGTTCGACCTCGAGGTCGTCGGCGGGATCTTCGTCAACCAGCCCTGCGTCGTGGATGGCAACCTGGTCAGCGGCCGCACGTATCATGACCACGGGCATTACATGGGGAAATGGATTCAGCTCCTGAAAGAGGCTCAAGCCCGAATGGCCGAGCCCGCGCTCAAACCCCAAGCTGCCTGCCCTGCCTGATTCCATCCCATGAACGGCAGCAAGATCGATCGGCGCGCAGCCTGCCGGCTCATCGGCGTCGGGCTGGCCGGCATCGCCCGCGTCCGCCTGGCCGCGCAACCCGTTTCTGCGCTCGCGTCCGCGCCGGCCTTCCGGCTGCGCTATGTGCTCTCGTCGAGCATGTATGGCACGTTGCCGCTCGAGACGATCCTGCCCGAAGTCCGGCGAGCCGGGGCGGAGCAGATCGACATCTGGCCCCGCGTTCACGGCAATCAACGCGAGCAGATCGAGGAGATGGGCCTGGATCGGTTTGCCGCCCTCCTCGAGAAGCATCGGGTCAGGCTCGGCGCGGTGACCCGCTTCGACCTGGGGCCCTTCCGGCTCGAATCCGAGCTCCCGTTCGCGCAGCGCTTCGGCGCCGAGGTGATCGTCACGGGCAGCGGCGGCCCTGCCAATCTCGCGGGCCCGGAGTTGAAGGCGTCGGTCAAGGCGTTCATCGAAAAGATGAAGCCTCATGTCGATGCGGCGGCCCGAGCCGGCGTGGCCATCGGCATCGAGAACCACGCCAACGCCCTGGTCGCCAGCCCCGATTCCATCCGGTATTTCGCGGAGCTGGCGCCGTCGAGCCATCTGGGAATCGCGTTCGCGCCCTACCACCTGCCGCAGGACTCGATTCTGCTGGCCCAGCTGATCCGCGAGCTGGGGCCGAAGCTGGCCTTCTTCTACGCATGGCAGCACGGGCTCGGCGCCTCGAAAAAAATGCCCAAGGAGGAGGAGATGCGCCAGATGCCCGGCTGGGGCCCCCTGGACTTTAAGCCGATGCTCGACGCGCTCCGGCAGATTCGGTTTGCCGGCCTGACATCCATCTTCATGCACCCGGTGCCTCGCGGCATACCCATCCTGCCGACGGCCGCCGAGGTCACCGCCGCCATCAACCAATCCCGTCAACACCTCGAACAATGCCTGGAGCGGTAGCGGCGCGCGCATCGAGCGCCGAGCCGCCTCCCGCCCTCGAATCCTGCAGACATTCGATCATGAACCGAAATCGACCTCTTCTTAGCCGGCGCGCATGGCTGCGACAAACCCTTCATGGGACAGCCGCTGCGACCCTTCTCCCCCACTGGATATCGCCCTCGGCCTTGGGCATGGGCGCGCGCCCGGCTCCCAGCGCGCGGCTGACCATGGGCATGATGGGGCTCGGCAGCATGGGGATGCGCCATATCCTGGGCTTCCTCCAGGAGCCCGATTGCCAGATCGCCGCGGTGTGCGACGTCGACTCGGCGCGGCGCCGAGAGGCGATGACGGTCATCAACCGTCACTACGGCGATCAGGGGTGCACCGAGGAGAAGGATTTTCGCGATTTGATCGCGCGCAAGGACATCGACGTTTTGTGCATCGCGCTGCCCGATCACTGGCATTCCGTTGCTGCGGTGATGGCGGTGCGGGCGGGCAAGGACATCTACGGGGAAAAACCGCTGGCGCTCACGATCCATGAAGGGCGCTTCATGGTGGAGACCGTCCGCCAGTATCACTGCCTCTGGCAGACCGGCACCCAGAGCCGGTCTGACGCGCGGATCCGCTTCGCCTGCCAGCTCGTCCGCAACGGGCGCATCGGCAAGCTCCAGCGGGTCGAGGTCGGCCTCCCCGCCGGACCGCGAACCGGTCCCCTGCCCTCTATGCCGGTGCCCGACGGCTTCGATTACGATCTCTGGCTCGGCCCCGCGCCCTGGGCGCCCTACACCGAGAAGCGTTGCCATTGGAACTTCCGCTGGATCCTCGATTATTCGGGCGGGCAGTTCACCGACCAGGGCGCCCATTCGATCGACGTCGCCCAGTGGGGTGCCGGAACCGAGGAGACCGGCCCCGTCGAGATCGAGGGTTCCGGCGAGTTTCCCGCCGAAGGCATTTGGGATGCCGCCACTGCCTACCGAGCCGAATACCGATTCGCCAACGGCATGACCATGGGTATCGGCACCCACATCCGCGGAGGCGTCCGCTGGATCGGCGACCAGGGCTGGGTCCATTACGCCGGCGACATCGACGCGAATCCGAAACGCCTCCTGTGGGAGCAGTTCGGCCCCGACGAGCCCAGCCTCTATCGGTCCGCCGGCGGACGCCAGGGACATCGCCGGAACTTCCTCGATTGCGTCAAGACCCGATGCCAGCCGGCCTCCACCATCGAGGTGGCGCATCGCTCGATCTCTCTGGCGCACCTGGGCAACATCGCGATGAAGCTGGGCCGCAAGCTGCGCTGGGATCCGGCCCGCGAACGCTTCCTCAACGATCCCACAGCCGACCGGATGCTCTGGCGTCCCATGCGCGCTCCGTGGGGCTTGTGAGATGCCCATCCCGGCCGGATCGCAACCGTGCCAGGCTCGGCCGCGGCGGCCCGATTCCAACCGACACTGAACCCACCACCCGACACCGACGACCCTTGATCTCATCATGAAACACTCGCTCATCTCCTGGATTCTCGCCGCCGCGGCGCTCTGCGCCGGCGCTGGAGCGGCCGCTCCCGAACCTGCCCCCTGGGACGCCGAGGCGTTCCAACAGTACGAGTTCGGCCAAAGCCGCGCCCCGTTGATCCGGGTCGAGGACGCCGTCCGCCAGGCCCTCAACCAGCCCGCCCAGCAAGCCCTGGTCGAGCAACGGCTGCTCGATATCCTCCAGTCCGGCGCCTCGATCGAGTGCAAGCGCTTCGTCTGCCGCCAGCTCCTTCTCATCGCCTCCGACCGCTCGGTCCCCGTGCTGGCAGGGTTCCTGGACCATCCGGCCCTGGCCGATCCCGCGCGCTACGCGCTGCAGCGGATCGCGTCTCCTGCCGCCGGCGCGGCGCTGCGCCAGGCGCTTTCGACGACCCATGGCCATCCCAAGGTCGGGGTGATCTATGCCCTGAGCGAGCGCCGCGACCGCCAAGCCGCCCCCGCATTGATCGGCTGTCTGTCCGACCCGGATGACGCCGTCGCCCGCGCAGCCATCGCCGCCCTCGAAAAAGTGGGCGGACAAAACGCGATCCAGGCGCTGCAGCAGGCCTTCGAGTCCGCCACACCGCCGCGCCGGATCTGGCTGGCGCATGCCCTGATCGCACGCGCCGATCGGCTGCTGGCTCGGGGCCAGAAGGACGCCGCGGCGCAGATCTTCCTCCCATTGTTCAACACCTCCGAGACTCAAGCCATCCGCATGGCGGCCTTGCGAGGCCTGGTTACAGCGGACAGCGGCAAATATTTCCACCTGCTGCTGGCCATCCTCTCGAACGAGACCGATCCGCTCCTGGCCATCGCAGCAGATCATTTGAGGCATCTGCCGGGAGCCGAGCTGACGCAGCGGGCGGCGGCTGAGCTGCCGCGGCTGCCCGCCGCCGCCCGGGTGCGCGTGGTGGCCGCCCTGGGCGATCGCCAGGATCCCGCCGCCCTCCCGGCCATCGCCGCCGCCGTCCGAAGCGACGACGACACCTTAAGCGTGGCGGCATTGTCGGCGCTGGCCTCTCTGGGCGGGGCCGGCCAAGTCCCGTTGCTCGCCGATTACATCGCAGCCGATCATCCCGATCGACGCGCCGCGGCGCAGTCGAGCCTCAACATGCTTCGGGGAAAGGACGTCGATGGCCACATCCTCCAGTGTATCGAGCAGCGGGACACCCAAACACAAAACGAGCTCATCCGATCCCTGGGCGCTCGCGTTTCGACTGCAGCAGTCCCGACGCTGCTCGAGATTGCCCGGCGGGGGGATCCGGCCCTGCGCAGCAACACGTACAAGGCGTTGGGTGCGACGGCCGGCCTCGACGACTTGCCGGCATTACTCGAACGGGTGGCTGGCGCCCAACAGGAAGCCGAGCGGACCGCGGCCGAGGATGCCATCGCCGCCGCCTGCGTTCGTCAGGCTGACCAGGAAAAATGCGTGGACATCGTTCTGCAGCCCTATCCTGCAGCCACGGCCTCCGTTCGATGCGCCCTCCTGCGCATTCTGGGAACCATTCGGCATGAACGAGGACTCCCCACGGTGCGCCAGTCCCTCAGTGATCCGAACCCCGAAATCCAAAATGCAGCCTTGCGCGTCCTGGCCGAGTGGCCCAGTCCGACAGCCGCCGACGATCTCCTCCGCTGCGCCCGCGCCGCCGCCAACCCGACTCAGCGCATTCTGGCGCTGCGCGGATTCATCGCCATCGCCGGCCTGCCCGGGCTGCCCAATGCCGATCAGCTCGCGCTGTTTCAGCAGGCCTCGGCCGAATCTCAAAGGCCCGAGGAGATCAAGCTGGTCCTGGGCGGCTTGGCGGCGATGACGGCTCCGGAGGCCTTTCAACTGGCCCAAAAACATCTGGCCAATTCCGCCGTGGCGGCCGAAGCCGCCGCGGCGATGATCAAGGTTGCCGGCGCGCTCAAGGGCCGGTCCGCCGATGTGGTCGCGCCCGGTCTCCAGGCAATCCTCGACAGCTCAGCGAGCTCGAGCCTCAAGGCCGAGGCCCGGAAGGTCCTCCAGACTCTGCCCGCGACAGCCCGATGAACTTCCCTCCTCATTCGAGACGGATCTGGCTCAAGCGAGCGGCTGCCACAGCCGCCGGCTTATGGGCCGCGCCCCAGTGGATTCCCGCGGCCGCGCTCGGAGCCGGAAGGCGGCCGGCTCCGAGCCATCGGCTCACCATGGGCATGATCGGCCTGGGCAGCATGGGCATGCGGAACCTCAAGGGCTTCCTCCAGGAGCCCGACTGCCAGATCACTGCGGTCTGCGACGTCGATGCATCCCGAGTCCAGGAGGCCGTCGTCGAGGTCAACCGCACCTATGGAGACTCGGGGTGCGCCCGCTACCGGGATTTTCGGGACGTGATCGCGCGGTCGGACATCGATCTCCTTTGTCTCTGCCTGCCTGACCACTGGCACTCGATCCCTGCCATCCTCGGCGCCCGGGCCGGGAAAGACATCTATGGGGAGAAACCCCTGGCGCTGACCATCGCCGAAGGCCGAGCCATGGTCGAGGAGGTCCGGCGCTCCTCGATTGTGTGGCAGACCGGCAGCTGGCAGCGATCCACGGCCCATTTCCGCTTCGCCTGCGAGCTGGTCCGCAACGGGCGGATCGGCAAGCTCGAACGCATCGAGGTCGGGCTGGGCGTGGGGCCCACGATCGGCCCCCAGCCCCCCATGCCGGTGCCAGCGGGTTTCGACTACGAGATGTGGCTCGGTCCGGCCCCCTGGGTGCCTTACACCCAAAGACGCTGCCACTGGGACTTCCGGTGGATCCTCGACTATTCCGGCGGACAAAACACCGACTGCGGCGCCCATGACATCGACATCGCCCACTGGGGCATGGACGTCGAACAGACCGGCCCGCTGACCGTCGAAGGGGCCGGCGAGTTCCCGTCCGACGGCCTCTGGGATGCGGCCGTCCACTACAAATACGAATGCCATTACGCCAACGGCCTGGTCCTCATGGTCGGCAGCCGCAATCACTACCCCACCGGCGTCCGGTTCATCGGCAGCCGCGGCTGGGTCTATGTCAATCGCACCCTCGTCGACGCGCATCCCCGTTTCCTGCTGAAAGAGAGGTTCGGCCCGGACGAGGTCCATCTCTATTCCTCGCCTCCGGACCGCCAGGGGCATCGCCGCAACTTCCTCGACTGCGTGAAAAGCCGGCGGCCGCCTGCCTCGACCATCGAGGTGGCGCATCGCTCGATTGCGGTGGCGCACCTGGGCCACATCGCCATGAAGCTGGGCCGCAAGCTCCGCTGGAATCCGGACACCGAACAGCTCGCAGACGATCCAACGGCCAGCCGGATGCTGGGACGGCCGATGCGAGCGCCCTGGGGATTCTAGCCAGCCCCGGGGCTGGATCCTGCGATGAGGGCGGCCGGATCGAGGCTTTGATTGGACGGACGATTTTGATTTATGACAACCACGCATTCACGCCGCCAATTCTGCATAGGGATGGGCGCCCTTGCCTGCGCCGCCGGATCCGGCCTCGTTCCCGCGGCGCCCCCCCCCGCCCCTCGACTCCGCGTCGGCATCATCGGCCACACTGGCCGGGGCGATTACGGCCATGGGCTCCATACCCTGTGGCTCCAGCTCCCCGAAACCGAGATCGCCGCCGTCGCGGATCCCGACGCCGCCGGGCTCAAGGCAGCGCTTTCGAAGCTCCGCTGCGATCGCGGTTTCGCCGATTACCGGAAGATGCTCTCGGACGTGAGGCTGGACATCGTGGCGATCGGGATGCGCCATATCGACCAGCACCGCGACGCGGCCCTGGCGGCCGCCGAGGCAGGCGTGCGCGGCCTCTATATCGAAAAGCCCTTCTGCCGCTCGGCCGCCGAAGCCGATGAAATCGTCGCCGCCTGCGATCGCCACCGTGTCAAAGTCGCCATCGCACATCGCAACCGTTATCATCCGGTCCTCCCGACCATTCGCCGGCTCCTCGACGACGGGGCTGTCGGCCGGCTCCTCGAGATCCGCGCCCGGGGCAAGGAAGATGCCCGGGGCGGGCCTTTGGACCTGTGGGTGCTCGGCTCCCACGTCTTGAACATCGTCCATTGCCTGGGCGGGCGGCCTCGAGCCTGCACTGCAATGGTCTACCAGGATGCGCGTCCGGTCACCGCCGCTGACTTGAAGCCGGGCGCCGAGGGCGTGGGTCCGATCGCGGGGAACCGGCTGCACGCCCGATTCGAGATCGAGTCCGGCGCGCCCGCTTTCTTCGATTCCGTCCAGAACGCCGGGAGCGCCGCCGCCGGTTTCGGCCTGCAATGGATCGGCACCCAGGGGATCATCGACCTTCGCATGGACCAGGAGCCCATGGCACACTTCCGCCCGGGCAACCCGTTCCAGCCGGTGAAAGCCCCCTCAGCCTGGACCCCCATCAGCTCCGCCGGCATCGGGCTGCCCGAACCCAATCCCGATCTCGTCCAAGACGTGATGGCGCACCGGGTGCCCGCGCGGGATCTCATCGACGCCATCTGCCGCGACCGCGAGCCTTTGTGCAGCGCATCCGATGGACGTGTCGTCATCGAAATGATCACGGCCGTGTTCGCATCGCATCAGCTCCGCGGCGCGCGGGTCGAGTGGCCCCTGAAGGATCGGTTCCACCCGTGGGCGCCGCCTGCCTGAGCTGCGCCCAGCGCCGCTCCGTCGCATCCGCAAATGTCTGGCATCACAGCTGGCGCGGCGGTAGGATGACTCCATGAATAGCTCCAACACGATTTTCGCCCGCGGCTTGTCCAGCCAGCCATCCAGCTCCACCAACCTGCCGGCCATCAGCCGGCGCGCCTTTCTTCATGGCGCGCTGGCCGGCCTGGCTGCGTGCCCGGCGCTGGCCGCCACGATCGCCCGCGGCGCCGCGCCGTCGGCGGCTGCCGAAATCCGGCTCGGGTCATGCCGGGTCGACCTGAGGCAGGCCCTGCGGGCGGGCCTGGATGGCGCCGAGGTCAGCGCCGGGGATCCCACCGATCAGCTTCGCATCGCCGATCCGGCCGTCCAGCGGAGATACCTGGATGAAATGGCCGAGACCGGCCTCCCCATCTCCTCCTTCATGATGGGCCTGCTCAACTCGAACCCGCTGGCAACCGATCCCCGCGCCCCCGCATGGCTCGAACAATCCATCGATGCCGCGCGGGCCCTGCGCGTCCACGTCATCCTGGTAGCCTTCTTCGGAAAAGGCGACCTCCGGGAGAACGGCCAGTTGAAGCGGGCGGAGGTGGACCAGGCGGTCCAGCGCGTTCGGGCCGCCGCCCCTCGAGCGCGCGATGCCGGCGTCATCCTGGCCCTCGAGAACACGCTTTCGGCCCGGCAGAACGCCGAGATCCTCGACCGGATCAATCACGAATCGGTGCAGCTCTACTACGATGTCGGCAACTCGACCCGGAACGGCTACAACGTCCCCGAGGAGATCCGGTTTCTCAAAGAGCGGATCGCCTGCATCCATTTCAAGGACGGATCGAGCTACCTCGGTCAGGGCGAGATCCAGTTCCCGCCCATCGCCCGCGCGATCGATCAGATCGGCTATCGCGGATGGATTGTCCTCGAGACGGCCAATCCCTCCAAGGACGCCGTCGCCGACGCCCGCCGGAACGCGGATTACATTCGCGAATTGTTCGGCATGGGCAGGCGCGCCTGATGCCGTCCGCAGCCGCACAAAGCCTCGCCCCCCCGTCGTAGGCTAAAAAACCTGTTGCACTGCCGCGGGCGGCTGTTATTTTGGTGGCTTGCTAACCTCCGCCCCGTTGGGCGGTCGGCAAGGAATCAATCCCGGAATCGGAGGTGTCTGTTTGAACGCGGATCTGTGCAGGCAAGCGGCGGAAAAAGTCGGCAACCCGAACATCCTGATCAACATGGTGTCCCGGCGCGTGCGTCAGTTGACCACCGGGGGCGGAGGGGGGAATCGTCCTCTGGTGACCGAGACCGCCACCCAGGGAGCCGGAGACATCGCGCTGCGGGAAGTGTGCGAGGAGAAGATCGGCTACGAGATGATCGAGGACACCCCGGCGATCGAGCCCCCCGGCCGGAAACGGAAGCGGGCATGAGGTTCATCACCCGTCCCGCAAAGGCTTGGCCGCCGGGTCGGACCTGACCGTGCCTCCGGCGCGTCCAAGGCGTCTCGGAGGGGGGCGCTGATGGCGGATATCGTCACCAATTCCAAGGCGAGGCGCGACTACGAGATCCTCGAGACCTGGGAGGCCGGCCTGGTCCTGAAGGGGACGGAGGTCAAGGCCGTGCGAGCGGGCCATTGCCAGATCCGGGATGCCTTCGCCCGGGTCGAGAGGGATGAGGCCTTCCTGTATAACGCGCACATCGAAGAATACGCGTTCGGCAACCGCCAGAACCATCAGCCCAAGGCCGCCCGCAAACTCCTTCTCCACAAGAGAGAAATCCAGCGCCTGGCCGGCCTCCTGTCAGTCCGCGGGCATGCCCTTGTGCCCCTCTCCTTCTTCTGGAAAAACCGGAAGGTCAAAGTGATGCTGGCCTTGGGAAAAGGCAAGGCGGCCTACGACAAGCGAGAGGCCCTCCGGAAGGCGGAGTCGGCGCGGGAGCTCAAGCGCGCGCTCATGCACCGCGAAAAAAACCGCTAGGCAGCCGGCTTGGCTTCCTCTTTCTTCCAAGTCCGCGGCGCCGGCTTGGTGACCAGACCCTTCTTCAGCGCCTGCGAGGAGACCCGCACGTAGCGAACCTCGCCGTCGATCACCGCCTTCACTCGCTGCAGGTTGGGCAGAAACCGCCGCTTGGTGATGGCGGTCACGTGGGTGCCGATGCCCCCCTTCTTCTTCGCCTTGCCGCTGCGCCACACCACGTTGCCCTTCCCGGGCCTCTTCCCTGTCAGTTCACAAATTCTGGCCATAACACTCGTATTCTAAATCCTAAACCAAAGCCTGTAATTTTGCGCCATTCCACGCCGCGGCGCAAGTTGATTCTACAACCGCCCGCATTTCACCCGCCCCGCAACCCCGCAGCGCTGTCTTTTGACTCTATGAGGCTCGGGGCGCCGCCCACTCGACCGCATTGCGAAAGATCCGCCTGACATCGTCGCGGAAAAGGTCCGGATACGTCTCGTGGCCGGGCGTGAAATAGAAGACGCGGCCTTTGCCGACGGTCCAGCAGAGGCCCTGGCGGCCCGGCTCCGACGTGCCGTCCGGCTTCAGGTAGAGGCCGTCGAACACCACCGCCTCCGGCGTGGGCGTGGCGAACGGCTCCGCATACCGCTCGGTCTTCGGCAGAGTGAAATTCCGGATCCCCTGGGCGATCGGATGGGCGGGATCCTTGACGATGAGCTGGACGGCGCTGCCGTCGACCTTGTAGGCGCCCCAGGTGCAGGCGGTGCCCATGAGCCGCTTGTACGGCTTGGCGAAGTGCGACGAATGAACCGCGATGAATCCCATGCCCTGCTCCTTGACCCGGCGCTCGATCCGATCCACCAGCGCGTCCTTCACATCGCCGTGCTTCTTGTGTCCCCACCAGATCAAGACGTCGGCCTGCTCGAGGCGCGATCCGCTGAAGCCCTGGTCCGGATCGTTGAGGTTGGCCACAACGACCTCCCATCCGGACAACGACTTCAATCCGTCGGCGATGGCGCCGTTGATGTCCTTGGGGTAAACGTCCGCAGGGGCGGTTCCTTCGGACCAGACCACCACCCGGCGGAGCCTGTTTTGGGCGAGCACAGGACGGCTCAGGACCGTGGCGGCCGCCGCGGCGCCCCAGCTCAGCAGCTGGCGGCGCGAAAGGCCCTGGTCACCCGAGAGGCTGGAACAACGTCGATTCCGATTCATGGCACGGATAGTTCCGGGTCCCTCGACAGTATGCAAGCGATTTTCGCCGCGAAATCGTGTAGGTTCATCCCGCTATGACTGAGAAAAAAACGAAGAAAGAGCCGAGCGCGATTCCGCCGGCCCGCCAGCCCTCGGCGGTGGCCGACCTGGTCGCCTACCAGGACGGATCCGTGGTGAGCCGCGAGATCCTGCGCAAGACAACGGGCACGGTCACCCTCTTCGCCTTTGATGCCGGACAGGGGCTGAGCGAGCACGCGGCGCCTTTCGACGCCCTGGTGGTCGCCGTCGAGGGTGAGGTCGAGATTCGCCTCGCGGGCCAACCTCACCGGGTCAAGGCGGGCGAACTGCTCCTGCTGCCCGCCCGCGTGCCGCATGCCCTCTCCGCGCTCACCCGCTTCAAGATGATGCTCATCATGATCCGAGCCGGGTGATCCGATTGGCAGGAACAACGGGGCGCCCCGGGCCGAATCGCGCATCCTCGGTCAGCCGGGGTCTCTTTACGCCGCCCCCGAATCCTGGGCGTTGCGGGCCCAGGCGGAGAGGAAATCGGCCAGATCGCCCGGCGAGGCGCTCCGCGCATGCCGCACGAAGAAGCCGGACGCCGCGTTGCCCAGACGCAGCCGGTCCGCCGCCCCCAATCCAAGCAGGAGCCCCGCGCAATAGCCGGCATTGAACCGGTCCCCCGCCCCCGTGCTCTTGCGGGGATTGGTGCAGTAGGGGCCTTCGACGGTTTCTGCCCCGTCCGGGCTGGCGACCGCGGCGTGCTTGACGCAGTGGATGGCCACCTCCCGGATGCCGAGCCGATCGCGCAGGAGGACCGCCTGGTCGCGCACGGCCTCGGGCACATCGGCCGCCGCGGGCAGGCCCAGGGCGCGCGCCACAACGTTCGCTTCGGTGCCATTGAGGCCGAGCGTGGTCGGGCCCGCACTCTCGAACCCGGACAGTGTTTCGAGCATGGCTCGCACATCGTCGGCCGACCGGCTCGATGGATCCACAAGATCCAGGAAAAAGCAGGGGCGTTGCGAGCCGAGCTTCTGGTAGACATCCGTCTGCAGTTTCCGCCAGCAGGACGTCATGTGTGGATAAAGCGTCCAGTCCGTGAGCGCGATCAGGCGGGCCTGCGCGCAAGCCGTCGAGTAAACGCCGTCCCGAAGCACCCGCTCGAGCAGAGAGACGTCGAACTCGGCTAGCTGGGTCACGGCGCTGAACATCAGCTTGCCGTCCTCGAACTCGAATGCGAGGGTTCGCCCCGGCTGGCGTCCCCAGGAGTGGCAGCTGCGACACCGGCCTGCAAAATCGTCGAAGGCGCTATGCCGGGGCTGGCCAAGAGTGGCAAAGCAATCCACAGGCAGGCCCAGGGCGAGGAGGCCGTCCCCGAGGTTGACCGCACAGCCGCCAGGGTCCATCCGGTGCACGACGATCTCGCGCAGGCTGCTGCGGCCGGCTGCGCCCTGGATCAGCCCTCCGAAGGTCAGGATGTCCTTGACCGGGGTCCAGTCCCCCAGGCCGCGCCGCTCCCCCACGACCGAGATGATCTCGTCCACGAACCCGTCGAAGCCCGCGACCACGGGGCAGCGGCTGAGCTCGGCAGCCCGCCGGCGGAATTCGGCCGCGAGCCGGACCAGGGGGGCAGTCGGGTTCATCGGGTCAGTTCAGGCCCGCTCCATGTATTTGCCCGTGCGCGTGTCGACCTTGACCTTCTCGCCCGGCTTGATGAACAGGGGCGCTTGGATCGTGATGCCGGTCTCGAGCTTGATCGCCTTCTGGACGTTGGTGGCGGAGTCGCCCTTGAGCCCCTCGGGCGCCTCGGTCACGGCAAGCACCACGCTGGCGGGCAGCTCGATCGACACCGGCCGCTCCGCGATGAACGTCACTGTTACCGTCGAGTTCTCGACCAGGTAGTTGCGGGCATCCCCCACAACCTCCGGCACCAGGTTGATGGTCTCGTAAGTCTCCGGATCCGTGAACACGTAATCCTCGCCGTCCTTATAGCTGAATTCCATCTTGCGGATGCTGAGCGGCACCACCTCGATCCGCTCGGTCGAGCTGAAGCGGACATCGGCGGATTTGCCGGTTCGCAGGCTTCGGATGCTGGCTTGGACAAAGGCGCGGAGGTTGCCCGGCGTTCGATGCTGGCATTCGAGAATGATCGCGACATCGCCATTGTAGGAGATGGCCATGCCTTTGCGAAGGTCGTTTGCGGTTGCCATAAGTTGTTCGATTCCGATCGTCGCGCCGACGCCGGCTCACGTTCGCTCCTATCGGTTCGGATTATCCCTCTTCCCAGGCGCCGGGCGTCGTCGCAAGCATCGCAGCATATCGGCGCCCACTTCGAATGCAAGCCTCCGTTTTCGGGCCCCTCCGCGCCTCCGCGCGGCGCTCCGACTTGTCGGCTTGCGGCCATCAATGCGGCGTCCACGGAGTGGCCGCCCTGCCTTTCGGCTTTCGGTTTGCAGGCCGGCCGAACGGGCGAAGCCGGGCATGAATCCGGCTTGATCCGCCGATCCGAGAGACGGAGTATCCTTCAATCGGACGCTGCCGGCGACCGGCCGGCCGCCGGCCCAACGGTATGGACTCCTTATTGAATCCGGAATTGTGGATCAGCCTGTTGACGCTCACCTTGCTCGAGATCGTGCTGGGCATCGACAACATCGTGTTCATCTCGATCCTGTCGGGCAAGCTGCCCGGCCATCAGCAGGAACGGGCGCGGATCACCGGTCTGAGCCTGGCGCTGATCACCCGGATCCTCCTGCTCTGCGGCCTGGCCTGGATGGTGCGGCTCACCGCACCCCTGTTCCACCTGCCCGGCATCCTGGGCGGCGGCCACCCGCATCCGGTTTCCGGCCGCGATCTCATCCTGTTCGCGGGCGGCCTTTTCCTGCTGTTCAAGGCGACCCGCGAGATTCATGAAAAGACCGAAGGCGAGCGTCCCGGCGCCGTCCGCCCGGTGGCGCCCCGGTTCGCGTCGGTCATCGTCCAGATCCTGCTGCTGGACGTCGTGTTTTCGCTCGACTCGGTCATCACGGCGATCGGCATGGCGCGGCAGCTGGGGGTCATGATCGCAGCCGTCGTGCTGGCGGTCATCTTCATGCTGATCTTCTCCGGGCGTATCAGCGCCTTCATCCATCGCCATCCCACGCTGAAGATACTGGCGCTGAGCTTCTTGATCCTGATCGGGTTCGCGCTGGTGGCGGAGAGCTTTCATCTGGCCATCCCGAAGGGCTACATCTACTTCGCGATGGCGTTTTCGATCGGGGTCGAGTTCCTGAACCTGCGGACCGGCGCCCGCGGGGCGGCCAGCCATCCGGCTCAGCTCCCGGCTTCCCAGTAGCAGATCGCCCGCTGTTTCATCGCGTCCACATGGAGATGGATGGCGGCGCCGCCGGGGAGGGCGGCGGCATCGATCACGCGAAGGGCGTGGGCCCACTCCTCGGATCGAGGAAGGATCTCGACAAGCCGGTTGGGCGCCTCGAGCAGGAACCGCTCCTGGAACCGGTGGCCGGGACGCTCCGGGGAAACCGCCAGATAGAGCATGTCCATCTCCACCAGGTCGTTGAAGAAGTGCGTGCCCAGCGAGACATCCGGCACCAGGCCTTCGTGCATGAGCGCAATCTCGCCCAGGACCGCCACCTGGTTGATTTCCGCGAACGACACGGGCACGCCGAGCGACGGCATGGAAGTGCCCCATCGGCCGGGGCCCAGCAGCAGTTGAACAGGAGCCGCCGAGGCGTCCCTGTGGTGAACCGCTTTCCCGACCAGGCGCGCCACCGAATACCGCTGGCTCATCGACATCTGGCCATAGACCGAAGGCACGACGTAAAGGATGCGGTCGATCCTCATGGATCGGCTGTGGCCGATGACGGGGCCCCGCGAGTCCAAGATCAGCCGCTCGGGCGCGACCGCAGCCGGCCATTGGACCTTGCCGCCCTCGCCGACAACGCGGACCTGGAAGGGCCGGCATTGGAGCAGGTTGATCCGGTAATCGCGCTCGTCGAGGAAATTGACCGTGAACTCGGTATCGACCGGATAATCGTAGGCGGACTGGAGCGTTTCGAGGAGTTCGCGCAGATCGGCGGCGAAGGCGGTCTGGGCCAGCAGGCCATCGAACGTCACGGTCCATGCCCCGGCGGTGGAATGGCCGGCCTCCTCGAGCCGCTGATACTGCTCCTCGTCGCACGAGGCGATCTGGCCGCGCAGGGCGGCAGGCAGTCCTTCGAGCAGGGATTCGCACGTCAGCGTCACCCGGGCGTTCGCGCGCAGATCCAGCGCATCGATGCGCCGCTGGCTGAACTCGCGCGCCTCCTCCGCGCCGCCCTCGATCCGCTGGCACGGCAGGCTCAGCGACACCAGCCGCGTGTAGTCGTCATCCGTCCGGTCCACCGCCCGCGTGCCCAGGCCGAACACCAGCCGAAGAAACCCGGCCCGGGGATCGATCGCCTCGTTCCAGACAAACGGATTGAACGAGAATCCCACCCCCCCGATGTGCGGGAAGAAGGCGTCCCCATAACGCTCCCCGGAAACCCGCTGAACCAACAGGGCCATCTGCTCGTCCTGTTCCAGCAGCCCGTGGTGCTGGCGGTAAAGCAGGCTCTCCCGGCTCATCGTGCTCGAATAGACCGTCCGCACGGCATTCAAAAATGCCTCGAGACGCTCCTCGGGCGATCCCTGGTTGGCGCAAAAGACGCTCTCGTATTTGCCCGAAAACGCGTTCCCGTAATTGTCTTCGAGCAGGCTGCTCGATCGAACGATCAGCGGCGATTGGCCGAAATAGTCGAGCATTTCGCGGAACTGATCCTGGATGTAGCCGGGGAAGGCGCCGCGGAGGATCTTCTGGCTCGCCTCCTCGGCCTGATCCAGGTGGCGGTCCAGGTCCTTGAGCCGGCGGCGCAGCCACCAGCATCCGTTCTGGACCAGGTAGGTGTAAAAGACGTCCGAACCGATAAAGAATGAATCATGGGCCTCGATCCGCCCTGCCCAGCGCGTGTCCGATTTCCGCAGGATCGCGCGCGCGAGGAGCATCCCCAGCGACTTGCCGCCGATCAGGCCGGTGCCGACCATCCGCTTGAGGATCTCGATCAAGTCCGCCAGGTCGAAGTAACGCTCGGCCAGGCGGATGAACCGCTCGTCCCGGGTGATGGCCATCCGCAGGACGCGCTGGAACATGGCCTGCGCATCCTCCGGCGTTTTCTTGCCGCTCTTGATCGCATGGAGCGTCTCGCGCGCCTGGCGGAACGTCCGCACCCAGACGCCCGGGCGGTGGATGGAGAACTCGAGCCATGGCTGGGGCACCCCGGCCAGGATCTCGGTGATGATCGCGCTGCTGGTCACCGGCCGGAACTCGTCCCCCTCCCATCTGTGCAGCGTGTAAAGCGTCGGGGAATGGCGCTCGAAGACCTTGTGCGGATGCAGGAAAAGGCGGTCGTTCTTGCGGTAGACCTCGAGAACCACCTGGGCGGTGTGGTAGATGCCATCGGTGGCGTGAAACGAATGGTGGTTCTTGCGCAGCGCAAAATAAGTGATCGTGTCCAGCTGGTAGAGATACGGGCACGTGATCAGGAAAAAATTGCCGAGCATCCGGTCGCTATACCAGTCCGCCGCCAGGTCCGACAGCCAGTCGAACACGTAATAGGCGCCCCGCCCATGTTCCTCGATCACATCCAGGATCCCGGTGAGGAATTTCTCGAATCCGGCCTCCGGCTCCAGGCGGCAGATCCGGACGCCATCGCTCTCGGAAAGCAGGTCGCGGTGACGCGCGAACCGGAAATAGACCAGGGGCCGGCCCTGGCGCCGCCCGTCCTCGACAAACGGCTTCACGAAAGGCAGGTAGTCCTCCACCGAATCCACCTCCCAGACCACGTTGTCGCCCGGAAGCAGGTTCTGCAGCATGCGGTCCAGGCCCGGCATGCCCGAGGAAGGCGGCGGGAATTCGGCGCTCATGAGTCTCGGATTGCCTTCAACTGCGCGGGGATCTCGATGTCCGCACGGGGGGGGGGGTCATTCCATGGAAACCGGCTGCCGCCGGAGGCCGCGCCTCGCTACCGCATGTATTTGGGCCAGCCCTCATACAGATAGCCCTGCTCCATATACTCGTAATCCCGGTCCCGCGGCGTGAGCTTCTGCCAATAAAACGGCGTGTCCTTGCCTTCCGCGGCGGCGCGGCCAGCATCCACGGTCGATTTCTCGAGCCACTTGTGAAGCTCCGCATGCCCGTCGGCAAACCCGAGCGTGCTCTTCACGTTGTGGAATACCGCCATGGGATCCACCCAGTTGCGGCTCACGATGTTCATCACCCATGTGCCCCGGTTGTACCCGCGCGAGTCGGCTTCCTCGACGAACACGTACATCCGGGCGGGCTGGACGATGCCCGTCTGTTTCTTGACGGGAACGGAATCGTCCCAGTGGAGGCCGTTCATGCCATTGGCTTTCGAGTAGCTGTCGAACGCCCAGCCTTTCAGGGTGGGCAGCCGGCGGCTGCGCTGGTCGCCCGGACAATGGTAGGCGTCGACATTGCCGCAATACCGAAACAGCGGGCCCAGCCGGATCCGGGCCTTGACTTGGGCAGCCGTCCGCTCGGCGCCCGTCTCCGTCACCATGACCGCTTCGTCCCCCGGCCAGAAACCGCCGCCGTTGAGCTCGAGGTTCCTCTTCAGATCGGGATGGAAATACTGCTGGCCCACCATCGTGCCGTTGCTGTCGTCGATGTACATCGCCCATGCCAAAAGCAGCTGCTTCTGGTTGGACTGGCAGCGCGCGCCCGTGGCCAATTCCTTCGACTTGGCCAGGGCCGGCAACAGGAGCGACGCCAGGATCGCGATGATCGCGATGACGACCAGCAGCTCGATCAGGGTGAACCCAAGCGGCCGGCCGCCATGAGGCGCCCCCGGGGCACCCTGCCGCCAAGACGGCAAGGCGGACATCCAGGATCGCGCGCAATCCGTCTCCTCATGCGGGCGGCTGCGCCGACACAGCGGGCGGGGATGCCCGCACGGCCGAATCCATCGGCGGTCGAAGCTTCTCATGCAAACGCTCTCCGCAGCATTTCGATGCTCTTGGGAACCGCAGTTTCGGGATCTTCCTTGCCTTCCATCTCGAGAGAGACGTAGCCCGTGTATCCGGCATCGGACAGTATCCCAGCAATGCGGCGGTAATCGAGATCGAGCGTGTACCACTCGCCGCCGCCCGGGTAGGTCTTGGCCTGGACAAACACGGTCCGAGGCGCGATGCGAGCCAGCTTGTCGTAGGGATTTTCGAGGAAATTGCCGGTGTCCATCAGCGCGCCCAGCCAGGGTGAATCCATCTTCTCGAGGATGCGCAGCAGCCCGTCCGGATCGCGGGTCAGGCCCCAATGGTTCTCGAGCGCGAGCACGACGCCGCATCGCTCCGCCTGGGGCAGGCACTGCGCGATGCCGTCCATGCACCATCGGAATCCTTCGTCCTCGGTATGGCCGGGCAGGACGGGCTCGATCCCGCGCGCCTTCATCAGCTCGTCGAAATCGGGGATGGTGTTCCACCGGCCCGAGTTGAGGCGGATGCAGGGCACCCCCAGCTCGTAGGCGATTTCGATACATTTGTGGGTATGCTCGATCTGCTGACGGCGGTAGGCCGGATCCGGATCCACGAAATCCTGGTGGATCGACAAGCAGATCAAGTCGATGCCGTTTCGGAAGGCATGCCGTTTGAGCCGCTGCAGATACCCCCGATGCCCAGCCGTCAGAGGCTCCTTTTCTGGAATATCCATCTGCCGATGCAGGATATCGACTCCTTCGACCCCGAGCCTCGCGGCCCGGTCGATCACACTCTCGATCGGAACTTTCTCGGTCCGGAAATGCCAGTAGGAATAGGAGGCAATGCCCAGTTTGATCCGAGGCTGTGGCTTGATAGCACGTGGCAATGCAGCCTGCGCGGATGCGCCCCCCGCAGCGGCGCCGGCGGCCGCCAGCCCCGCGAAGAATGAACGTCGTGTAATCATATGCATCGGTTTCGAGCGGAACAGGCAGAATGTATCATGAGGATGGCTTCTGGCAACGGTATGTGTCGGCCGGCATCGGCCCGGGAGCCGCGACCGCGGCCGGCGGATAGACGCCTTCAGCCGCCAGCCGGCCGTTCTCCCAGACCGCCCATCGAACGGCTGAGCCGCCTTCCGCACCGTCGAGCAGGCAGAAGGTGGCGGGCCCGCCCGGACACAGATCACCCTCCCAACCCATGAGCCGGGCCGGCCGGATCGACATCGCAGGCCAGACCTCGTGCCACGGACACCCCAGCATCGATGCGGCGCGGAAAATGGCCGCCATCGGCGCCAGGGCTGATCCCGCAAAGTGCGTTCGGCCCGGATACCGGACGACCTGGTCCGATCCGACTTCAATCTCGATCGTGCCGATCGAGTATCGGCCCGGAGGCATGCCGCCGGCCGCCATGGCGTCGGTCGTGTAATAGATCCGCTCGGCCCCCAGCACCCGGTGGACCAGCCGAAACAAAGGCGGCGCGACATGATGCGTGTCCGGGATCAAGCTCGCCGTCAGGCCAGAGCTCTCGAGAACACGCCACAGGATGTTGTCGTGGCGATCCAGTTGCTGGGGGCAGCCGTTGCCCAGATGGGTGAACCCCGTCGCGCCGGCGGCGACCGCATCGCGCAAGGCCGCCGCCGAAGCATCCGTGTGCCCCAGGCTGACCCGAATGCCCAGGCGCCGAGCCTCGTGAATCGCCGCCACCGCCCCCGTCCGCTCCGGTGCGATCGTCAACAAAACCGAATCCTCCCCCGCCGCCGCGCGCAGCTCGCACATCGATTCCGGGCTCGGATCGCGCATCCATTGGGGCGGATGCGTCCCGCAAAACCCCGGTGCCGAGGAGAGAAATGGGCCCTCGCAATGCCATCCGCGGATCGCCCCCCGCAGGGCGGGATTCCGGTCGCGCAACCGGCGAAGCCGCCGGATCCGCTCGAGCATCCGCGGCCATTCGTCCGTGATCAGCGTCAGGAGAAACTGCCCGCAACCGACGGCGCGCAGGCCCGAGACCGCGGCCAGCAGATCCGGCTCCTCGAGATCGTCCCGCTGGAAATCGATCCCGGCGAAGCCGTTGATCTGGAGATCGAGCAGCGGCGGGGCGATCCAGGCATCCGGCGAACACGATTCAGGATCCACCGACTCGATCCGGACGATCCGCCCGCCGGCGCATGTGATCCGGCACGGCGTGCCCTCCGGAACCCGGCGCCCGGTCCATTGGAGCGGATCCGAGGATTGCGCGATTCGATTGCTCAAGGATTCGCGGCTCCAGGCCGGGGTGCCGGCGGGGGGGTTGGCGAGGCGGGAGCGTTGGTCGTCGCAGGCGTCCGCGCGCCCGGCAGCGGCACGCCGCCCCTTGAGATGAACTGATAAGGATCCGCCGCCGCCTTGGCCTTGTGCACAAAATCGATCACCTCCGCCTGGGTGTAGTAGTTGCCATAGCAGGAAAGCGCCACCCGCGACGGCCGCTCCATGTCAGTGTAATAGCCGTACTTGTCGATCCGCCCCTTGATCGTCGGGATGGCCAGCTCCATGTAATGCGAGATCCGGGTCTGATCGACGTAGTTGTCCGCGAGCTGATCGAACGGGCCGTCGTAATAATCGTTCCGCAGCACGCTGATCTTGCGGATTGTCGCCAGCACCTTGCGGCTCCCGTTGTCCGTGTCCACCCAGAAGGCGAACCCGGTGCGCCGGCCCACCACGATCTCCTTCTCGATCGTGTCGAAGTGCTCGGGCACGGGCTCCTCCTCGTTCAGCACCCAGAAAAAGTAGTTGCGCTCGGTGTTGAAAAGCAAAAAGAACTGCATGCCGGATTCGTCGAACGTGCGCTCGATGGAGATCTCGTTCGTGCGCAGCGCGAAGCGGCGGGGCGGCTCCTGGATCAGCCGGTGCAGATGGAACACGACCATCCGGCCGCTGTAGCGGACCTCGAACGTGAGCGGATCGCGCGCCTTGATCAGCAGGCCGTCGGCGTCCGTGAAATACTTGGACCGGCTGAGATACTCGCCCGGCGAGCTGGGGAACTCGTTGAACTCCGAGTAGCCGAACGACAGCACCCCGCGCTCCCGGCGGCCGGCCGGAAGACGAATGTTCCCCCAGATCTGACGCCCCTGCACATAGAGGACGAAATAATAGTAATTCTCCGACGGATAGATCGTCACCTCCGCCGGCAGGCGGGCGAACACGTGTCCGAACACCGCATCCACGTCGTTCAGATCCAGATCGGCGAAATAATAGCCTTCATTGATCTGCTGGTTAAGGAGCAGGAGCGACTGGGCGGCCACCTGGCCGGGCGCCATCAAGGGAGGGGATGACGAATCCGCCGCCCATCCATTCGCCCCCAGCACCCACACCAGAGCCACCAGCGCCCGCCGTCGAAACCAACCGCCGGAGTCTTTCATCGTTATGGTATTCATGGCATGACCGGGGAATCATCGGTGACCGCGCTTCACAGCTCCAATGAAGCAGGTTTTTCACGGATCCGCAACTGCGGTGTCAAAAGGCGATGGGGATGCGCATCGGCGGGCCGCACTGGAGCATCCGCCGCCTCATTTCAGCCACGAGGGCTTGGTTTCCAGGATCACCCCGTCGCCCTCGGTGAATTGGACCAGGCTTTGGGCCTCGGTTTGGATGCAGACATAGCGGAGCGAGCTCCGGCTGTCGGCGGTGATGCACCGCGCGCCGGCTGGGTCAACCCGGATCACGCTGCCTTCCGCGACCCCGAACTCGTCGCCATCCACGTGGAAGCGGCCCTTGCCCTTGAGCACGATGTAGACCTCCTCGTTCCGCTTGTGGGAATGGACGAAGGGAACGCCGACTGTAGAATGTCAATTGTTTTTACCTGGGGAAGAAACTTGGTCGTTGACCATGGAGCGTCCGGTCCCAGTTGGCTGATCGTCCGCGGTTTGACTTCTCCCTCGCCTCCATGGCAATGGAGGAGGGGGCGGGGAGGAGGCCAATCGGGTTTGGATCCCCTCTCCTTCTGCCTTCCCCCCGCTCGTGCCTCGCGGGCGGAGGGAATGGCGTCCGGTGGCCACCTGCAGTTCCCCCTGTGCGCCATCTTGTCTTACCCCGGCGAGCGTGCGCGTTAAATTCCGTGCTTGCAAAATGGCCCGTGCGTGCCCTATGTTAGTGCCGCTTCAAAGAGCGGGTGTGGTTCAATGGTAGAATGCGGGCTTCCCAAGCCTGAGGCGAGGGTTCGATTCCCTTCACCCGCTCCAACTCCTTCTTCTTAATTTCCAACAGCTTACGCAAGTTTCAAACCGGGTGAAAGAAGCTTGCTGACAATCTGCTGACAAAACCCGGCAAGACTGCCGGGCAAAACAGCCGGAAGACCGCCGCGAAAACGGTTCTGTCCGGCATGGAAAACACAAACGTCAGCAACGAAGAAAAGTTTACAAAACTTGAGATCACGCCGAAGCCCTCGGTCAGGGTTTACCACACCCCAAACGCCGGGCGGGACTACTACACGCTCAGCTACTACGACGAGGAAGGCCGACGCCAGCGGCGTCTCTTTCCCGACCAGCAATCCGCAGAGGCGGAGGCCGAGAAGTTGGCCAAGAAGTTCGAGAAACGGGAACTCCCCGGCTTGATGGTGAACGGTCGGGAGCGTTTGATCTACGAACGCGCCCTGGAAGCAGTGCGGCCCACCGGTCTCAGTCTCGACATGCTCGTCATAGATGCAGTCACGGCCCGCACAATTTTGAAAGGCGTGTCATTGACGGAGGCCGCGAGGTTTCACGTCGAGCACACGGCGAGCGTGATCTCCAAGCTTGTAGCGGAGGTCGTTGAAGAACTGGTCAATGACCGCACGAAGAACGGACGGTCTCCGGCATACATCCGCGACCTGAGAACCCGGCTGGGGAACTTTGCCGAAGCCTTCAAGTGTCCGATCTCCTCCGTGGGAACTACGGACATCGAAGCCTACCTCGACGGCACAGGCGCACAAGGCCACTACCGGAAAAACATTCGTGACGCGATTGGCACGCTGTTCAATTTCGCCCGGAAGCGTGGCTATGTCCCCAAAGACCATGATGGGGTAGCAGCCATCAGTAAGCCAAACTTGATCCCACGGGAGGTCCGGGTCTTCACGCCGGATGAGTTTGAGAAGCTGCTAAACTCCGTGCCAGCGCGACTGGTGCCTGTCCTGGCCATCGGCGGCTTCACCGCCATCCGCACCGCTGAGATCGAGCGCCTCGACTGGAGCCGCATCAACCTCCGGGAGGGCTATATTGAAATCCTCGCACGCACGGCCAAAAAGAAAGTGCGGAGGCTACCTCCAATATCCCCGAACCTGAAGCAGTGGTTGAAGCCGTTCCAAAAAGAAGCCGGTCCAGTCTCCCCATTCGCACGCCTGGGGAACCAGTGGAACAAATTCGCGGATCGTGTCGGAGTCCAATGGTCCAAAAATGTGCTGCGCGACAGCGGTATCAGCTACCGCGTCGCCTACACGGGCGACATAAACCTCGTCGCCCTCGAAAGCGGTAACTCGGTGGACATCATCAAGAGCAACTACCTGAAATGCGTGACAAAAGCCGCCGCGAAGAAGTGGTTTGCTATCCGTCCTCCGAAGAATTGGACCCCCACCCTGGTCCAGGAGCCAGACCCGGCCAACGGGAGCTAGTCCGCGACTCGAACAACCACGCCCACCGCAAGCCCCGCCGCAGGCGGGGTTTTCTATGTCCAAATCCAGTGTCTGCGGCGGCATCTCGAAATTGTTTACAAAAGCAATCCAACACCGTTCCCGAACGCTCCGCGCCAATCTCGTTGTTTCCTACATGGCAGAGCATCTTGAAAGCAGCAACGACAAGCCGCACTGGAGAAAGGATGATGTGGCCAGCTACTGCGGCGTCGGAACGCGCACCGTTGAGAACTGGATGACGCACGAAGGACTGCCCCACATCAAGATCGGGAACGTCGTGCGCTTCAAGCCCCAGGACGTGAAAGACTTTTTGGAGGGCAAACGTCGAATCGTCAGGAATTAGGGCCTCAAGCGGCCTGCGGTCAGCGCCCTTTCAACCTGGTGACCTTGGTGGGCAAGCCTGTCATCACCATGACCAGTGGACCAGCAGCCGGAGATAGCCCGCAAGGGCAAGTGCTCACCCCCTGCGGCTGCGCGACTACAACGAGCGTGGTCGCTGTCGTTGACCTTCTCCCCCTGCGCGATTGCAGAGCGAGATTGTTTACAAAACTCCAGTTCAAACTGACCCACAGCGAGGTCCAAGGTCCGCCCGCGAAACCCGTTCTATTTACTGTGGCACGCACTGCGCGTGTCATCGGCGGATGGTGAAAGTCCGCCTAAAATAGAGCCTGTCCCGAAGGCGGAAAGGCCCTGTTGGCGGCGGCGTAAACATGGGGTGAAAATGGCGGTTTGAAAATGCAGGTAGTGGGTATCCGTGTAGGGAAGGCCGTCTAGGCAGAGGGTGTCGGATTCTGTCAGAGTGGGGCCATGGCAAATGCATCGCGCCTTCAAAAACGTCGCACCCCCGCCCAACGCCAAGAGATCCTGAATGCCTA
>Ga0209310_1000240_pt1 | contig 73488 bp, 67 predicted proteins | sample AD_UKC030_MetaG_FD_184415 | JGI IMG/M metagenome (GOLD analysis project Ga0209310, IMG submission 184415) | Active sludge microbial communities of municipal wastewater-treating anaerobic digesters from USA - AD_UKC030_MetaG (SPAdes) (version 2) | ecosystem: Engineered > Bioreactor > Anaerobic >... | reverse complement strand
GATAATTCAATCAAATGGCATTGGAATTCGTTCTCGGACGGGTTCGTCGCGATATTCGACTGAACGGCAGTTTCATGGCTCATTGCTGCCCCACAACATCCTTTAGGCCAATGGCCGGAAAGGCCGAACCTCAGCCCTTCATACCAACCAACTACCCCTCCCTAAACCGACTCAACGCCCGTCGATCCCGCTTCGTCGGCCGCCCCTTCTGATTCGGCATCGGCGATGGCGCCAGTTGTCGAAGTTCGACGACCTGAGCACGCCGCTGCGTGCTCTCTGGCGTCTCCAGATAGAGCAACTGAGCCTCTGGCGCCGGTCGGCGCTGCTCGTTGATACCCTGAACAACGATCTCCCAGTCCTGCTCGCCGGCGCGAATCTGGAGTCGATCACCCACCTTGACCTCCTTGGCCGGTTTGACGGCCGCACCATTCAACTTCACCTTGCCCCCATCGACCGCATCGGTTGCCAGACTACGGGTCTTGAAGAAACGGGCAGCCCAAAGCCATTTATCGAGACGCACGAGGCCCCCTCCTGAATCGACGCATTGATGCACTCACGGCATGACCTGTCTTCATCCCCGTCACAGCAACAATTGCTGCGGCACCTCGGTAATCAGATTCTCTGCCGGGTATGGCTGCAGGAACTCCCGGCTCTCGCCGGCAGGGGCGCCGAGCCAGGCGTCGTACGCTGCCTCGTCCAGGATGACGACCATGCGTTTCTCATCATCGGGCTTGTGAAACTGCCGCATTAACGGATGGGTGTCTGCATTGATGGTCAGCATCGTGAAACTGAACACCGTCCTGCCCTCCGGGGATTTCCAGGTCTCCCAGAGACCGGCAATTCCCATCGGCTTGCCATCCTGGCGTCGAATCCGCGCCGGAATCGCCTTCCCCGAGCGCCAGTCCGGTTCATAGAGGGCTTCGGCCGGGATAATGCAATGCCGCGCCTGCCGCCAGGCATTCCGGTAACTGGGTTTCTCATGCACGGTTTCCGAACGGGCGTTATAGGTTCGTCGCGCAAAACCTTGATCCTTGGCCCAGCCGGGAATCAGGCCAAAGGATCCCACCAGCAGTTCCCGGAAGGGCACGGCCTCATCGCCGACATCGGCAAACATATGCTTGCGCAGGAACGGACCGAAGTAACCGGGCCAGACACTGGGCTGCAGGTTCACAGGAACCTCCGAAACAGCGAAGAATGCCTTCAAGCGAAGCGGATCGGTCTGCGGGTCGTAGTGGGCACACATGGGCCCGTTACTCGCCGGAAGGGCGTTCGCGATACGCCTGGTCGAAGACATGCTCCAGGGCAGGATGCACACCTCGCAACTGGTCAATGACTGCCTTGGCCCAGTCGAAGTACGCCTGACGGCGTTGCAGCGACCAATCGTGGGGTGGGGAATGGGCGATGTCGCGCAGATTGCAGATCTTGTCGGCCAGCTTGACCAACTTGGCCCGCCGGCTGATGTGCGGGGCATGATCGATCTGTTGCTGCTTGCGGGCTGCCTTCGGTAGCGCCTTGTCGTCGCTCACTTCAAGCACGATCTCGGCGATCTCCTGGCCGAAATGGCGGACCAGTTCCTGTACCGTGGTTTCCGTGTCTTCCAGCGTATCGTGCAGAACCGCAGCGATCAGAACCCGCTCGTCGTCGATTTCCGCTTCGTTGGCCAGCACATTGGCCAATGCAATGGGATGGTTGATGTAGGGAGAGGCCGCCGCATCCTTGCGGCGCTGGTCTCGGTGTTTGTCTGCGGCGAAGGCAATGGCGGCAAGCAGTCGGTTCATGGCGTCATCCTACCTCAGCTTCAAAGCGGCAACTCGGCCTGGCAGGTGGCGGGTTGAGCAACGATGGCCGACGCCGGCAGCAAGGTGCTGGCACGTACCCCGAGCAGCCGAATCCGCTGTTGCAACGGTACTCGTTTGAGACATTCACCGGCGGCCTTGCGGATTTCCCGGCCATCGGCAGTCGGTATTGGCAGGGTGATGTCCCGGGTGACGGCCTGGAAATCGGCGTAACGTAGCTTGATGCCGATGGTGCGCGCGACATAGCCTTTGCGGGCCAGGTCGTCGGCAACCCGCAGGCAGATGCCGGTGAATGCCTCCGATAGCTCAGCCCGATCCTGCCTTGGATGCAAGTCACGCTGAAAGGTGCTTTCACGACTGATCGACTTCGGCTCCCGGCGGGTCGAGATCGGTCGATCATCTTCGCCGTGCGCCACCTGATGCAACCAGGTTCCCATCGTGCGCCCGAAATGGCGGATCAAGTGATCGACCGGGGTCGCTGCCAGATCGCCGATGGTGGCAATGCCCATTCTCGCCAGGCGTTCATTGGCCTTGGGGCCAATCCCGTTGATCTTGCGGGCGGCCAGCGGCCAGATCCGGATGGGTATCTCGTCGCTACCGAGAATCGTGATCCCGTCCGGCTTGTCGAGATCGGAGCAGATCTTGGCGAGCAGTTTGTTGGGGGTAATGCCGATCGAGCAGGTGAGACCGGTCGCCTCGAATACCGCGCGCTTGATGCGTCGTGCGAGCGGCAGGCTATCTTCCGGGATGTCGGTGAGATCGATGTAGATTTCGTCGATCCCGCGATCTTCGATACAGGAGGCAACGCTGGCAACGGCTGCCTTGAATCGTCGCGAATAGTCGCGATAGGCATCGAAGTTGGCTGGCAGCAGGATGGCTTCCGGCGCCAGCTGGGCGGATTTCATCAGGCCCATCGCCGAGAAGACACCGAGGGCCCGGGCTTCATAGGTGGACGTGGTGACGACGCCTCGTCCCACGTAATCACGGAGCCGGGCGAAGTGCAGGGTGCCATCGGCCTGGCGAACCGGCTGATGGACGTTACGGCCGCCGACGACGACCGGTTGTCCGCGCAACTCCGGGTAATGCAGCAACTCCACCGAGGCGAAGAAGGCGTCCATGTCGAGATGGGCGATGCGGCGGCCGGTAACAGGGATCGGATTGTCGTTCACGACAGGCTGATCATCCAGGTCTGGGGGCCAAACAATGTGGGGCTTCATTGCGGAAGGAAGTCGAATAAACCTACTGGCCGCAAACGGGTAACGCGAAAGTCGGCGACGGGGAGGCGGGTATTGGCAGCTAACATGGCTGTATGAATATACAGCATGTCGTTTGTGGCAGCTATCTACACGCTGACGCGCATCGTGATACGCACTGTGTTCAGTGATTTCCAATTTGATTTGTATCGATCTCTACACTCATGGCCAGGGGAGCGACCATCAGGCCAGCTCTGGCTGCTGGCGACAGGCATTACTTATCTTCGACCGTGCCCAAACGATCTTTCACAGGCTCAGGCTGTACCCTGATCTTGGTCAGCATCATCATGACTTCGGGCTTGCGCGCTTCACGTTCTGCTTCAGGATACCGGGCGAGGATGTCATCCGCTTCCTTCTCGATTAGCGCGTTCTCGCGAACCTTGCGATCCGCTTCGGACTCGGGGGTTGTCTTCGAATCCACGGCAGCATGGATGGCCTTTTCACTAACCATTTCGATAGCGCCGATGGCGAAGCCCTGAATGATGCTTGAGATATCGAAGGCAGCGGCAGGCGCTGGCGCAGCGATACACAGAAGGAAGGCCAGTGGCAAGGAAAGGGCAGTGCGGTTTTTCATGGATCAGTTACCGGTGCATTGCCGACTCAGAGATTGGACAGGTGCCGCTTCGCTTCTTCAATTCTGCCTGGCAGCGTATTCAGTTGATCCAGGGGCGAGTTTTCGCTGATCAGCCATTGCTCCGAGAAATTCGCCAGATCCGTGACGGCAAGACTGATTTCGCGTGACTTCGCCTCGCGAACCGCCAAGGTAATGGGGCGATCAAACGACATAAAGCCCACCATCGAATCAGTGACTATCGCAGACTCCCCCGGGCGTAAGCCATTCTCGAAGGTAGTCACGGGATTCCATTGATACAGGACTTCCGGTTTGCCATTGATACGGAGCGCCCCTACCAACTGGACTTTCGACAACTGAATCGAAGAAGCATTGGTGATCCGGAATTTGTATTTCAAATCCCGACGGTCGAAAAACGCGTCATGCGTCAGTTCAATGCCCAGAATTTCCACCCGGACTTTGGACAACTCCGCATTTCTCTTCTCGAATTCGGGTTTTTGTTTCTCGGCCTCGGCAAGCTGCGCCTGCAATGAAGCAAGATATTTCTCCAATTCCGCATGCGCTGCCTTGCGATAAGTGGTTCCTGAATACTGCTGCTTATATTGCTCATAGCTCAGATTGGACACGGCAAAATTGAATGCTGCGGCCTCTTCCGGCTTCGCTGCCGCGAAATCCTGATCGATCCTTGTCTTGTAGGCCTGGACACTGGAGAAGTCGGGGGAGGTGTCCAATCCTTTACCGCACCCCGCCAGAATCAGGCAAAGCACTAGCGCTGTAAAGCCTCTTGTCATCTTCATTTTCTGTAATCTCAACTTTTCTGCCGATTTCCAAAGTTGCGTGTAAAGGCGGGCCGGCAGATTATTGGTAGGTTGTTTCCGCCTAGTGCGCCCCGCCATTCCTGAGCAATGCCACGATCTCTTGTTGTCCACTGCTCTCGGCAATCCTCAGCGGCGTTATGCCCGCTGTGGCCACATTGAGGTCGACCCCGCCTCCGGTGATGAAGAGATCGACCGCCATGCTGTCCCCGCGACGGATCGCTGCCACGAACTGCTCCTGACTGAAATACTGGAGCCCCATCGCGGTCAGTTCCTTGCGCGCATCGGCGGTATTCGGCTTTTTCGCCGGACTCGGAGCTGCCTGCTTGGCCGCCATTTGCTGACGCACCAATTCGTTTTGCCGTTGCATTGCGTACTGCAACTGCGCCAGTTCGGGAGGCAGCGCCGCCGCAGACTGCGCGGGGATCGGGGTATTGATCGGCGTCGGCTGCGGCTGAACGGCAACCGGTACGGCCGACGGCGGCAACGCGGTGACGGCCGGCGCTGTCGGCCGTACCAGATCGTCTTCGACCAGCACCCGGCCGGTCATGTCCTTGGGATGCAGTTGCACCAGCTTGTAGGTCATCCCGGCATCGTGCAAATTGCCCTCCAGGCGCTCCAGCATTTTGTTGATGGTGACGCTGCTGTCACCGAGTCCGACCAGGCTGCCCATTGCGCGTCCCAGCATGGCGGACAGCACATTCGGATTGGGATTGCCGACACCGGATTGTTGTCCATAGAGGGCAAAGTAATTGAGGCGGTAACCGCCAGCATAGGGAAACAGACAAAAGCGGTGATAGGTGGCTTCCCCATATTTCGCCATCGATTTGTCGAGCCCTTCGATGGAGAACACCTCGCCGGCACAGTCCGGCTTGGGGCCACCGCTGTTACGCGTACCGATGGTCATCTGGCCTGGATAGTCCGGAAAGGGCGTCATCGGGATGCCCTGGCGCACCTGCGAATTGCGCGCATAGGTGCGAACGGCATCGAGCGCGGCGCTCTCGATGACCTCTACCTTGAGGTCTTTACCGGGCAGGTCGTAGACGGCATAGACCGTTTTTTCGCGGTAGGTGGAACCGGCGATTTCGGTGAGGGGGTTCTGGGCGTGTGCGGATGCGCTCGCCAGTACCAGGGGCAAGAGGAACAAAGAGCGTAGCAATATCAAGCTTGTTCCCGAATCTCGCGCCGTTTCCCTGTTTTGCCTTTGAAGAGGTAACACCGTTCCATCCTCCCTGTCCTTAGTGTTTTTGACGCCGGAGACATGCCTCCGCCATAGAAATCAATAATCCTACGTTTAACGTAGGGACAAGGCAAGGGTGGCCTACGAATATCGTAGGTATGTTGAAGAAAGGTTTGAAGCCAGCGGCGGGTGCTTTGGGCAGACGTTTGCGCGAAGCGCGCTTGTCGGCCGGATTGACCCAGGATGCCTTGGGCGTCGCTATCGGGCTGGACGAGGGGCCAGCCTGTATCCGTATCTCACGCTATGAGAGTGGTGTCCATCAACCCAGTCTTGATGTCTTGTCGCAACTGGCGAAGGCTGTGGATGTCCCGCCAGCATTTCTCGTGACTGAGGATGACCAGATGGCGCAGGTGATTTTGCACTTGTATCGCCGTGCGAAAGAAGATCCGCAGTGGCTTGGTGGCTTATTGGCTAGATGGGAGAACTGACCTTGCCTTCGTCCTTTGTTTCACCACTCTGTGTTTGAGTAGGTACTAAATTAACGATAGACATTGGGTTGACTGGGTATGGCTCGGTTCAAGCGGGCCGTTAAATTCAAACAGCCTTGTGTTTGCGAAAGCGCTTTCTTCTTTGAAGTCCTGCTTCCAAGTCACCGCTGCCGAAACTTCAATGCTGGCGCGTAGAGGGGACTGGTCGACGATTGTCTGCCTTGTGTGCTAGGCGAAGAGCTAAAGTTTCCCTGCGATTTGTGAGTGTATGGATGTGTGGTGTGCATTGATTGTTATATATAATGCACAATACACATATATTTGGGCTCTGCACATGGTAATCACCAGCATTTCGCAGCTCATCAAAACAGCCCGCGATGGGCGTAGCCAGGCCGAGTTCGCCCAGGAGCTTGGGATTTCACAGTCGTCCCTTTGCAGATACGAGAACGGCGATACAAATCCCAAGGCAGAAGTGATCGAGCGCTGTATGCGTCTCGTGCATTGGGGAGATCAGGAACATGAGCCATCGGTCGACGAGCTGGCAACTAAGGTGCGCACCCAGCTCGGACGAGCCGATCAGGCACCTTTGCGGGTGGCATTGTCCAAGCTGATAGATGGGTTGGCTGCCGGATAGACGTGGCTCGCGATATGAGCCATAACATCAACTAGGATGGAGGGTGAAATGACGACCCAATCACGCATCGAATGGACGGAACAGACTTGGAACCCGACGACGGGCTGCACCAAGATTTCCCCTGGCTGCAAGCATTGCTACGCCGAAGTAATGGCCGGGCGGCTCCATGCCATGGGCGCTCCGGGCTATCAGAACGGCTTTAAGCTGGCGATACTGCCTGAACGGCTTGGGCAGCCATTACAGCGCAAGAAGCCGACGGTTTACTTCGTCAATTCGATGAGCGACCTCTTTCACGAAGACATCCCGGATCAGTTTCTCGATCAGGTCTTCTCGGTGATCCGGCAGACGCCACAGCATACTTATCAAATTCTGACCAAGCGTGCCGAGCGCTTGCCGGAGTATTTCAGGAATCGCGGCTGCCCAAAAAATGTGTGGCTCGGCGTATCGGTCGAGGATCGGCAATACGGCGTGCCGCGCATCGATTACCTGCGCCAGGTGGATGCCCATATTAGGTTCTTATCAGTCGAACCCTTGTTGGAGGATGTTGGCGAGATGGATCTCACAGGCATTCACTGGGTGATCGTGGGCGGTGAGTCGGGGCCGAAAGCACGGCCAATGAAGCCGGAGTGGGTAGCGAACGTGAAGCATCAGGCCGATGAGTCTGGTGCCGCCTTCTTCTTCAAGCAATGGGGCGGGTGGGGAGCCGACGGCGTGAAGCGCCACAAAAAGGCCAATGGCCGTATCTTCCGTGGGCGTACCTGGGATGGCTACCCTCAGGCTGCGCATGCGCCGTTATAGAGTGTCCAGAATGGCCTTGGCGATCTTGGTCGCGAGTCCGTGCGCGGCTGGTTTCGGGTTCGACGCCGCGAAATAGAGCGCGAACAGAGGCGCTCCACTGGGGCTTTTCGAATCACCGCCCTGATACAGAATTTTCGGTGCAGTCACCGCCGGGAAAAGACCCTTCAGTCGCTCCGATACAAAGTCCAGCATCTGGTGATGATCGGCGTTACGCTCATCACCATCCTCACCACCGAACAGGCTGGCTTGCCGTTTTGGCGCGTAGAATACTTGCCGCCATTCATCTGTGCCCAACAGGCGCGTGATGGATTCTTGCTTGTCCGCATCCATCGCGCCTGCATCCATCGCGGCCTGACGATATAGCCCGGAATACGGGAACAGATACCAAACGTCGATAGCTCCAGTCTTGGCGATTGCCTGCAAGGTCGTCCATTCGACATGCATGCCGAACGGGTCGAGAAACAGTACCGCGCGCTCATCGCGCCACAGGTATTTGTCGCACAACGTCTTCAGTGCAGCATTGGCATCGTCACGAATGACCTCGATGGTTTTGTTTGGGTATTCGGTTTCCAGCGCCTTGAGGGCGGCGAGCTTCTTGGGCCGAAGTTCAATGAAGCAGAATTTGTGGAACGGCGGATCCGTCGCCAAAGCTCGCCTCGCGGACCCGTCGATGCTGGTCTTCTCGCCGTCCACGGTGATATCGCAGCGGCCAGTGCCGGCGAAGGCATCGATGTAGATTCGCGTGAAACTCTGCTTGCTCAGTGCGGTGTTGAAGGCGACAAGGTACTTTTCCAGGGCTTCGAGCTTGATACGCGTCCAGATGCCGCCGAAGGCGTGCTCATCATCATGCCCCTTGTTATCGTCAAACATCGATGGCTCCATCGCACTTACTCCGTCACGCGCTCATACGCCTGCCGAACTACGTTAATCGCTGCCGGCACGTCGTCTTCTGACTCCAGGTTGTAAAGCACGCCACCAGTCTCGGTTGCGCCGATGATGAAAGCAAACTCTGTCGCATCCCTGGCGTTGCCGGATGGGTCTTCGCAATCGGCAAAGTCGAGGTTGAGTAGCATGCTCAGCCGCTGCTTGCGCGGAATGATCTCGACGAAGAAATCGAACACTCGGTAGATGACGCTGCGGTCATTCGGCAGCTCGACGACATCCGCACCCAATGCCTGGATCTGTGGCCGCAATGCTTCGAGGAGTTTCTTGGCGGTATCGTCGAGTTCCAAATCCTCGATCCTGTAATTGGCGGCCAGCGCCTTGTGCTCTTCCAGCTCTCGCTGCTTCACCGCCAACGGATCGACAACAAGTGGCCGCCATACAGTGACGGCTTTCTCGGCGAGCAACTTGCCACGTTGTTCGATGGTCTTGGCATCCCATGCCGGTTGTTCGCGGATGAACTTGTTCAGGCGTAGCGGACTATCGCTGAAACCAGCGGCAATGGTCTTCTTGTCCGAGAACGGCTTGTCGCTATAGGTGGAGTTGTAGCCGGTCAGCGTCAGGTTGCCCAAGCGATGCAGCCACGTTTCTTGTACCGTTTTCCAATCGCTGCCGAGCATTGCTCGCCATTCCGGACGCAAATCCTCGTTCTGCGGCATGACGTGTTCGATGGAGAAGTTCGAGGTGTCGATACGTTCCTTGCTGAAGTTCTCCAGTCGATCCAGCAGGTAGAAGCAGGTGCGCATGTCGTACACATCGCGGGTTTCGAGCGCCTCGCGGAATTCGGCATCGGTCGGGAAGCGACGCTTCTTGCCTTGCCGGTACAACGCCACCTTCAGGCTTAGTAGAGGCTGGTTTTCGGTGATCCGATAGGCGAGGCTGGCGAAAATTTGCCCCAGGCTGCGCGTCTGCATGTCGCACACCGAACGCCGGAATACGAAGCTCTCAAGAAGCTCAATGGCCTCGACGAACTCGTTGGCACTCAGGGTCTTGGCCCGGTCGTGATAATCATAGAGAGTCAGAACGACCGGCGAAGCCACCTCGACCAGGGAGCGCAGGCGTGCAAACGCCTCCTTCAGCGATGGTTGCTTCTCCTGTCCAAGACTGAATGCCGTGTAGTAGGTGCCGAAGCGGCGCAGATCGTTGAGGATGCCGTCGACACCGCGCTTTTCGACGATGCGCGAAAAATAGCTGCGGAACTCGTGATAGATATCGGCGGCCTTCAATGGCGTGCCGGGCCGCATTTGCAGTGTCAGAAAATCCTTCACGAATTTGTCGAACTCGGTACGGTAGCGCCGCCCGAAGGCCTGCTCGATGGGCTGCCAGTGCTCCTCGTAGAGCTGGGTCTGCGAGGACTCGTCCAGGCGCATCAGGACAAAATTGCGAATCAGATCGGCCTGGGTCAAATCGACGCCCGTAGAGTTCAGGCTCTCGAAGATCATTTGTGGGTCGTCCTGGCCGCGCGTCAGGCTCACATCGACGACTACCAGTTTCTTGATGCCGGCGTACACCGTCTGCACATCGGCCTGCGCCACCAGATCGCGCAGGAACAGGAAGTTCTCCTTCACTCGCTCCGACGCGGCATCGGGAATGTCCTTGCCATCCAGCAAGGCAATCAGCGTGTCATGGTCGGCACGGCGCAAATGCAGCTTGTGACGTCGGTCGCCCTTGCCATGCCGGTTGCGCAGGTAATAGTCATCCAGCTCTTCCGGCGTCGACACCTCGTCGCGGCTATCACCATTCCCCTGCACCTGGTTCATTTGATCCCGCAGGGCGATCAACAGCAGGGTCAGGGTCGTCATCCGTTGCTGACCGTCGATCAGCAGCCAGCGCGTGATGGTTGCCGTGTTGTCTTCGGCGGCCACGTAAACGACAGAGCCGAGGAAGTGTCCTTTCACCTTGAGATCGCTGCCAACGCGAATCACGTCTTTCCATAGCTGCTGGCAATGCTTGGTGCCCCAGCTGTAGTCACGCTGAAAAATCGGCACGATGAACTGCTTCGCACCCTCCAATAGATTCGTGACCAGCGTGTCTTCGGCTTTCATGCTCGGGTCTCAGTAATATTGCCGGATGTAGCTGTAGGCCTTCTCGAACAGTTCTTCGTCGGCATGCAGCTTGTACTTGAACAGGGCTTTGCGCAGCGCCTTCTTTATCTCCCGTTCGCCGGCCAGGGTGTCCTGCCAGCCAGGGAAGCGCACCAGGCGCACGATCTCGTCGATATCCGCCACCACACGCTCGACCATGATGGGCGTCTCGGCGGTTTTGGCCTCGTTGAAGAGTTCAGTCAGCGCCGCCTTGCCGCGATCCTCATCTTCCTCTGGAGGCACTTCCTTCTCGGCCTGAAGCACTTCCTTGGCCAATTGCAGCAGTTGCTTGAGGAATTCGACACTGTTCAGCACGCCGGACTCGAAGCGATCCCTCAGGGCATCGAGCCGCTCCGACAGTGCCTTGAATTTCGGATTGCCGAGATGCTTGCGCAGCCGCCGCGCCACCTTGATCTCGATCTCCTTGGCCTTTTTCGGGTCAGGATTCGAGAGCACCGCCTCCAGCAGATCGGCATCCAGCACCAGCGTATCGAGGTCATCGCGCACGGCATCGACATGCACGTTCTGGTGGATCAGCTCGATGGTCTTGGCCCCGAGGGAATGCCAGATCAACTTGCCGTGGCCACTGGAAGGTTGCACCGACTGGTACACCTGCGACAGCCACTTGTAGTCTTTCTCGTACTGACCAAGGATGGTGTCAGGCGAAATGGCCTCCCACAGCTTGCCCAGCAGGCTGTAGGCCCCGGCGAAGTTGTCGCGCACCTCGTTGTTCGGCAGACACTGCTGGGCAGCAATAAGCCCCTCGTAGCCCTCGACGGTGCGATCGACACCAGCAAAAAAGGCCAGACATTTCTGCATCGCCTCGGGTAGCCAATCCTTCAATTCCTGAATGTTCGATACCACCGCCGTCACGCTCTTGTCGTCGAATTCCAGCGCCTTGGCCACATCGTCGAAGATGCCGAGGTAGTCCACGATCAAGCCGTGGGTCTTCTGTTCGGAGTATGTGCGATTCACCCGGCAGATGGCCTGGAGCAGCGTGTGGTCGCGCAGCGGCTTGTCCAGGTACATCGCCTGCAAAATGGGGGCGTCGAAACCGGTCAGCAGCTTCGAGGTGACGATGATCAGCTTCAGCGGATCGTTTGGGTCGCGGAAGCGATCCAGCAACCGTTCCTCCTCGTCCCGGCTGCGCGCAAACGGTTTGTACTGCGGCTCGTTGGCGTTGACCGTCATTACAATTTCGGATGATTCCGGCGGCATCAGCTTGTCCAGCTCTGTCTTGTAGAGCAGGCAGGATTCGCGGTCGAAGGTGACGATCTGCCCCTTAAAGCCGTTCGGCTCGACCTTGCTCTGAAAGTGCTGGACGATGTCCTCGCAAACGCGCCGGATGCGCTCGGGTGTCTTGACCAGTACCGCCATCTTGGCGGCGGTCTTGCCGAGGTTGTCCTTGTCGAGATCGGACAACCCGCCGGTCATCTCCTTGAATGCGGCGTCGATGGCGGCCTTGTCGATGTGCAGTTCCAGCAGGCGTGGCTCGAAGTGCAGCTTCAGCGTCGCTCCGTCGCGGATTGACTCCTCGAAGCCGTAGCGGCTCATGTAGCCCTTGTCATCTTCCTCGGCACCGAAAGCATAGAAGGTGTTGCGGTCGAAGCGGTTGATCGGGGTGCCTGTCAGGCCGAACAGGAAAGCGTTGGGCAGGGCATCGCGCATCTTGCGGCCCAAGTCGCCTTCCTGGGTGCGGTGCGCCTCATCGACCAGGGCGATGATGTTGCTGCGCTCGTTGAGTGCGCCATCCGCTTCACCGAACTTGAAGATCGTCGCGATGATGATCTTGCGCACGTCCTGCGCCAGCAGTTGCTGCAGCTTTTCGCGGGTATCGGCCTTTTCCAGGTTGGGGATATCGGCGCCGGTGAAGGTGCCGGTGATCTGGGTATCGAGGTCGATGCGGTCAACCACGATCAAGACGGTCGGGTTTTTCAATCGGGGATGCAGGCGCAGCTTCTGCGCCGCAAACACCATCAGCAGCGATTTGCCGGAGCCCTGGAAATGCCAGATCAGGCCTTTCTTCGGGTAGCCGGCCAGCACCCGTTCGACGATTTTGTTGGCCGCCTCGTATTGCTGGTAGCGGCAGATGATTTTGATGCGGCGCTTCTTCTTGTCCGTGGCGAACAGCGTGAAATTGGAGAGGATGTCGAGCACCACATGCGGCCGCAGCATGCTCTCGGCGGCCAGCTTCAATCCCTTCAGCGGATGCTTGAGCGCATCGCCGTCGTCCTCCAGATTCCATGGCCCCCAATCCTTGACCGGCAGGCCGAGCGAACCGTAGTGGTATTCCTTGCCTTCGGTGGCGACCGAGAACACATTGCAGACGAACATCTCGGGCACGAACTTCTCGTAATCGTCATGCACCTGCAAGGCGCCATCAACCCAACTCACTGCCGCCCGCGTCGGCGTTTTGGCCTCGATCATCACCAGCGGCAGGCCATTGACCACCAGCAGCAAGTCGGCGCGACGTTCAGCGCTGCCGGCGCGGAAGGTGAATTGCTGGGTAACGACGTACTGGTTCTGGTCCAGGTTGTCGAAGTCGATCAGCCGCACCGGCACATGCTCGTTGTTCAGGCCGAAGGGCATCGAACGCTCGCCCCTGATCCACGCCATCATCTCTTCGTTGGCGCGGATCAGGCCATCGGAACGCACCGCGAGCACGATCGCGCGCAGCTTGTACAGCACCTCGTCGGCGCGGTCGGGCTGGGTGGCAATGTCCGGGTTGAGGCGGATCAGCGCCTCGCGTACCCACGACTCGACCAGCACGTCCTGTGGCTGACGTGGAAAGTCGGCGCTGGCGATACGGCGCCAGCCAAGACCCTTGTGGCTACGGCCGTAATGGCTTTCTGGCTCCTGAACGGCGTTAACCGCAGCAGGCTTGCCGGGGTCGGAGAGCAGGTCGTAGAGGTAGGCTTCGACGGTGTTGGATTCGTTGAAAGCCATTGCCACTCCCTTACGCGATTTCTTTCAAGGCCTGTGCCTTGAGGTTTTGGGCCAGTGTCTTGCGCTTCTCGATATCGGCCCGTGCCTGTCGAATTGATTGAATTTCCTCCAGTAACGCATCCTGCATTTCTATGGAGGGAACCTTCAGCGTGTGCTGCCGTATGTCGCTACCGTTGATCTTCCAGATGCCATTGGTCGACTTGGCGCGCGAGATCAAGCGTTTGTGCGTGGCCGGAGCATTCCATTGCAGAGCGGCAAACTGTGGCCGCATGACATCACCGTCGAATTGCAGCCGGATGAGCAAGTCAGGATAGAAGCACCCTTGCGGCACGGTATCGACAAGCCCGCATTTCCCTGTCAGCAGCTTGTTGCCATTGCCACGCACGACGAGGACGTCATCCTTTTTCAACGCGAAGGCTGCGGCTTGTTCATCGGTCACCTCAGCGTACTTGACGTTGCCCTCGGTAACGATGCGTCCGGCTCTGACCGCACTGATGCTCAGGGTTGGATAACCTCGCTCATCGGCATTTACCTTCGGTGAAAGCCCGTTTCTCGGCCCTGTCGTTACCAGGTTCTGGACTGGAACAAGGCGATCAGATGAAAAAGAATCGAGTGCATCCTCCAGCCGCGAGAATTCCAGAGTAATTGCCGACGCAAGCGCTGCATCCAGCGCAACAAGGTTTTCCTCCAACGCGCGGAGCATGGCAACGATGCGCTGCTGCTCGCCCATGGATGGCATTACAAACTCGAAATCCGCTAGGCTCGTCCAGTTGGTACGTGGGCTCAGGCTCCCTGCCGAGGTACCAACCGCATGCTCGAAAAACGCATCGGTCTGGCAAATGAAGGGCAGCAGCTCAGGCAACAACGCATCTGCATCCTGGCTTTCCAGTACGTAGATGTCGCCGGAGCAGACACCGGAGAAATCGGCCATTGCCACCTTGCGCTGGTAAGCGCGGCGTTTGCCGAACAGCACTTGCCCTGGCTTGAACACGCTGGTGAAGGTCACGCCTTCGGCCACGTTGCCCCAACTACGAATACGTAAATCGCCCGGCTCCAGATGTTCCAATCCGACATAGCGTTCGATACCTTCGGCTAACGGATCGGCACAGCGCGCCTTGGACAGGCGGACCACTTCCCCAAACTTCAGGCGGCGCCCATTCTTCATCCTGACGCCCCGGGAGTGTGAGGCATCAAGTGTTTCTGTCGCATCCACTCAAGTGCCTTGCACCAACGATCTCTGTCGATTCGCTTTTTGTTCTCGTGCCAGTTTTGCAGAACCTCTTCAACGATCTGATCGTCGGTAGGAGACATCCCTTTATTCACAAAATCTGACCACGCGGAATACAGCGTTGCGACGATTTCGCATCGTTCAGTGTCCAGATTCCTGAACAAATCGATAATGAATTGGACGCTGGCATGAGCATTCCTGAAATACCTTTCAAAATATTCTCTGTGCCCACCGGCTTTTTCCATTGGGATGTAGAACGTACGACCATCCCGCTTTTCCGCGTGGAACCACTTATGACTTTCAAGATTCTTCGCGATGGAGCGCATAGATCTGGGATCGTACGGACCTGCGGCCTGCCTCAAGTAGTTGCTCTGCAAGTCCGGTTCGAGTCTCAAGTGCTTCTCGCACAAAAACAATATCTTCTCGAGTTTGACGCTGCCGAATTTTGATTCCTTGTGCAGTTGATCAACGATTTCCGCTGCAATAACAGCTCGTTTGAAAGCCGGCTGAACAGATCGCTTGGCGGCAGAGTTGATCGGTATGACGTTGCCGACCGAGTTGGTATTCGACTCGTACTCTGGGAGTGGCTGCCCCAAGGTTTCAGTCAGGCTGTCCATCTGTCGCCAAAATTCTCTGCCATCGGTTTGCCACTGCGCCCATGCATCTTTCAATGTGGCCGACTCGTTTACGGCGTTGCCGCTCGGGACCGCAGTCACCCGTTTTACGTATAGCGGAATCGACAGACTTGCTCCGTTAGCGGCGATCTGCTTCCTTGTCATTACGGCGGAAAATCCTTCCTCGGCGGCAAAGGCGCGGAAAGATTTCAAGATGCGCTCCTGATGCTCAGGCTTGAGGAAACTCTGCGCTCGTTCCCGCGTCACCTCATTGAGCGCGTCAATGAACAGAACCTTGCCTTTGCGCGCTTCCGCTTTGCAGCGGTTGCAGACGACGATGCAAGACTCCATCGGCGAGTTGTAGAACAAGTTCGGCCCAAGGCCGATCACGGCTTCCACCCAATCCTGCTCGACCATCTTGGCGCGCATGGCCTGTTCTTCGTTGCGGAACAGCACACCGTGCGGCCAAAGGATGGCACAGCGGCCCCTGTCACTGAGGCTGGCCAGAATGTGCTGCTGGAAGGCGTAGTCGGCCCGGCCTTGCGGCGGGGTGCCGAGGAAGTTGCGGCCCCATTTGTCTTGGCCCCAGGCTTCGCGATCCCATTGCTTGATGGAATACGGCGGGTTGGCGAGGATCACGTCGAACTGGCGTAACCGGTCGCCCTCGATGTGCTGCGGGGCGGCCAGGGTATCGCCCCGGATGATCTGGAAGTCCTCAACGCCATGCAGGAAGAGATTCATTCGGGCGATGCCGGAGGTGATCAGGTTGCGTTCCTGTCCATAGAGCTTGAGTGTGCGGTATTCGCCACCGTTGCGTTTGACCTCGGCCAGCGCAGAAATCAGCATGCCGCCGGTACCGCAGGTGGGATCGTAGATGGACTCGCCGGCCTGGGGGGTGAGCAGTTGCGTCATCAGGTGCACGACGGTGCGGTTGGTATAGAACTCGGCGGCCGTGTGGCCGGAGTCGTCGGCGAACTTCTTGATCAAGAATTCGTAGGCGTTACCAAGCTCGTCCTCGGGTACGTTGGCCACCGAGAGCGTTTGCGTCGAGAAGTGTTCGATCAGGTTTTTGAGAGTTTCGTCGGGCAGGCGCTCACGGTTGGTCCACGGCGCATCGCCGAAGATGCCGGCGAGCAGATCGGGGTTGGCCGACTCCAATTGCCGGAGGGCCGACTGGATGGTCATGCCGACATTCTTCGGCGCCTGGCGCACGTCGTTCCAGTGCGCGCCCAAAGGAATCTGAAAGCGGTGGTTCTCGGCGAACTCGGCATAGGACAGATCGCCATCTGAGTCGGCTAGCGCTGCCTGATATTCCTCATCCCAGACATCCGAGATGCGCTTGAAGAACAGCAGCGGAAAGATGAACTGCTTGTAATCGCCGGCATCGATGAGGCCGCGCAGCAGCACGGCGGCTCCCCAGAGGTAGGATTCGAGTTCTTGTTGGGTGATTCGCGCTTTTGTTGTCTGGGTCATTGCAGCCACCCTCCCTGGGCCATGACCTTGGCCAGTCGATCCTCGGCTTCCCGGCAACGGGTCAGCGCATCTTTAAAGGCGGCGATAGCCTCGGGAAGCGGCGGGATGTCTTCTTGCAACGGTGGCAGCACGTAGCGGGAGATGTTGAGCGTCCAGTCCTCGGCCTTGACTTCGTCGATGCTGACAATGCGCACGGCGTCCTGCACGTCTGCATACTTCTCGAACCAGCCTTGGATTTCGAGGGCATGCTCCGGCTCCAGGTAGTTCTGCGCCCGGCCGCGCCGAAACAGGCGTGAGGCATCGACGATCATCACCTTCTTGCGCCGCTGGGTTGGTTTCTTTTTGCGCAGCACCAGAATGCAGGCAGCAAGGCCGGTGCCGTAGAACAGGTTGGGGGCCAGGCCGATAACGGCCTCAACCAGATCCATCTCCAGCAGCTTTTGGCGGATGCTGCCTTCAGTCCCTTTGCGGAACAGCGCGCCCTGCGGAAGTACCACGGCCATGCGACCTTTGACCTCGGCCATCGACTTGACCATGTGCTGTACCCAGGCGAAGTCGCCACTGCTCGACGGGGGCAAGCCGGCAAAGTTACGGCCGAAGGGATCGTTGATCCACAGTTCCTCACCCCATTTTTCCAACGAGAACGGTGGATTGGCAATGACGCAGTCGAAATTGGCCAGCCGGTCGCCCTCGAAGAAGGCCGGATTGCGCAAGGTGTCACCGCGCACGATCTGGAAATCCTCGATGCCATGCAGGAACAGGTTCATGCGGGCGATGGACGAGGTGGTGAGGTTTTTCTCCTGACCGTAGAGCTTGCCCCACAGCCGCTTCACGTCGCCATGGCGTTCCGTCACGTGCTGGACGGCGGCGAGCAACATACCGCCGGTGCCGCAGGCAGGGTCGTAGATGCTCTCGCCTTCCTTGGGGTCGAGCATCTCGATCATCAGCCGCACGACGCTGCGTGGGGTATAGAACTCGCCAGCCTTCTTGTTGGTGGCGTCGGCGAATTTCTTGATCAGGTATTCATAGGCATCGCCGAGCAGATCGGAGGCGATGTTGCGGTTACCAAACGACACTCGCGAAAAATGCTCGATCAAATCCTTGAGCAGTGCATCGGAGAGGCGATCTTTGTTGGTCCACTGGGCATCGCCGAAAACGCCATACAAGGTGTCCGGGTTGGCCTTCTCGATTTCCCGCATGGCGCGTTGAAGGGCATTGCCGACGTTGGTTGCCACGGCGCGGACGTCATTCCAGTGGCAGTCATCTGGGATCTGGAAACGGTGCGACTCGGGAAACAAGGCCAGTTCGGCATCGCCGGTTTCATCGACGATCTCGTCGTATTCCTCGTCCCAGACATCACAAATCCGCTTGAAGAATAGCAGTGGGAAGATATAGGTCTTGAAGTCAGCCGCATCCACTGGGCCGCGCAGGATGTTGGCGGATTCCCAGAGGTGGGATTCAAGCTGGCGGAGCGTTACGGTTTGATCGGGCAAAATCGGCTTGTTTATTGTTATTTATTGTGCAGATGGCATTATCGCACCAGTGCGGCGCAAAATATGAGCCACTACAATCCCCATTTCGGCCCGAGACCCCATGAACCGCACCGAGCGCTTCTACAAAATCGACCAGATGCTCCACGAACGGCGCGTCGTGCCGATCGAGGTGTTTCTGGACGAGCTCGACGTGTCGCGTGCCACCTTCAAACGCGACATGGAGTATCTGCGTGACCGGCTCCACGCCCCGATTGTCTGGGACCGCGATGCCGGCGGCTATCGTTTTGAGAGCGTCATAGCCACGGGCCCAGCCTATGAACTGCCCGGGCTGTGGTTCTCGTCCGGTGAACTGTACGCGCTTCTGGCCGCCCACAAGCTGTTGGGCGATATCGAGCCAGGAATTCTGGCATCCCATGTCGCGCCCTTGCAGGCGCGGTTGGCGGCCTTGCTGGAGGCCTCAGGCCATTCGGCCTCGGAAATTACCCAGCGGGTACGACTGTTGTCGATGGCCAAGCGCACGGTGGAGCTGCGGTTTTTCACCGATATCACGATTGCACTGCTGGAGCGCAAGCGCATCGAGATCGATGCCTGGAATCGCGGGCGGAATGAGACCAATACCCGCACCATCTCGCCGCAACGCCTCGTCCATTACCGCGACAACTGGTATCTGGATGCCTGGTGCCACCTACGCAACGACCTGCGCAGTTTCTCGGTGGATGCCATTCAGCGGGTGAAGGTGCTGCGCGAGAAGGCGCGCAACGTGGCGACGGGCAAGCTGGACGCCCACTACTCCTCGGCCTACGGCATTTTTGCTGGCCAGGCCAAAGATTGGGCTGTGCTGCGCTTTTCGCCAGAGCGTGCCCGATGGGTACAGTCGGAACGCTGGCATCGGGAACAGCAGTCTGAAGTGTTGGCGGACGGCAGCTATTGCCTGCGTGTGCCCTATGCCGACGAGCGCGAGTTACTGATGGACATCTTGCGCCACGGGCGGCATGTGGAAGTTGAAGCACCGGCGTCGCTGCGCCAAGCGGTGGCCGACGAGGTGTTGGCCATGACCGGGACGTACCACGGCTGTTATTTGATCAATTCATGAGGCGCAGTATTTGAGCCACCTCACCCGTTAAGGTAGTGGCTCGTAAAGGGAGGCAGTGATCATTGTTGAACACGTCGGAAGCTGATTATTTCGCCCTGCGGCGGCTCATTCTCATTGATGCCTACCGCAAAGGTGCCATCACTGAATTAAAGCTTGATGGCCATACCTCTCTCACAGGAGCGAATGGCGTAGGCAAGACGTCGCTGCTGCGACTGATTCCCTTGTTCTACGGGGAAAGCCCGAACAAGCTCGTGCAGGGCGGTGGGGTGAATCAGTCCTTCGTGCAGTACTACCTGCCCCACACCACCTCTTTCATCGTGTTCGAGTACAGCCGACGCGGCAAGGTCTGCATGGTGGTGTTACATGCTTCACGCTCCGGCGAAAGCGTTTACTACCGCTTCATTGATCAACCATTCGCCTTGGAGCGGTTCCGCGACGAGTTTGGCGACCTTGTCATTGGCCCCGATCTCAACCGCCACATCCGGAAGCGAGGCGAGTTCTGTTCGGAGCAAATCACCGCTCTCTCGGATTACCGGGCCATCATTCAGAACGCCGTTTCTGGCAATCGCGATCACCGGACTCTGGCGGCGAACTTCTCATTCGTCGGGCCGGGTAGCCGTCTGAGCCATGTCGAAAAGATCGTGACCGGCATGTTTTCGCGGGTGACGAATTTCCGCGACATTAAACGGATGATCGTTTCCTGCATTGTCGATGACAAGACCAGCATCCGGCTTGAATCTAGCAAGACGACCATGAAGGACTGGGTGCGCGAGTACCGAGCCTACGCAGTGGTGATGGAACAGGCTGGTCGCATGCAGGATTTCCAGGCAGCGCAAATGCGCCACGAAGCGGCTGCGCGGCAACTTCAGCTTGTTCACACCGATTTTGCCCGCCTGCAGCAGGTGCAAGAAACTGCAATCGAGCAGGCAAAATCCAGGGCGGGTGAGATCCAGGGCGAAATGCAACTCCTGGAAGAGCAAACCAACGCTCAGTTGCGCGAAATCGGCAGTCAGCTTGGTGTGGCCGAAGGACAGGTTAAGAGCCTGAAGGGCACGCTACAGGGGTTGGAGAAGCAATACCGCGCCTACGAGAAGGAAGATCTTCCTGGCCTTGCCCGTTTGGTCGATGCCTTGCCGCAGCTGGCCGACGATCTGGAAACGAAAGACAAGCGGGAGAAGGCGCTACTCGGAGAGTCGCAGGATCTGGCCAACCGTTATGCCGAGATGCGCAATTTGCGTATCGAAGCCTTCCATACGCTGGAGCGGGAAAAGAATGCGCTGAAGGAGCCAATTCGGGTCAGAGGCCGAGACGAGGAAGCGCAAGCCCGGCAGTCGGCTGATGAGACATGGCAGGCCATCGTTGCGGAATTCGATCGACAGGAAGAAGCGATCAGCAACGCGAAGGAGCGGCTGGTCGAGCAATTGGGCGGGCTAAAGCAGGCAGCTGAGTATCCGCAAGCCAGCCCCCAGGTCGCTGCAGCCAAAGAGCAGGCTCGCACTGAGCGTGACACAGCAGCGGAGGCCGCTGCCACGGCGCTGTCGGCATATGAGGAAGCAAAGACCGCGCACCAGGCAGCCACGGATGCGTTCCGTGCCATCGATGACCAGATTCAGGATCTACGAGAGCGAGAAAAGAAGGATCAAGCGGCGCGGGCGCACCTGCTCTCGCTCAGAGACGCCGCGCCAGGCACGTTGCTTCACTTCTTGCGAGAAAACCGTCCAGACTGGACCAGGGACATCGCAAGGGTGGTACCTGAGGAGCTGTTGTTACGCACCGATCTGACGCCCACGTTGGTCAGTGAGGAGTCTCTTTCTCTGTATGGCGTTGGCCTGGATCTGACTGCGCTCGATGTTCCGAGGGCAGCCGACGAGGAGGTGCTGCGGCAGAAAATAGAGGAAGTCGATCGGGCTATCGAGCGGCATCAGCGAGATGCAAAGGCCAAGGAAAAAGAACTGGAAGCCCAATCCGAGCGCGTCCGCCAGGCGAAAACTGCCTCTGACGACAAGCAACGCCTTCATGTCCAGGCCGCGAACGTAGCACGGTCATGCCAGACAGCCCTGGAGGCGGCGGAGCGGGCATTGGCAGAGGATTTTCGTCAGGCCGGCATTCGTGCCCGACAGCAACTGCAAGAAGTCCAGCAATCTGTTGAGAAGAATAAGCAGGCGCTGAACACACTCAAATCGACCCGAAGCGCACGCAAGCATAACCATGAAAGCGAGCTGAAAAAGCGCTTGGCGGCAATTGAATCTCAGGTTCAAGCCGAGATCGGTGAGATTGATCAGGTCATTGCGTCAGCAAAATCAACCTGCGATCAGGACATCGGTGCGTTGAATAAAGAGTTGGACTCCGCGTTGAAGGCACGGGGCGTCGACACCGCTTCGCTCGAGAAGCTTCAGAAGGAGAAGACGGAGGCGCAGGAGAAGTTGCAGAAAGCACGGTCCAATGAGGCCAAGGTCGGCGATTGGCGGCGCTGGCTGAAATCTGAGTGGGAAACCCGCTCAGAGAAAGAAGCTGAATTGAAGGGGGCGGAAGCCAGTGTCCAGCAGTTGCTGGAGCAGGAGTCCCGGGCACGAAAGGCACGCGAAACCAAGCATGGTGAGCTGGATAAGGCGCTCAGCCAAGTCAATCAGGAAAAGGCCAAGGTAGAGAAACTACATGGCTTCGTGGTTAAGCGCAGAGATAAGCTGACTCGTTGGCCGGCGGATCCCATCGGGCTGCTGGCCAAGCCGCTACGAGACCAAGATGCCTTGGAAGCAGATATGGATCGGCTGCTTCTGGATATTCATGGTGAGGAAGCGCGAGCACGAGAGGCGTTGACACCGATCAAGCGAGTGTTCTTTGAGTCACCGGGCACCACGCCTTACCAGTTCTATGACAAGAAGCGTCTGGAGCTGGGGCCGGATCAGGACGGCGCTTCACCATTCCTGTGGGTTGCCCCCATGCAAGAGTGGTTCGAGGCCGAACACGAAAATACCCGCAGGTTGCTTTTGAGCCAGTGCCGTAACTTCGCCTCGGGCATCCACGAGTTCCATGATCGGCTCGATGGCTTCAAGCGCAAGGTCGGCATCTTCTCGAAGGACTTGCAGGAGAACATGGCGGCTTCGACGCGTTTCCGCTTCATCAGCAGTGTGGCGGTGCGTATCACCACTTCATTCGATGGCTTGGATGGTTGGGACAAAATCAAGCAGCTGGACGAGGAGTACAGCGTGTGGGCCGGCAAGGACAGCAACGATTTGCCAGGGTCCGCGTTCGCTGATGCGGTCGATCAGGTTAGCGATTGGCTACAGGGCCGCCATACCCTGGACGTGAAGCTGGAAGACCTGCTGGGTCTGGAAATCGATATCGAGGAAGCGGGGCAGCCGAAGAAGACGGTAAAAGATGAAGGGCAGCTGCGAGATGCTTCCAGCAACGGACTTTCCTATCTCATTCTCTGCGTCGTGTTTGTCGGCCTGATCAACAAGATTCGCGCCGGCCAACCTGTACAACTGGTCTGGGCCTTGGACGAGCTGCGCGATCTGGATCTCGACAACGTGAGAGTTCTGCTGGATATGTTGGCGGACAATCAAATTCACTTGGTTTCCGCCTTCCCCGATCCCGAGCCTGAAATCCTGGCCCTATTGAAGAATCGGTACGCCATCCATGAAGGGCGTCGCCTTGCAACCTTCCAGCCGGAGGTGGCCAATGTTTGAAGCGACGGTCATCAAACTTCTGGAAGGGGCGTTTATTTGCCGGACGGCATACCCCGATCTGTTTTCCTTTCTGGAGGATGAATCAACCCGCCGCCAGGTGGACGGTTATCTGACCCAGATCGGCCGTCGTCTGGCCGCGACTTCCCATGGAGAGGCGTACTACGCAGCCCACAGAGCGGTTGGGCCCAGCGAACGAACCGAAATCAGATCCCTGTTCAAGGAAGTGAAACACGAGCTTCGGCCTGTGCTGGGTTTCCTTAACCTGATCATGCAGGCACAGCGTGCCGACCGAACCCTTGGTACGGGCGATGTGATCGATTTCCCCAAGACGCTGCTACACATCTCCGAGAACCCACATCTGGGTGAGATGTTGCGGGGCTTCGCGGCGCTGGGGAAAGAGTTCGCATCCAGTGATGCCAACTTGCGCACCTTGCTGGATCGGTTGTTGCAGCAGATGGTGAAGACTGGCTACCTCATCCCGGATCGCCAGGGCGACCGCTTCGAAGTCACCGGCAAGATCGATTACTTCTACGAAGTCGTGGATTTCCTCGCCGAAAATGAGCAGGCCATTCGCGAGGCACAAGACCAAGAATCCGAGGGCGAGACTGGGAGGTTGTTTTGAGTCGGGATGGTGTAAAGCACCTGATCGGCCGCCTGGCTACTCACCAGCATCTGGTTTCCCACGCCTATTACAACAGCGAGTTGATTAAGGACGAGGAGAACGCCCGAGGGATTGAGTTATTGCAACAGCACAAGGTGCTGATCCCGCGCGGCGACGATGCCTACACTCTTCACACGACCTTCCGCCGCTTTCTTGACGCCGCCCTGAATATCGAACGGCTGTACGGCATTGGCTCCGATCTTGGCGTTGCGTTCGAGCGGCTGGAGCAGCTGACGAATGCACTGTTTGATGTCGCTCATGAAGGGCAAATGGAAGACCGCGAGCGGATTGAGGATGAGATTCGTCAGTCCATCTATGAGATATCCGACAACCTGGCAGCCGATCTGGCGCATCTCAGAACACTGGTCGAAAACCGTTTCGGCAATGTGAGCACCCTGGCCGAGAAGAAACGCCAGAATGCCTATTACATTGGCCGCACGGAAAAGGTAGTACGGGCAATTGAACTCTTCACCCTTTCCGATCTGGGCGAGCGGATTCAGACACAGGGAGCGTTTGCGAACATCGCTGCCATGTTCCGTGCCCAGCTACAGGATCGCCTGCCTTCATTCCGGCAGAATCTGAGCGACATCCTGGAAATTCTGAAGCAGTATCTGTTTGAGTACCGCGAAATCGAGGAGCGGACTCGGCGGGTGCGTAGCCTATGGCTGTATCTTGAGCGTCATCCTGTTTATGAGTTGCAGGAATGGGACGAAACCGCTCATCCCCAGCCCTGGCTGCTGAAGGCATCGGGACTATCAATACGCAGCCATCCTTGGGTGCGAGATCCGGAATACACAGACGCTCTTGCCGATCTCGCGGGTGACATTGCACCACCGACCCTTCGCTTGCCGGTTGAGCGACCTCGAGGAACGCTGATTGAGGAGGATCCTGCACCGTCGGTAGTCCTTCAGATCAAGCCTTACCAGCGGGCTATCGAGAATCTCATCACCACCTGCAAGTCGCAGAATGTCCGCGCATCCGCCTTGGAGTGGTATTTCGACCACCCCAACGACCTCGGCGGCATGAGCGTTTCGGTCTGGCTGCAATGCGTGCTGGAAGATCTCGGGCCAAGAAAGAAGAAGGAGCTCGGAATCGCTGTGGTCGCCGAGGAGTCACCCGACCCCATATTTACCGGCAATGTCATGGTCAGTGATGTGCATGTGGAGCCGGCGTGATGGATAAGCGGCTCATCAATACCTTGCTGCGGATTTTTCATTCACCGGACACCCGCTTCGCCTCCGGGCGAGCAATCAGTGCCTTTTGTTCTGAGTACAACCTTGGCGTCAGGCAGGGGAGTTCCCTGGTATTCAATGATGCACATAAGGCGGAGATCGGGCGGATCCTCAACGGGGAGCTGGGTATTGACCCGGCGGCGACGACAGCCGATAGCTGGAAGGGCTTGGGTAGAGCTGAAAGCCTGATGCTTGCCAGGGATGAGAAGCTCACCAGTCGTACTGTCGGAGATGGCAGATTGAGGGTGAAAGCACTGTCCGGGCACGTTCTGCGGGTTGCCGGTGGTAGCTGGTCCCTGCCGGATCGCTCCGATCTGGGGATGGATCTCAGCGCAGTTCTCGAGAGCGAAATCAGCCACGATGCCCTGCTGATCGTCGAGAACCTGCAAACCTTTGATGACATCCACACGGTAGATTCGGGGGTGATGGGCAATTTGTCCGCGCACGATCCGCTTGTGATTTATCGTGGGGATACCCAAGGTGGCGCGCGAGCTGATGCTGTTCATGCGCTGGTCAGCGGTACGGGGCTGCCGGTTATCGCATTTGTTGATTTTGATCCCGCCGGCCTGGTCATTGCATCTGGCTTGCCAAGGCTGGATATGGTTTTGGCTCCCCCTCTGCAGGACTTGGCGGAAATCATCCAGGCTCGTGGTATTGCCAAGCGCTATCTCGAGCAAGTAGCGATGGCGGCTCACGCTATGCAGCGGATTCAAGGAGACGCCCGTGTGGCTCCTCTGTGGCATGTCATCCATGCGGCTGGCAAGGCGCTTCCACAAGAGTATTTTCATCGCCGCGCAAAATAGCTGATCGGGCTCATAATTTGAGCCAGTACCTCCTGGACAATACGCACATGCGATAAGGTGCGAAGACAGGGGGGAGTAGATGCCGATCAAACAAGTTCTGACCGACCAGCGGATACCGGTCAAAATCTGGACCGATGAGGTCGATGACAATTCGAAAAAGCAGCTGACCAATATCGCCAGCCTGCCGTTCATTCATCACCACGTCGCCGCCATGCCGGACGTACATCTGGGCATCGGCGCGACCATCGGTTCAGTCATCGCGACCCACAAAGCCATCATTCCTGCTGCCGTTGGCGTCGATATCGGCTGCGGCATGGTGGCCTGCCGGCTTTCCATCACGGCAAACGATCTCGATGAGAAATCCCTGAAGGGCGTGTTTGACCAGATCAGCCGGGATGTTCCCGTTGGTCGGGGCATGCACAACAACCGAAGGTCATTCGAGGATCAAGCACTACCGTTTGCGACTGGCCTTAACCGGATTCTGGAGAAGCATCCGGTACTGGAAAAGACCATCTGCGGCACGACCAAGTGGGTCAAGCAACTCGGCACCCTCGGCGGCGGCAATCACTTCATCGAGGTTTGCCTCGATGAATCCAGCCAGGTGTGGATCATGCTGCACTCGGGGAGTCGCGGTATAGGCAATGCGATGGCCGAATATTTCATCCAGCTGGCCCGCAAAGACATGGAGCGCTGGATGATCCAGTTGCCGGATCGCGATCTAGCCTACTTCCCGGAAGGCACTGAGCATTTCGACGACTACGTCGAGGCCGTGCATTGGGCACAAGAATATGCGCTGCAGAACCGGCAGTGCATGGTTGATCTGGTGCTGGCCGCACTCAAGCGCCACCTGCCGCCCTTCGAGGTGACCAGTGAGGTGGTGAACTGCCATCACAACTATGTGGCTCGCGAGCATCACTTCGGCGCGGACGTTTGGGTGACCCGCAAAGGGGCTATCCGGGCGCGCGAGGGTGACCTGGGGATCATCCCTGGCAGCATGGGGGCGCGCAGCTACATCGTTCGCGGCTTGGGCAACCCAGAAAGTTTCACGTCCAGCGCCCATGGCGCCGGGCGCCGCATGAGCCGCACTGCCGCAGAAAAGCAGTTCACCGAAGCCGATCTCGCTCGCCAAACCGATGGGGTGATCTGCCGCAAGGACAGTGGCGTCATCGATGAAATTCCGGGCGCTTACAAGGATATCGATATTGTGATGGAGAACCAGAAGGACCTGACTGAAACGCTGCATACTCTGAAGCAAGTGGTGTGCGTGAAGGGGTGAAAACAATGGATACGCGAAATTTGGTGATCGGCAGTCGTATCGAGCAGGGGCTGCATGGATCGGGAACCATCACTTTTGTGGGTACCGATTACCTCGGTATTGCCTTTGATGGCGAAGGTGAGGCATTGATTCGCCGCGAATCACTGGAAAAGGAAGCCCCCGCTGTCGTTGAGCAGCAGAAACCTGTCTGCGAAACGCTTCCCTGGCCGGCATCAACTTTCATCCCCGAGAGGGAAGATGCTCAACATTACCTGGGCTCGCACTGGGATCCGTTTGTCGAAGACTCGAAGGAGCTGATGGGCCGCCTTCCGGAAATCCTGCCGAATGCGCTGGTGCAAACGGGGTACGGTGAGAATCGCAAACCGGATCGGTCATTACCGGATGACTGGCCAAAGGGGTTTCAGTTGGTCTGGCCGCTTCGGGTGCAAGGGATGGCGCTGATTCTCCGTGTCGAGAAAGAGGCGAACATGCTCGTCAGCCTCTTCCCTTTCTTTGCAACCGGCAGCCAGCACACCCTGACCTTGCGCGAGGTCAGCGTTTGGGAGGGCGGACTGGAAGCCCAAATCACTGCCAGCTGGGGCGAAGGTGAAGTGACGTTCTTCGATACGCAGTACCTGATCAATCGGGTCTGGTACGAGACGGGCAAGGAGTGCGACTTCATCTTCTCCGGCATGGCCTACAACGCCGGTCCCGCCGAGAAACATGAATGGAAAATCAACCGACATCACAATGAAGTGGCTTGGATGAATCGGCGGTTGAAAGATGGCGAGGAGCCCCATGAGGCTGCTTGCACCATAAGCATGGACGGTGCCGCAATGTTTCTGCCGGTCAGTGGCTGGGATGTCGATGACTACAGCTTCCATGCGCCGGTGAAGTCGGTGACCGAGTTCAAGGATTGGCTGGGCCAAGATGGCTGGCGGGTACGCGCCACGGTGATGCGCTTCGGTGACGAGGATGCTGATCTGGATATTTTGATCACGCGGCGCGCGTGGACTGGCGAAACGCCGCCGCAAGTTGGTCAGGATATCGAGGGGCAGTTGTGGTTGCAGGGATACCTCTGGATGCCGAGGTGAAATGAACGGTGAGTGGCGCAATCTTTGAGCCACACACACGGTAAGCTGGTGTCATCGTTAAACGGGGATGCGCCATGAGCAGACGGATATTTCTTGAGCGAATCACTACGCTTATCGGCATCAGCATAGCCGCGCCGGTGGTCCATGCAGCGGTACCCAGGAGGGTGGAGTTGCAGCGATCACCCGTGGCTGGATTTCAGTATCACCAAGGAGCGTCCATCTGGCCATTGTTGATGTCAGGGGCCTCCTTGACCTTGGTGCGCGAACCCGACAATGCTTATGATCCGCGAGCGGTTCGAGTCGATTGGCAAGGGTATAAGCTCGGCTACGTGCCGCGCATTGATAATGCGGCGGCAAGTCATTTGCTGGATTCCGGCCATGTGCTGGAGGCGCAGATTGTTGGACTCCAGGATTCAGACAACCCTTGGGGCCGTGTCGAGTTCGCGATCTATTTGTCTGAACTGGGTGCTGACGATGGACGATGAGCCCCTTTTGCCACGCCGTGTGACTGTGCTGGGCGAGGCGATGCAGTCGCTTTGGCGAAAGATTGCAACGCGACTCGACGATCCAGTCACTCCATCCATCCCGGTGTACGGGATGACCGAAATCGTCTCTCACCATTTAGACGAACTACAGTCCTTCGCTCACCGCCTCAATGATTGGGTCAATGGACTGATGTCCGATGAAGTGGAAAACGAGAACGCGGCCGACAGTGATGTTTATCGGGCCGTTGGACGCTTCGAGGCATTTGCTAGTCTAATTTTCCTGTGAAGTGCCAAGCTTTCTGTTCCGGATGCTGCATCGACCAGCACAGTTCTCGAATACTCAATTGATCAATACTGTGGGAAATTCGATAATTTATTACTCGGTCAACAAATGCCATTGAGTTATCTGATGAGCATTCAAAAGGAAATTGAGTTGTTGGAAGCCATTTGTCACGGCGTTGATCCACGAGACGGCACATTGCTTGAAACGCCTCGAGATCCAGATTTGGACAAAGCCAGGCTCACTTACTTGAGCAAGTTGAAGCGGCTATCGAGGCGTGCTGCGGAAAAGTCAGGGGCTCAGTCATCAACACCAAAGCCTCTGATGCATGGCAAAGCATGGTCCCACGAAGATGACGACTCTCTGCGACTAGCTTGGATGTCCGAGCCTGATATTGATGCGGCTGCTCTCGGAATACGTTTCGGACGTGTTACTGGTGCAATCATTGCCCGACTCGCACATGTCGGGATTTTCCCTGATCGTGAGTCGGCTAGAGAGGAAAATCAGGCACGCTTACAGCGAACACAAGGAAGGGCGACCAATTGACTTCTGTAATCTGAACCGACCTTCGGCGACCGTCACCATGGCAAAATTTCCCCACACCTCACACACAGAAATTCTGACACACTGGATCAAGAGCGCTTAATCGTGAGAGATTACGACCACCAATGCATCGACCACTCAGCCTGCCGGGATCGCGAGTACGAACAGCAAGAACAAATCCGCTACCTCAAAGGCCAAATCACGTATCTGCAAGAAGAACTGGCCGATACCGAAGATCAGCTCAACGAAGCCCGAAGAAAACTGCAGGAAATCGATGAAAAAGGTATTTAGTACCTGCCGCTGGACTTCTTACTCCACTCGACAGCATGGTGAGCAAAACTTGCTGCTGTGGTTAGGAAATGCACGATGAAAAACCACAGGCTAGAACTCTTTGGCCGTATTCAGCGCCAATACCATCGGCAGCGCCAGTGGCGATTGGGGCAGGATGGCCTATTCGTCCCGCATTCCTACGCTGAAACTAAGCCAGATAGCCTGTCCTGGTGGGACGACGTTGGGATCATCCTCAATGGGCGGCGCGTTATCGTGTGGTGGCAACACCCTCGCTATGTCTACAGTACTGCTATTGAAGAGCAATCCTGGGAGCGTGCTGGCCCGAACCCGCAAGATGATTGGCTATTTGATGGAGCGACAACCAACTTCAATCGGGTCGGTAAATCGCGCAAAAAGATTGTCAGCTATACCTCCCGCCAGCCTTCGGCGGCGCAAGATGCTTACTACGAACATTTGCGTACCGTTCGCCAACAAATGGAAACTGAAGGAATCGATCTGGATGTCTCCGTTTCGTGGAAACGGGAGCGTTTGAGTTGGGCGACCGGTGTTGGCCTGATTGTCCCGCTGGAAGTCAGAAATGAAGCCGAACTGGCACAGGTTGCCTCCCTGGCAAAACGCCTGTTGCTCGGGCAGACGACATTGCAAAACGAGTTTCCTCAGTATCGATACGGCAAAACAGACTGGCTTCGTGAGCAGGGGGCTGCCAAATGACGCATATCGCCACTCAGCCGGATTCGTTGCTGGCAGAAATACGAGCACTGATCGAAGACGCACGTCGCCAAGTAGCCCATGCCGCCAACGCTGGCCTCACCATCGCTTACTGGCGGATCGGCAAGCGCCTCCTGACGGAAAATTTGACCGATGGCCGGGGCGAGTACGGACAACAGATTCTTGCATCACTGGCACAACAATTGGAGCGGGATTACGGCAAGGGTTTCAGCTATTCAGCCTTGACCCGAATGGCGAGATTTACTGAGTTGTTCCCGGACGAGCGAATTCTTGTATCGCTGATACAAGAATTGACCTGGACTCATTTCATCGCATTGCTGCCTCTGAAAGACCCGCTTGCCCGAGAGTTCTACGCCGAAATGTGCCGATTGGAGCGCTGGAGCGTTCGTACTCTGCGGCAAAAGATCGGCGGCATGCTCTTCGAGCGTACCGCCCTGTCGAAGAGCAGCCCGGAAGTTGTCCGTCAGGAACTGGCCACTTTGCGCGACGGGCGAATGACGCCGGATATGGTGTTCCGTGATCCCTACCTGCTCGACTTCCTTGGCCTGTCTGGCGCGTACAGCGAAAAAGACCTGGAAGCAGCCATTCTTCGTGAAATGGAATCCTTCCTGCTCGAAATGGGCAATGGCTTCTGTTTCGTTGAGCGCCAGAAACGCATGAGTGTAGGTAAGGACGACTTCTATCTCGATCTCCTGTTCTATCACCGCCATCTGCGTCGCCTGGTGGCCATCGAACTCAAGCTGGAATCCTTCCAGCCCAGCCACAAGGGCCAGATGGAGCTTTACCTGCGCTGGCTGGACAAGCATGAACGGGCCGTGGGGGAAGAGCCGCCAATCGGTCTAATCCTCTGTGCCAGTGCCGATGCCGAGCAAGTTGAACTCCTGCAACTGGATGAGGCATCGATTCGGGTGGCCGAATACCTTGTTGAACTGCCTCCGGTGGCGGTGCTGCGGGAACGCCTGCACCGCGCCATTGAGCATGCAAGGGAGCGTACTGCACTGGCTGCACCGGAAGAGGGGCGGGCATGAATGTCGCGCATCCAATCGATCCAATTGTCCGCAACGACATCGAAGATCGCTTGTCCTCCATCGAGGCGGACCACAACATTCGCGTACTCTATGCCTGTGAGTCTGGCAGCCGGGGCTGGGGCTTCGCCTCACCGGATAGCGATTACGATGTTCGCTTTATCTATGTCCATGCGCTGCCCTGGTATCTGCGCGTCAGCCTTCAGCGCGACGTAATCGAGATACCGATTTCAGGCGATCTCGACATCAATGGATGGGAACTGCGCAAGGCACTTGGCTTACTGAAAAAGGGCAATGCCACACTGATTGAGTGGCTGGATTCGCCGGTGGTGTATCGGTCGGATGCGAATTTCCTGAGCGCCATGCGAAATGCGGCCCGGCAAACGCACCAGGCCGAACGCTCCTTTCACCACTATGTCCACATGGCACGCCGGAATTACCGCGAATACCTACAGGGGGAAACGGTCCGCCTGAAAAAGTACCTGTATGTCTTGCGCCCGTTGCTGGCGACATTATGGATTGAACAGGGGCGCGGTGTCGCGCCGATGCGTTTTCAGGAATTGTTGAACGCCATCATCAACGATCCAACCTTGCTCGCAGCGATTGATCAGTTGCTGGCCATCAAGCGAGCGACCGGAGAGTCGGAACACGGATCGCCTTTGCCGATCATCAATGCTTTCATTGATGCTGAACTGACGCGGCTGGAAACCGTTATGCCGCCTGTGTTGCGCGATACCGATTACTCAATTCTGGATCGTCTGTTGATGGATACGGTGCTCAAGCAATGAGCCACTACAAGCCTTATCCGGCTTATTCGGATTCCGGCGGGGAATGGATTGGATAGGTACCGGAAGCATTGGCGGAAAATGCCGTTCAACCGGGTAGCCTCGATCTGTAATGGGCGAGATTATAAGGAAGTCGAAAACGCCGAAGGTGCCTACCCGGTAATCGGATCTGGTGGGGAATTTGCGAGGGCGCTTGACTTCATGTTTGATGGCGAGTCGGTGCTACTCCTCGGTCGCCAAGGAGCTATCGACAAGCCGTTGTACATCAACATAAGGCCGAATTTCAGACGATAAAACGAAAATTGTCGGGTCGATTAAGGCGTGGATTGAAACTCCGGAAATAGTACCGACTGGAACAAGAGTATTCCAACCCGGAGGCCGTGCCATCCCCAGTGCATAGCCAGCTTGGCATCAACTGCACTTACGACAGTTCATCCTCGTTGAGGACCTTGCCGATTTCGTAATGGGAGATTCGACCGTTCAGCGGATCGATGGCGGTCTTGACCAAGACCGCAATCCGGCGAGAAATAAAGAGGGCACGAGAGCATAGAAGTCCGGCTTGACGCCACTCCGACCCGATTGGAAGGAAGGCAAACCGCGCCCTTGCCTTTCCAAGGGTGATCGCTGCCGGTTCCGGCTTCCCCTCATAACCAATTCCTTTCAGGCGAATCTGCAATGCATCAATCTGTACTACATAACCATTGATTTGGCGCTCGATCCCATCGCATTCGAAAGGCAAGGTTTCCGGAAATTGGATCGTCATCGGCCCATCGGCGAAGGCGATGGGCAACGTTTGTCCTTGGTACTGCCGCATCAATGCCCACCGCGACAAGTCGGCGCGGGAGGGTCCGCGCAAGTGATGGTTTTCCCCCGTTGACCTGTCATGGGCTTCCCTGAAAATCATACGCTGTTGTTCATCGACCGAACGCTTCAACAATTGCAGATCGTGTTCTAAAAGCGCTCTGGCAGAACGGTTTTGAGAGTTGCTATAGGTAAGCGATAGTTGGCCCGTGTACTCTAGGTCAAAAAACAACTCGTGCCGGCCGTCTTTGATACCAATCCGGTCCACAAGGCGGCTGTTGGGTAGCCTACCCGCTACTGGCATCAGCGCCCGTACTTCACGACATAGGACATTTCGGCGCTCGATCATCTCGTCAGGAGAGTAGGTCGCCCCACGTGGACCGAAGGGCAAGCTAAAGGCATGGATCGTGTCAGTCCTCATTGGCACTCTCCTTTCTTCGCTTGGTCGATTACTACCGCAGTTGTGGAGTTACCAAGTTGGAGGTACAAGCAGGCTGCTAGCATCAACGCGTTGAAGCCGGCAATGGAACAACTGGCGGGCGAAAGAGATTCCGGCAGCGGGGTGCTGGACCACGTCAGATAGCACTTCGGGCGACCCGGATGTGGTGTCTTCCAATCGACCATGGGCGGGACGCGATAATGGCAAAGAAAGGATTCCGTCAGCCTTGCTTCCAACACCTTGTCTTCATGATCGGGCGAATGCGGATCACGGGTGCTCACCGTGATGGCCAGTTGTTCGACTGGAACGCCGGACTTTTGAAGCAATCCGGCCAAAGCAGTAGTGGGTGAGGGTGAGTGCCCGCCATCATCCAGGATAAGATACCGGCCTCGGTAGCACTGTTGCCACGCCGCTAATGCGGCCTGGATGAAGGGCTCTGATATGCTGACCCGCCCGAGATAGTCGCGTAGCAACGCGTATTTTGGCTGCGAGATTCGGGTGAAGTCGAATCCCGACAGGCGGTGCTCGTCTAGGGAGGCGAGTACGGTCAATGCGGTTTTGAGTGTTGGCCTGCCCGAGGGAAAGAGCCCTCGGCTGGCTTGAAAGCCGCGAAGCAAATCGGCGGCGTCCAGAACCAATTGTGCCAGCCAAGCCTCGGACTGCCGGCAGCGCATCGCGACCACGGCTGTCGGTTTTCCGGCGGCTAGGTCGGCGCAGACTTGCAGCACCGTTTCGAAGCCGGCAATCGCAGATTTGTCGAGCCATACAGGGCGCTGCGGTGTTGCCATGTCAATACCGTCCGCTACAGAGGAAAAGCTTGTACCTGAGTTTTGGGATAGGATGGCTGTCCAGTATTTCGAAGGGCCAATGACCCCGGCAGTTGCCTTCCGCTGACGTAGTGCGGCACCGCTGACTCCCACCCATCGCGCGGCGTCAGCTGACGAAATCCGCAACTGGGATAATGCGGTGTCGACGTAATGCCGCAACGCCTCTTCGAAAAGATGGCTGTAGCTCTCTAGGCTGGTTTGCACCGTCATGTGTCCGGCATAGGTAGCAATCACATCCAGCGGGTTGACGGCGGCTGAGGATTCCCCGTTCAGCAATGCCTGGCGGACAGCCTGAGAAATCCACGTGTGGGACAGGGTGTGGAGCGAGACATCCGGATCGCCGGTGGCAGTCTTGAGGAGTCGGTTGATCGCCACATAGAGTTGCCCTTTTCGGTAAACGCGCGAGGAATGGTACGGGTCGCCGAAGAGGAGGTCTTCTCCGGCGGCACCCTCAGCACGGCGCTGCTCGACCCACTCCGTAATCTCTTGGCGTACCGAGGGATCAATTAGTGGCTGTACCCGGCGGGCTGACTGGGTCTTAGGGCGGCCATCTCGGGGCAGTGGACAGATTTCCAGTTCAGTATCCCCCATGTATTCTCGAACCGAGCGTAGACGGAGCGTGAACAGCTCGCTTGCCCGAATGCGCAGATTGGTGGCGATTAGCATTGCAATCCGAATCTGCGCGCGCAGGCGCTCGTCCATCGTGGATGAACCAAGCCAGTCGAGAATTCGGGCCTGCTCATGCGGCCAGAGCAGATTGGCGCAGGGCAGCACGTCGATATCGCGGTGGACACTGGTTCCCAGGGCTGGCACGTCGAGCCAGCGCATCAAGAACCGATGCCATGAAGACAAGGCGGAGGCTAAATTCTTCCGGTTGCCCGGCATGGCCTCTTCGATCAATTCCGTGTAGAGGCTTCCGAATTGCTTCGAATCCAGTTCCCTGGGGTCTTGGTTAAGAAATTTTTCGCGTAGTGTTGGCGCGGCCAGCCGGACATATTCGTATATTGGCTTGGGCTGTATATTGGATTTCTGGATTGTGCCGCTCTCAATCAAGTCGATGGCCCAGGCGAGGAGCAGGGTAGAAATGCGGTCGGCATGGGTTGCCTCGTGGGCGAGTTCCAGGCAGCGATTCATTGCACGCCGTTTATTATCGTGGGCCGAGAGATTCGGGTTAACAGCGACGCTGGTGATCAGCCGGTCGATGAGCCACCCACTGACTAAAGCTTTCGGTGCCGAGAAAAATGCATCCCACGCACACCCCAGTGCTTGATCACTGTCGGAGAGATCGCCCAGAGGTTCCAATTGCGGCTTGAGAACGAGCATTTGCGAAACGTCACGGGCCAACGTCGAGCGAGGCAGGGCAGTCAGCGGGTTGGTGGAGATAGCGTGGGCGAAGAGAACTCCCGGCAGGTTCTCAAAGAGCCACGCTTGACCCGTTGAAAACACTGTCTTTAGCGGATCCGCATGCCGAGGGTAGATTACGCGCGCCATGTCATGAATAGCGGCGCAGGCCTCGGTATAGGCGATCGATTGAGGAGGCAGGCGAAGGATCGCTTGGGCGGTAAGTGCCGACAGAATGCGGCGATCCAGGCGTCCGTCAGGACGTTTCCATTCGACGCACGGGTGCTCGCGCCAGCGGTAGATGTTGCACGCGGCCATGAGAGCCAAGGGTAAATCCTGGCGGGTGGCGACACCGTCAAAGCACAGGAGCCGGGCGGCGACCTCCTCGAGGGGGGAGGAAAAGGCAATCGTGCCTTTGATCATGCGAAGTTGGGTTCTTCCAAATTCCGCTACGTGAGCGGATGTGGCGGAAGTCGGACGGAAATGAGTGCGTCCGACACGATCACTGATTGTCCGCAGGCTACCGGGCTCCAGCGTTGTGGCGAAAGCTTGGTTCGATTTGCGCGTCATGGCTTATTCCCGCCAGATCAGGCCGCGAAAGGCAGTCAGGCCGAGGCGAGACAACACCTGCTCGATAGCAGATGAAATCTGGGCCATCCAAAGACCCGGCACACGAATTGCTGTGGAGGCGTTGGGGTCTGTACCTCGCAGAGAGTGGCGAACGAAGGCATCGACGGCGGTACTTGCTATGCCAGAAGCATAGAGTTCGTTTTGCCAGTAGTGACGTCCGAAATTTCCTTCAAGCCCGAGTTCGGCAGGCCACCACGATTGGATTTGGTGGCTAGAAGCTGCTTTCACCGTCTTGCGGCCGCCAATCGTGAAAAAGGCGGGGACATCTTCTCCCTCCAAAATGGCCCTCAGTCGGGTACGACAGTGGCTCGCCTGAGAAAAGCCCAGTTTCAACAAACGACGATCGAGTTCCCGGCAATGGTCCAACCAGAACCGAATTTGATCTGCGATGGTCGGCGCGATGGGGACGGGACGGTCGCCGCGGATTTCGCCGACGGCCTTGTCGGTCAACGCGATCGAGAGACCGAACTCCCTAACGGCAGCGGCATTAAGGCGAATGGGATTCCCTTTGCGCATCGCCAGCCCGAAACTGACCATAGACGCAGTACAGAGAGCATAGGTATTGTGAAATTCGATCAGGCCGTCGAGGGTGTAGCGGCGCCCAAGTTGGTGGATCTTTAACTGCTCCTGCATCCAAGCGTGCCAGCGCTGAAGGGTCTCCGGCTTCGGCACCAATCGAGAGCCTACCGCAAGTCCTGCGACCAGTGGGTTGGGCTCGCCCCAGCCCAAGTAGTCAAAGCACTTGGTGGCGGCCTGCCTGATTGCTTCGGCCGTAACGCGGGAGTAGAAAAATTTTCCTGTGGGAACTAATCGCGGATCGTTTGCGAGGAGCGCGGCCACAATAGGAGGAACGCCCAGCGAAATGGCAAGTTTGCCAAAGCCATTAGTCAGCCGAGCAACGCTAGGCCGCAGTCCAGGTAAATTTTTTGCTGGAATAGAGAGGGTCGAGTCGCGTGACGTGGCTTGCGCCTGGGGCAGAAGCATGCAGACAGTTGTGGCTCCCGGATGTGCCTCCAGTTTGCGAAGAAGTTGCTCTGCGAGAAAACGCGGTAAGGGTTTGACAATTATGTCCCCTGCTTCTTCGAGACTATCCCCGGCCATTGGTGGTCTTGGCGCGCGGCCCTGCGCGAACAGTTCTAATGCCGTCTTGACACTACCGTCGTGCACGTCAAGCACCATGCTCCACTCACAGAGATGTGGGCCGGCGAGCGGCATGTCTAGTACCCAATCTGCGGGAATCCCCGCGTACATCGCCAAGCTTTCCTGCATTGCGCTTTCATTGCCCTCGCTAATTTTTCCCTGAAGGTGATGACCTGATGCGCGCATCTCGGAAGGTGTCTGGCTTCGATAATCCTGGACGCCTTGATGATCCTTGTCGCGCGCAAACTCGACTTGCGCACGAAAGTACTTGGCAATCCGGTGGGCAAATACCTCTGCGGTCGAGTCCAAGCCATCCTGTCCAGGCGAGGCGTCCTTAACTGCAAATAAGTAATTGGCATCTTGGCGAATCCTGAGCGCCTTCTTTTGCCAGATTGCTGTCGAGTTGCCTTTGGTGGAAGCTGCGGGTCCGTTGAGCCAATTCAGCAAATGGACAGCAAAGCTCTTGCGAAAGGGCTTTGGCATGGCCAAGCTGAGTGCCAATTCGGCGCCGATGGCCGACACTGCTTCCGGGGCAAGATTTCTCTGCGAAACTGCGGTCAACAGAGCCCAGGCCGGGAACTGGGATAGCCGACGGTATAGTGGAAATTGGAGTGAGGTTGAATTTTCCTGGTGCTCACGGACAAGGGAGATTTCAGCAAGCATTTGGCAAAAAGATGCAACTAGATTCGCCAGAATATTGTTAGGGTTCTCGAGCGTGCTGCTGTAGGCTTGGAGTGCCATTGTCGCTCCGCGCACGACTTCGGATAGACGGCAGATGTCGACCGGAGGAGGAGTGCAATAGAGAAGTCGACGAAAAGTCGTTTGCCCCTCAGCGCTTAGAAAGGATAGAAGGCGCGGAATGGGAGCGAGAGCAGCAGCGTGAACCGTAGAGCTTGGGCGTAGGACCACAATTACCTCCGTTCGTAGGCACAAATCGTCCCCCCGCTCCGAGGAACAGAATCAATGGCCCCCGCGCAAAAAAACGCCAGAGGAATAGCAATGGCCTGATCGCCAGAGCGGTTGGCGACGGCGGATTTATTGGGAGTGGGGGACTGATGGTTGGGGACGTAGGGGAGAGCTTCGAGGGAGGCGCTCCCGGTACGGGGGAAGCCCCGACGCGTCAGTCTGGAAGGCGTCGGACCTTAAAAGGCCTGGACCCTTCCTACCGATACAAGCAAAGACAAAAAACTTTGCTCGACCGATCGAGCCGCAAGCAATGCTGGCCGCTTGCGGGGTTCATGGCCATGTTGCATGGCCATAAGCAGGCTGCATATGTCCCAATGCAGTTCGGGGGCGTTTCAACGTCATTGAACTGGCAACGCCAAACCGATTGGAATGATAAGAAGCAGTTTATGGCCTGTCAACGCCCGAAGGTCACGCTTGGCAACGATGCGTGTTATCCTTGCGCCGGACGTAGGGAAGTTTTTGTGAATTCGCTGAAAGGTGGCCTTGGCGAAGCGGGCTAAAGTGGTTTAATGGACTTACAAATGGTGTTGCATAAGTCATTGTTGTAAAACAATTTACGCCGCACTGCGCCAAAATGGCCATGATAAACGCTGTAGAAGTACATCAATTTTGTCGGCCTCATAACCCGAAGGTCGCAGGTTCAAGTCCTGCCCCCGCAACCAAAGGCCAAATATTGAAGCCAATCAGCCAGACGCTGTTTGGCTTTTTTGTTTTTTTGGCCGTTTTTCGCGGTTGACCGCAACCCGCTGGCTAACTTGCCCGGCCGCTTTGCGCGACAAACCCGCGCTTCGTTTGACCATCGTCAAACGCCGAATCGGTCTGCCCGGCAGAATGGAACGCTACGCGGCAGCTACCCGCCGCCCATGCCAACGCGCCGGATCGCACCCATGCAAAGACTGCTCGCCCTGCTCGGACCGCTGCCCTTCATCGCCCTCGCCATCCTCGCGGCAGGGCTGTCGCTGGGCATGGCGGCGTGGCTGTTCGTCGATGTGCTGTCGCCGCCCCTGGCTACCCTGGTCCCCGTTTGGCGCTATCCGCTGACTGGCCTGGCGCTGGCGGTCAGTTACTTCGCTTACGGCCTGACCCTGCTGCTGGTGGCGCCGGCCCTGAATTTCATGCTTCTCGGCCGCCTGCGGCCGTATCGCGGTTCGGCCGTTTCTCTTTCTGCCCTGCGCTGGTACGTCCATTGCACGCTGACCCTGGTCGTCCGCTATTCCTTCCTCGAATTTGTCACGCCGTCGCCCTTCGCCCAGGCCTACTACCGCCTGATGGGCATGAAGATCGGGCGCAACGTCACCATCAACTCGACGGCTCTCGCCGATCCGTCGATGATCGAGATGGAGGACAACGTGACCATTGGCGGCACGGCCAGCGTCATGGCGCATTACGCGCAGGGCGGCTATCTGGTGATCGCGCCGGTTCGTCTGCGCGCCGGGGCGACCATCGGCCTGCGCGCCATTGTCATGGGCGGCGTCGAGGTCGGCGAGAAGGCAAAAGTGCTGGCCGGCTCGTTCGTCCTGCCGAATACCCGGATCCCGGCCGGCGAGATCTGGGCCGGCATTCCGGCGCGCCGGATCGAGCTCGACGGCGACCCGCGCGCGGATTGAGTGATGCCTGTCCTGCCGCCCGTCGAGACCATCGCCCTGCGCCTGCTGCTGGTCGCCGGCGGGATCATCGCCTGGTTCGCCTCGCAGCGCCTGATCGGCCGGCGACCATTCACCGAAGCCGGCATCGGCGACCGCCTGCACCGCCTGACGGCCGGCGCCAACCGCTGGCTGCGCGCGCGCCCGGCGGTCGCCGACAAGCTGCTGATCGGCAGTTCGCTGTGGATCGACGCGGTCACCCTGTTCGTTCTCGGCCTGGCTCTCCTGGGGCCGAGCTTCGCGCCTTTTGTCGGGCTGCTTGGCCTGTTCGCCCTGCGCCAGGTCTGCCAGGTGCTGGTCGCGCTGCCGCCGCCACCCGGCATTATCTGGCGCGACCCCGGTTTTCCGTCGCTGTTCGTCACCTACGCGGTGGGCAACGACTTCTTCTTTTCCGGTCATAGCGCGCTGGCCGTGTTCGGGGCAATTCAGCTGGCGACGCTCTGCATTCCCGCGCTGACCGCGCTCGGCATCGCCATGGCCGTTTTCCAGATGGTGCTGGTGATCGTCCTGCGGGCGCACTGGACGCTCGACGTGGTGGCCGGCTGCCTTGCCGCGGCGCTCGCCGGCCTGCTGTGCCGGCCCGGCGTGGTTTAGAACTTCCGTCGCACAGGGTGAATTTTTGGCATGTTTCGGCCGTCGACCGCAATCGGTCGCTCACGCGATGCCGGCGGCACCGGACTCGGTCTGGCCGTCGTCAAGCAGTCGCTTAACTGCTACCAGGCGCAACACGAAATCAGGAGCGTTCTCGGTCAGAGCAGCCGTGTCGCGGGGTTCTGAAAGCGAATTCCGGCGTTGTCGTTGCCGTTAAACCGGAAATACGACGAGACGCGGCGAGCATCTTCGCCGGAAGAAGGTCTGTTGCGGTCGACCTTCAAAAATGGGCGAAATCGGAAGCCGATTCGTCAGGTTACGAACAGTTTGCCCTGCATCGGAGTGACATATTTCTGCATACGGCCAGATGCGGAAATTCGTCCTTTAGAAGACCCGTCGCTTGAACGGCTGCTGCGTCCTGAAACCGGAAACTGGCAGGAAGGCCTACGGAAGGACATCTGTCTGAACCGGCCATGATCCTTGTACCCTATTGCTTCGATTTTAAGTTGGTAAGCCGTCATTGGCTGTTGCATGGTTGAGAGTCAGCCTCCTGCCAAACCAGCTCTTTTTCTAGCACTTCGACGAAACGAAGTGCATTGAATCCATCGACGTACAGGCTTTCAGGAGCCTGCTTTTCGGCCAGCGTCCCATCGCCATGCACCTCATTGTTTTTCCCAAGAACTCCGATAGGGTCGGCAAGAAGCTTGCGATCGTCCCGTAGAGCAATCAGGATTTCTTCGACCGATACCTTCAGAAATCCGTTGAAGCGTTCGTGATCATGCTCGATTGACGTGTCAGCAATGATTCCCTTTACGGCACATGGACTCGTCAGTCCTAATTCCGCACCGCCAAGTTCCGCTGTAAGCATCCGACTAATCGCCTCAACCTTGCGTCGCAACTGTTGCCCTGCTTTACGTAAGGTCGTTTTTCCATGGAGCCAAGCCTCTCGTTGGCTCCTGCGCCTGAATGAGGACTTTACCTCGATCACAAGAACGATCCCGTCTCGGGCACAGATCAGATCGATTTCACCCACCTCCGGATATGCCTCGGAATCAGGATGAAAACCGTGAATGACTTTGAATCCACGGGACTCGAAAAGCTTCCCTAGGCTTCTTTCGATGCGACGCGTTTCCTCTTGTGCCTCTCCCCGTCGCGCGCCGAGCCGGCGAAGATTATTGATAGCCGCAGTGGAGTTGTTTTGAAGCCCGGTTACCCAAGGTAATTGCACAAAATATCCTCCCAGCTTCAAGAATGGGCGCTCCAATATCTCGGGAACTAGCCCTGGGGTATTGCTACGAAGACGTCCCGCCAATGCCAGCCAGTCGTTCGTCCAGAAGTCCAGAATCGAAGCCGCCATCGGCAGACTGCCCTTGGGTGACTTATCGCAGACCGTCCAACCAACGATCGATCTGATTTTCTGTTCTCTCTCAGACCAAGTCAGTGGAAATCGATTCTGCATTCCCTCCATCAACCCCTTTAGTGCCAGTTCACTCAGGGCAGTCACAGAATTCCCTGACTTGGCGTGCAACGCGCCGAATTTGGCCAGAAAATCTCGTTGGAAGAAAGCGGAGGTCAGTTCCAGCGAGAGCAGCGCCTGGAACAAATTAACGCGCTCCCCCGACTCAAGCAACACGGCGTCATTGATCCCATAAACCTCTTCCAATTCAAGTTTCGTGCGCAGTGCCCGTATGTACGCCAACTGGTTGGCCTCGTGGTTTTCTGGCGTTCCGATCTGGTGATTTGCAATCTCTGAAGAAGCAAATTGTTCAATAGCTCTGTAAAACCAGTACCCATGGCACAGCAGCATACGTCGCCCATCTCGTTCCCATCGGGCGCGGATGCTTGGGTCAGCGATCTCGATTTCCAATCGCTCACCGCGACGGACAAACCGAACGGCGTCATCGTAACTATGCGCATCGACTGAGCGAGAGATGAATTCGTTCATCTCGACCTGTGCCGCCAACAAGGCATTAAAGGCGTTCATCAAATCGAAGCGTGGCGGCATTCCTGACCGCCCCGGGAGCAGAAATGGCGCTAAATGCTCGGCCATCGACGCGCCGATTTTCTTCTCGGACAGCGAAATTTTTGTATCAGTTGAGGTCTTGAGCTTCCAAGCGATCAGATCCTTGAGGGCATACCAAGTCCCGTCATCCTCAATATTCTGTTCAGGACTTGAGAATCGACCAGGGATCAAATGCTCAAAGGCAAACAGACTTGCATAAATCAATAGTTCGAACGGTGACAGGCCAGCCAGCGCGTGCTGCCATTTGTCAATTTCCGCTTGGCGCACCGAGCAGGCATCGAGAAAAATGTCGATGATCAAGCACTGCTTGTGTATCTCGGGAGAGTAAGAGCCGATTTCCCGAAGTTCAGTCAATCGCGCCACCTTCGGTTGGTGGACCATCCGAGCGCACCGGATGGCTCTGCATATCGCGGAAGGCTGCGATCGAGCGAGCGATGTCATTAGGTGTCTTGCACTGACTCGCTCCTGGTCAAGATAGCGGGACAGCGCAAGGATCATCACATCTGTGTTCCAGATATCCGTAGGCAGTTCAGCTAGAAACGCTGCGCTCCAGAACTCAGCATCGCGATCAGAATGCGTGATCTTGTATTTCCCACGGCGAGAAGGTTTTCCGTCGAGGTATTTTTCAGCAACCAGAATTGCAGCATCGGCCCCAGAAATTCCATGGGCAGTCTGCTCACAATATTGTTCTTGATAGACGCTCAATTTACTCCTTTAGATTGATTGGTCTTCGCACTCGAAGAAAATGCTTTCAGCATCACCGCCTTCTCTGGCCGATTATGCAGTCATTGACCAAGTTAAACGGCTGCTCCACTCAGAAATCTGCCATAGGACCAACGAGGCAACGAATGTCTCGTTTGGGTCGAAAGTGTGAGTTCAGCCCTTGCCCGGCCTGACCTTCCCCGCCGCCAGCTTGGCGCGTTCGCGGGCTTCGGTGGTGTCGGCGCCGTTGGCAACGGCGACGCCCATGCGCCGTTTGGTGAACGATTCCGGCTTGCCGAACAGGCGCAGGTCGCTGCGCGGGACGGCGAGGGCTTGTTCGATGTTCTCGAAGGCGATGCCCGTTTCTTCCATGCCGCCGTAGATGACGGCCGAGGCGCCGGGTTCGCGCAGGGCGGTGTCGACCGGCAGGCCGAGGATGGCGCGGGCGTGCAGTTCGAATTCCGAGAAACGCTGCGAACAGAGGGTGACCAGCCCGGTGTCGTGCGGGCGCGGGCTGACTTCGGAGAACCAGACCCTGTCGCCCTTGACGAAGAGTTCGACGCCGAAGATGCCGCGCCCCCCGAGATTGCCGGTGACGGCGGTGGCGATTTCCTGTGCCCGGTGCAGGGCAGCCGGGGTCATCGGCTGCGGTTGCCAGGATTCAACGTAGTCGCCGGCGACCTGCACGTGGCCGATTGGCTCGCAGAAATAGGTCTGCACTTCGCCAGCGGTATTGCGGGCGCGCACGGTGAGCAGGGTGATTTCGTAATCGAAATCGATGAAACCCTCGACGATGACGCGGCCCTGGTTCACCCGGCCGCCGCTCGCCGCGTAATTCCATGCCTTTTGCACATCGCCCGGGCCGCGCAGCAGCGACTGGCCCTTGCCGGATGACGACATCACCGGCTTGACGATGCACGGGTAGCCGATCCCTTTTTCACCATTTGCGCCGTCGATGGCAGCCTGCAGTTCGCCGAGAGAATCGGCGAAGCGGTAGGGCGAGGTGGGCAGGCCGAGTTCCTCGGCGGCCAGGCGGCGGATGCCTTCGCGGTTCATGGTCAGTTTGGCGGCGCGGGCGGTGGGGATGACTTCGGCCAGGCCTTCCTGCTCGATTTCAACGAGCGTGTCGGTGGCGATGGCCTCGATTTCCGGCACCACCAGATGCGGCTTTTCCTGTTCGATCAGCCGGCGCAGCGCAGCGCCGTCGGTCATCGAGATGACGTGGGCACGGTGCGCGACCTGGTGGCCAGGGGCGTTGGCATAGCGGTCGACGGCGATGACTTCGACACCCAGCCGCTGCAGGGCGATGATGACTTCCTTGCCGAGTTCGCCGGCGCCGAGCAGCATGACGCGCAGGGCGGAGGGGGACAGCGGGGTGCCGATTTTCATTGGATACTCCTGAGGGGCGCTGCGGAAATCGGGCCAATTTAAGCGTCGACCGCAGCAGCGTCAACCAAGGCGTGTCACGGCTTTGTCACCGTGGCGTCACGCTGCTTTCATGGCCGGCGCTTATCGTGCGGACATGCCCAAGGTCAGATCCGTCTTCCTGTCCGACATCCACCTTGGTACGCGGGCGTGCCAGGCGGATCGCCTGCTCGAATTCCTGCGCGAATATCCGGCCGAACAGACTTTCCTGATTGGCGACATCGTCGATTTCTGGGCGATGAGCCGTAGCATCTGCTGGACGCAGGCGCAGAACACCGTGGTGCAGAAACTGCTGCGTCGGGCCCGGCACGGCGAACGCGTGGTCTTTATTCCCGGCAACCACGACGAGGCGCTGCGCGACTACTGCGGCATCGTCTTCGGCGATATCGAGGTGGCGGACGAACTGGTGCACGAAACGGCCGACGGCCGCCGCTTCCTGCTCATCCACGGCGACGTGTTCGATCAGGTGACGCGCCATCATCGCTGGGTGGCGGTGCTCGGCGACAAGGCCTACGAACTGCTGGTCGGCCTCAATCACTGGCTGTCGTGGGGGCGCCGCAAACTGGGCATTGCCGGCTACTGGTCGCTGGCCGGCTACGCCAAGCGCAAGGTCAAGACGGCGCTCAACTTCATCTTCGATTTCGAGGAATCGGCCATTCATCACGCCCGCGAGCGCGGGCTGGACGGCGTCATCTGCGGCCACATCCACTGGGCGACGATCAGCGAGATCGGTGGCCTCACCTATATCAATTGCGGCGACTGGGTCGATTCATGCACGGCCATCGTCGAACACCACGACGGCCGGCTGGAACTGGTGGCCTGGGGCATGCGCAGCAAGGTGCAGGCGCTGGCCGCCGCACCGGTCGCCCACGTCGCCGAACATGCGGAGGTTTGAATGCGGGTCCTGATGGTTTCCGATGTGTATTTTCCCCGGGTCAATGGCGTGTCGACCTCGATCGAAACCTTCCGCCGGACGCTCGCCGCGCACGGGGTCGAGGTGCGCCTGGTTGTGCCGCGCTACGGCGACGAGGCGGAGGAGGCGGGTGTCGTCCGCGTGCCCGGCCGGCCGGTGCCCGGCGACCGCGAGGATAGACTGGTCGGCTGGCGGGCAATGCAGCGTGCGGTGCTGGCGGCGGCGCAGGATTGCGACCTGATTCATATCCAGACGCCGTTCACCGCTCACTATGCCAGCCTCAGGGCGGCGCGCAAGCTCGGCCTGCCGGTGCTCGCCACCTACCACACGCTGTTCGAGGAGTACCTGCAGCACTACGCGCCCTTCCTGCCCGGCGCCTGGCTCAAGGGGCAGGCGCGGGCTTTTTCGCGCCGCCAGTGCAATGCGCTGGATGCGGTCGTTGTGCCATCAACGGCGATGCGCCAGCGTCTCGAAACCTATGGCATCACGACGCCGCTGCATGTATTGCCGACCGGCATTCCGCTTGGCCAGTTCGCCGGCGGCGACGGTTCGCTGTTCCGGCTGCATCATGGTATTGCGGCGGAGCGGCCGCTGGCGTTGTTCGTCGGTCGTGTGGCGCACGAAAAAAACATCGGTTTCCTGCTCGATGCCCTGCTGCACGCCCGAAAATTGACCCCGGAGCTACTGTTGGTGGTTGCCGGCGAGGGGCCGGCGATGAATGACCTGAAGGCCCGGGTGCAGTCGCTCGGCCTGGGCGAGTCGGTGCAGTTCATCGGCTATCTGGACCGCCGGCGGGAACTGCCCGATTGCTACGCGGCGGCCGACGTCTTCGTCTTCGCCTCGCGTACCGAGACGCAGGGACTGGTATTGCTCGAGGCGATGGCGGCCGGGCTGCCGGTGGTCGCGCTCTCCGAAATGGGCACCACCGACATTCTCGAGCCGGGCCGCGGCGCCTTTTCGCCGGTGGCCGAAGCGCAGGCATTCGGCGAAGCGCTCGGGCACCTGCTCAAGCGGCCGGCCGCCTGGCGGCATCTGGCTGACGAAGCGCCGGTCTTTGCGCGGGAGTGGTCGGACACCGCGATGGCGGCCCGGCTGGCTGGGCTCTATCGCGCGTTGGCGGGCCTGAATTTGGCCACGGAATCGCCGTTGACCGCGGCAGCGTGATCAGTGGCCGGTCGGCGCGGCGAGCATCTGGTTGAGGTGGCGCAGGCGTTCTGCCATCACGCGCATGACCTGGGTAGCGAAGAATGGCGTTTGCTGGACGAGGAACTGGAAGCGCTTCTCGTCGATGGCGACAAATTCGCAATCCGTCGTCGCGATCACGGTGGCCGAGCGCGGTCCGGGCGAAACCAGCCCCATTTCGCCGACGATGCTGCCGTGCTCGAGGCTTTCGACCACCTGGTTGTTGACCAGGACGTCGGCGCTGCCGCTCGCCATGACGAACATCAGATGCCCCGGCTCGCCTGCGGTAAACAGCGGCTTGCCGGCGGCGACGGGAACAATGGTTGGATTGTGGGCAAGAAAATCGAAGGCGACCATGAGTGGGTTTTCCAAGGGGCGGACGTCGGCTTATAGCACGCCGGGCGTAGTCAGTTTATTTCAGGAATGTGACAGACATGCTGAACCGGTGCGCACCCGCAACGGCGGCGTGTCATCAAAGCTTAGCGCAGCATCCCTAAGCTGAGGATTTTGTCGGAGACGCCATGCAGAAAATGACGCCGGAGAATCTGGGCCTCGACCCGGCCAATGAATCTCCGTTCAAGGGCAAGACCGGCTTGCGCCGTGTCTGGAATGCCTTCAGCTATTCGCTGGCCGGCCTGCGGGCAGCCTACCTGTGCGAGGATGCCTTTCGTCAGGAGGTCTGGCTCGCCCTGCTGCTGATTCCGGCGGCCTTCATGCTGCCGGTGCCGTGGCTGGGGCGCGGACTGATGATCGCCAGCGTGCTGCTGGTGCTGGTCGTCGAGCTGCTCAATTCGGCCATCGAAGCGGTGGTCGACCGTGTCAGTCTGGAGAACCATCGCCTGGCCAAACGTGCCAAGGACATCGGCAGCGCGGCCGTGCTGGTGTCGCTGGTCAATGTGCTGGTGGTCTGGGTCTGTGTGTGGATGGGGGCGACGTGAGGCCGCTCGACATCGCCTTCGTCAGCGAAACCTATCCGCCCGAGGTGAATGGCGTGGCGATGACGGTGGGCCGGCTGGTCAGCGGCCTGCGCGAGGTCGGCCATCGGGTCAGCGTCGTTCGCCCGCGCCAGGACAAGGTGGATGCCGGCAGCGGACACGAAACGGTCGTGCCCGGGCTGCCCCTGCCCGGCTATCCCGGTCTGCGCTTCGGCCTGCCGGCCGGCGGACGGCTGGCGCGGCTGTGGCGGCACCGGCGCCCGGACCTCGTGCATGTCGTCACCGAGGGGCCGCTCGGCTGGTCGGCAGTCAGCACGGCGCGCCGGCTTGGCATTCCCGTGACCTCCGGCTTCCATACCAATTTCGACCGTTACAGCGTGCATTATGGCGTCGGCTGGCTGCGACCGGCGGTCGCAGCCTATCTGCGCGCCTTGCACCGGCGAACGCGGGCAACCATGGTGCCGACCGCCGCACTCGCGGCCGATCTGGCCGGTGAGGGGATTGCCGGCGTGCGCGTGGTCGGGCGCGGCGTCGATACGGCCCTCTACGATCCGGCGCGACGCTCGCCGGGGCTGCGTGCCGGCTGGGGTGCGGCGGAAGGTACGCCAGTCTGTCTCTACGTCGGCCGCTTGGCGCCGGAAAAAAATCTGGCGCTGGTGCGCCGGGCGTTTGCCGCGATCCGCGCCCGCCAGCCGGCAGCACGCATGGTCTGGGTGGGCGACGGGCCGTCCGCCAAGGAACTGGCGGCGCAACATCCGGACCACCATTTCGCCGGAGTGCGCCGCGGCGAGGATCTCGCCGCACACTATGCCAGCGCCGATCTCTTCCTCTTTCCAAGCCTCACCGAAACCTACGGCAACGTGGTGGCCGAGGCGATGGCCAGCGGGCTGCCGGTGGTCGCCTACCGCAGCGCGGCGGCGGCGGAACTGGTCGAGCATCAACAGAACGGCGTCGTTTCTTCGCCGGGCGACGAGAGCGCCTACATCGCCACGGCGCTGTGGACGCTGGAAGCCGGCGGGCGCCTGGCCGCGCTCTCGGCGGCGGCACGCCGGTCGATGCTGCCGCGCCACTGGGGGCGGGTCGTCGAATCCTTTGAAACGGTCGCGCGCGAGGCGCTGGCCGGCTGAGGGCCAGCTTCAGTTTTCGCTGTGGTTGCGCAGTTCGCGGCGCAGGATCTTGCCGATCGGCGTCTTGGGCAGTGTTTCGAGGAACTCGACATGGCGTGGCAGCTTGTAGCTGGTCAGCTGCTTCCGGCAGTGCTCGATCACGTCTTCGCGGGTGAGTTTCGGGTCTTTCCGGACAATGACCACCTTGACCGCCTCGCCCGATTTTTCGTCGGGAACGGCGATCACGGCGCATTCGAGGACGCCGGGGTGCTCGGCCACCGCACTCTCGACCTCGGTGGGGTATACATTGAAACCCGACACCAGAATCATGTCTTTCTTGCGGTCGGTGATGGTGACCCGGCCCTGTTCGTCCAGGTGGCCGACATCGCCGGTGTTCAGCCAGCTGGCGTGGAAGACGTTAGCAGTCTCTGCGGGGTTGTTCCAGTAGCCTTTCATGACTTGCGGGCCGCGAATGCAGATTTCACCGGTATGTTTTTCGATGTCGCCGGTGCCGGTCCAAACCGGCAGCTCATTGAAAGCGTCGTCGCGAATCGACACCTCGGTGGACGGCAGCGGCAGTCCGACGGTGCCGTCCCATGGCGCGCCGAGCGGCATGGCGCAGGCGCCGGGCGAGGTTTCGGTAAGGCCGTAGGCTTCGGTCAGGTAATGCCCGGTGATTTTCTGCCAGCGCTCGGCCACGGGTTTCTGCACCGCGGCGCCACCGCCGACGACCACCTTGAGCGCGGAAAAGTCGATTTCCGCGAATCCCGGCGTGTTCAACAGCCCGTTGAACAGCGTATTGACGCCTGTCATCGTGGTGAATTTCCAGCTCCCCATTTCCTTGACCAGCGCCGGCAGGTCGCGCGGATTGGTGATCAGCACGCTGAGGCTGCCCCACTTCATGAACGACAGCGTCGAGGTGAGGCAGAAGATGTGATACATCGGCAGCGGGGCGATGACGATTTCGGCACCCTCCTTGAAACTGACCGAAATCCAGATGCCGGTCTGTTCCAGGTTGGCGAGGATGTTCCGGTGGGTGAGCATCGCGCCCTTGGCGACCCCGGTCGTTCCGCCGGTGTACTGGAGGAAAGCGATGTCTTCGCTGTTGACCTCGACCGGGTCGAAGCGTGCCGAACGGCCTTGCTCAAGCGCGGCACCGAGCGTGATGGCGCCGTCGATGCGCCATGCCGGCACCATTTTTTTGACGTGCTTGATGACGAAATTGACCAGCCAGCGCTTCGGGATTGGCAGCAGGTCGCCGATCTGCGTGGTGATCACGTGTTCGACCGCGGTGTTGCCAAGAACCTGCTGCAGGGACTGGGCAAAGTTCTCGACGATGACGATCGCCCTCGCACCGGAATTCTTCAACTGATGTTCGAGCTCGCGCGGCGTATACAGCGGATTGACATTAACGACGGTCATCCCGGCGCGCAGGATGCCGAAAAGCACCACAGGGTACTGCAGCAAATTGGGCGACATGATTGCGACGCGCTCGCCCCGGGTCATGCCGGGCAGTCCCTGCAGGAAGGTGGCGAAATCGCGCGATAGCTTGTCCAGTTCGCCGTAGCTGATGGTGTGGCCGAGGTTGTGATAGGCCGGCCGGTCGGCGAACTTGGCGAACAGCTTGTCCAGAAGGTCGGGGATCGAGCGGAACTGGTCCGGGTCGATTTCTGCCGGCATCCCTTTCGGGTAATTCTTGAGCCAGATCTTGTCCATGACAGCCTCTCACGCGCAGTTTGCTAACCCTGCTTGCAGCTTACTCCTATTCCATCGGCAGATCGTGCCGGCGCGGCCGTAGTTCGATCAGTTGCGGATCGTCGGCACGCTCGATCAGGATGCGGCGGACGCGATCCTGCCAGAGTTCGCCGAACAGCCGCGTGTCCGCGGCATCGGCCGTGCCATGCAGGATGGCGCCGAGCAGCCCGGGGAGGCGCGGGTCGGCAGGCACCGATTCGAGGCATAAATTGCAGTCGACCGCGACCTTCGTGTCGAGCCGGGTAAAGGCCATCCCGCCAACCCCGGCCACCCCGAATTGCAGCAGATTGCGCCGGCTGAAGCGGCCCGCCAGTCCCTTGAAGCCGCCCGCGCCGGCTGCGCCGGTGAGCAGCCCGGCAACTCCGGCGATGACGCCGGCGACCCCGCTGTCGAGGCTTTCGCGCATTGCCACGGCGATCTTGCCGCGTTCGGGAATGTCGTCGCCGTACAGGGCGCGCAGCGCGCGCACCGTCATCAGCCAGGCGCCGGCAACGGTCGGGCAGGAATGGCCGGCCAGCTTCACGGCGTCGGCGAAGCGGTATTCGATCAGGCCGCCGTCAGCCGCGCCGAGCAGTTCGGCCAGCGGGTCGCGCAGCGTGACGGCGGGGATGCGTGCGAAAAATTCGGGAAAGGCCATGGCAGTCTCCGGTGAGCAGCCAGTATGCGCCGCCGGTCCCGGGCTGGCCTTGATGTCGCTCAGGCGCGCTGGATCAGTTCGATCTTGTAGCCGTCCGGATCCTCGACGAAGGCGATGATGGTGCTGCCGTGCTTCATCGGCCCCGCCTCGCGCACCACCCTGCCGCCCCGCTGGCGGATCTCGGCGCAGGCCGCCGCTGCGTCCGGCACGGCCAGCGCGACGTGGCCGTAGCCGTTGCCGAGGTCGTAGACGGGCGTATCCCAGTTGTGCGTCAGCTCCAGCACCGCGCCTTCGCTTTCCGGGCCGTAGCCGACGAAGGCCAGCGTGAAGCGCCCCTCCGGGTAGTCGGTGCGGCGCAGCAGTTGCATGCCGAGGACTTCGGTGTAGAAGGCGAGCGAGCGGTCGAGGTCGCCGACGCGGATCATGGTGTGCAGAATGCGCATGCTGATTTCCTTAAAGTTGGGGTATCTGGCGCGCGAGTTGCCGCAATTCGAGCCGGCGCGCCCGCCAGTCCGGGCACAGTTGTTCGACGATGGACCAGAAGCGCGGGCTGTGGTTCATCTCCTTGAGGTGCGCCAGTTCGTGCGCGACGACGTAATCGACGACCGGCAGCGGCATGAAGACCAGGCGCCAGTTGAGCGCAATGCCGCCGTGGTGGCTGCAGCTGCCCCAGCGCGTACGCGCCGAGGAGAGGCGCAGCGGCGGGGTGTCGACGCCAAGGGCCGGCGCGAAGTGGGCCAGCCGCGCGGCAAACACGCTGCGCGCCTTCTCGCGCAGCGCCTTTTCAAGCAATTGGCTGGCGTTGGTCGCAGGTGATGGCCACAGGTGCAGCCGCTCGCCGACGAATTGCCAGCGGGCGCGGCCGATCGGGGTGACGGTGATGCCCAGCGGCGCGCCGAAGAGGTCGATCTGCATGCCATCGACGACGGCGAGCCTGGCCGGTGGCGGACGCTCGCGCCAGGCGCTCAGCTTGTCGAGCACCCACCGGCCGTGCTGGTGGATCAGGTCTTCGATATCACCGAGCCGGGCGCGCTGCGGAGCGCCGACGCGCAGGCCGCGCTGGTCGACGGAGAGTCCGATGGTGCGCCGCTGGCTGCGCCGCAACTGGTAGTCGACAGACTGGCCGGCGATGACGATGCGACGGACGGGTTCAGGTGTCTGAGCGGGCGGCATCAGGATAGCGATGCGGTGACAGGCGCCGCATTTCGGCTTCGATCCAGGCTTCGGCGCGCTGATTGACTTCCGCTTCGCTCATGCCGCTGGCGTCGAAAGCCGGGCCGATGCTGACCGTGACGATGCCCGGCTTTTTCAGGAAGGCCTGACGCGGCCAGAGTTCGCCCGCATTGTGCGCGACCGGCACGACCTTGCAGCCGACGCGCGTCGCCAGGTAGGCGCCGCCCGCCTTGTAGCGCTTGGTCTGGCCCGGCGCAACACGCGTGCCCTCGGGAAAGATGATCACGTAGAAGCCTTGCTGCAGGCGTTCGCGCCCCTGGGTAACGACCTCGTCGAGCGCATCCTTGCCGGCCTTGCGGTCGATCGAGATCATCTTCATCGCCGCCAGCCCCCAGCCGATCAGCGGCACCATCAGCAGTTCCTTCTTGAGCACGAAGACGCAATAGGCACCCTTCGGCACGTAATCCTGCAGCGTCATGGTTTCCCATGCCGACTGGTGCTTGGAGAGAATGACGCAGGCTTCCTGCGGCATGTTTTCGCGTCCGATGACCTTGGGCCTGATGCTGAGCAGGTGTTCGACACCGAACTGGATGCCCAGCCGCCACAGCTTGCCCGCGTGATAGCCCCAGAGGCCGCGCAAGAGCAGGGCGGCGATGATCACCAACGGGGCGGTCAGCAGGGTCCAGGCGGCCGCCCAGATGGCAAACAGGGTGGAGCGGACGCCGTTCATGCTTTTTTCCCCGCCAGCAGCCAGTCGACCGCAGCCGCGAGATCGGCGAAGTCGCGGGTTCCCGGCGGCAGGTCGCCGGCGGCCAGGGTCTTTTCCCCCTTGCCGGTTCTAACCAGCAAGGGCAGGCAGCCGACGGTGGCGGCGGCCTGCAGGTCGCGCAGTGAATCGCCGATAGCCGGCACGCCGTTGAGATCGGTGTTGAGGATTTCCGAAATGCGCTTGAACATGCCGGGCTTCGGTTTGCGGCAATCGCACGAGGAGTCGGCGGTGTGCGGGCAGAAGAAAACGGCATCGATGCGCCCGCCGACCGTAAACAGGGCCTTGTGCATCTTTTCGTGAATGCTGTTCAGGGTATCCATGTCGAACAGGCTGCGCCCGACGCCGGATTGGTTGGTCGCCACCACCACCCGGTAGCCGCTCTGGTTGAGACGGGCGATGGCTTCCAGGCTGCCCGGGATCGGCTTCCACTCGGCTGGGCTCTTGATGAACTGGGCGGAGTCGAAGTTGATGACGCCGTCGCGGTCGAGGATGACGAGTTTCATGCCGAGAGCTTCGAGAGGTCGGCGACCTGGTTCATCGCCGCATGCAGCCTGGCGAGCAGGCCGAGGCGGTTGGCGCGCAGCGCCGGATCGTCGGCATTGACCATGACGCCGTCGAAGAAGGCATCGACCGGGGCGCGCAGCGCGGCCAGGGCCTGCAGCGATTCGGTGTAGTCGCCGGTGACGAAGGCCGCATCGGCCTGCGGTACGACCTCGACCAGCGCATCGTGCAGGGCGATTTCCGGCGCTTCCTTGAGCAGGGCGGTGTCGACCCAGGCATCGACACTGTCCTCAACCTTCTTCAGGATGTTGCCGACGCGCTTGTTGGCGGCAGCCAGCGCGGCCGCTTCGGGCAGGGCCGAGAAGGCGCGCACGGCAGCCAGGCGCTTGGGAATGTCGCCCAGGCGCTGCGGCCGCTGGCTGACCACGGCGTCGACCTCCTGCGCCGTGTAGCCCTGCTCGCGCAGGCTGCCGGCGAGGCGGTCATAGATGAAGTCGGCGAGTTCGGCTTCGGTGGCTTTGAAACCTTCGACGGCAGAAAACGCGCTGCCGGCTACGGTCAACAACGAATTCAGCGGCAAATCCAGATTGCCTTCGCTGAGCATGCGGATGGTGCCCAGCGCATGGCGGCGCAACGCGAACGGGTCGCGGTCGCCGGTCGGGATCTGGCCGATGCCGAACATACCGACCAGCGTTTCCAGCTTGTCGGCCAGCGCGACGACGGTGCCGACCCTGCCGCGTGGCAGGCTGTCGCCGGCGAAGCGCGGCTTGTAATGGTCTTCGATGGCGTCGGCGATGTCGGCGGCGAGGCCGTCGTGCTGGGCGTAGTAACGGCCCATGATGCCCTGCAGTTCGGGGAACTCGCCGACCATGTCGGTCAGCAGATCGGCCTTGGCCAGCACGGCGGCCTGTTCGGCGTGCAGCGCGAGGCTTTCACCGCCCAGTTGCTGGCCGATGGCGCGGGCAATCGCCGCGACGCGCTGCATGCGCTCGCCCTGGGTTCCCAGCTTGTTGTGGTAGACGACCTTGGCCAACCCGGCGACGCGGGATTCCAGCGACTTCTTGCGATCCTGGTCGAAGAAGAACTTGGCGTCGGCCAGACGCGGACGCACCACGCGCTCGTTGCCGCCGATCACGGCGGAGGCGTCTTCCGGGCTGATGTTGCTGACGACGAGGAACTGGTTGGTCAGCTTGCCAGACGCATCCAAGAGCGGGAAGTATTTCTGGTTGGCCTTCATCGTCAGGATCAGGCATTCCTGGGGTACGGCGAGAAATTCCTCCTCGAACTGGCCGACCAGCACGTTCGGGCGCTCGACCAGGGCGGTGACTTCGTCGAGTAGCGCGTCGTCGTCGATCGGCTTGCCACCGGCCTGGGCGGCTGCGGCAGCCAGCTGACGGGCGATTTCGCCACGGCGCTCGGCGAAGGAGGCAATCACGGCGCCGTCGCTGGCCAGTTTGGCGGCGTATTCGTCGGCATGGGCCAGAGCGACCGGATCAACCCTGGCTTCAAAGCGGTGGCCATGCGTTTCGCGCCCCGAGTTCAGGCCGAGGAGGGTGAGTGGCACAACATCACTGCCATGCAGGGCAACCAGGCCATGCGCCGGGCGGACGAAATTGACGCTGCTCCAGCCATCCTGCAATTGGTAGCTCATGACCTTGGGGATGGGGAGGGCGGCCAGCGCGGCTTCGAGGGCCTTTTGCAGGCCTTCGGCCAGCGTCGCGCCCCTGGCCAGGCTTTCATAGAACAGCACGTCGGCCTTGCCGTCGTTGTCTCGGCGCAGGCTGGCGACGGCGGAAGCGTCGGCACCGAGGGCGGCCAGTTTCTTGAGCAGGGCGGGCGTTGCATTGCCGGCGGCATCGAGACCAACGGCAACCGGCATCAGCTTCTGGACCACCGGCTTGTCGGCGGCCAGCGCGGCCACCTCGGTGACGTGGGCGGCCAGGCGGCGCGGCGAGGCGTAGGCGGTGACGGTGGCGCCCTCGGCGGCCAGGCCATCCTTCTTCAGCGCGGCGGCCAGCGAGCTGGCAAACACTTCGCCCAGCTTCTTCAAAGCCTTGGGCGGCAGTTCTTCAACAAACAGTTCAACGAGCAGGTTTTTCGACGACATATCAGGCAGCTTTCTTTGCGTTCTGTTCTTCCAGCTTGGCCAGCACTTCGGCGGCCCACTCCTTCGGCGCCATCGGGAATCCGAGGCGGGCGCGCGAGTCGAGATAGGCCTGGGCGACGGCACGGGCCAGGTTGCGGATGCGGCCGATGTAGGCGGCGCGCTCGGTGACCGAGATGGCGCCGCGCGCGTCGAGCAGGTTGAAGGTGTGGGCGGCCTTCAGCACCTGTTCGTAGGCGGGCAGCGCCAGCTGGGCGCCCATCAGGTGCTGCGCCTGCTTCTCGTGCGCACCGAAGGCGTGGAACAGGAAGTCGACGTCGGAATGCTCGAAGTTGTAGGTCGATTGCTCGACTTCGTTCTGGTGATAGACGTCGCCGTAGGTCAGGCCGTCGGTCCAGGTCAGGTCATAGACGTTCTCGACGCCCTGCAGGTACATGGCGAGGCGCTCGATGCCGTAGGTGATTTCGCCGGTGATCGGTTTGCAGTCGATGCCGCCGACCTGCTGGAAGTAGGTGAATTGCGTCACTTCCATGCCGTTCATCCAGACTTCCCAGCCGAGGCCCCAGGCGCCGAGCGTCGGGTTCTCCCAGTCGTCCTCGACGAAGCGGACGTCGTTTTTCTTGAGGTCGAAACCGAGGGCTTCGAGCGAGCCGAGGTAGAGCTCGAGGATGTTGTCAGGCGCCGGTTTCAGCACGACCTGGTACTGGTAGTAGTGCTGCATGCGGTTCGGGTTTTCGCCGTAGCGGCCGTCCTTCGGGCGGCGCGAGGGCTGCACGTAGGCGGCCTTCCACGGCTCCGGGCCGATGGCGCGCAGGAAGGTGGCGGTGTGGCTGGTGCCGGCCCCGACTTCCATGTCGTAGGGCTGGAGCAGGGCGCAACCTTGCTTGTTCCAGTAGTCCTGCAGGCGCAGGATGATTTCCTGAAAGGTCGGTTTGTTGCTGGTGGTCATCGGACGCACTCGGAAAGACGGAAGGCCTTGAATTTTACTAGCTTTTCCCCGGCTTCGGCAGTGCGCCGCCGTGCGGCGTCCGGCCGGCCGGCGGTGTCGTGCCACGAGGGTCGGTGCGTCTTGTCCGTGCGTAGCGTGTTGTGCAATTGCAACATTGAATTCGTTCATTGGCACCACCTTATTTGACTAATTGCAATATAATCAATAAACTGCACTTTCTGTTGCGGTGCAACATCGAATTCCCGGGCCTGCCAGGCCAGTCGGGACGGCCCCTGCGGGGTCGGGTGGGCTCTCTCAGGAGCCGGTCGATGTCGTACCCCCTGTAACCGTTCGCTGCCGGTGCTGTCTGCCGCAGTGGCAACTGTGAAGGAGGTCACGTGTTCGCTACGTCCCCTGTATTTCATTTTCCACCGGCCATGTCACGCGTGACGTTGGCTACGCTTACCTTCATCCAGAATGCGCTGGTGATCATGGGCATGATTTTCGCGGTTGCGCTGTTTGGTTTGTACAGCGGCCACGCCAGTGTGGTCGACGGGATGAAAGCCATCCTTGCCCAGTATGTTGAGCCGGCCGAGCCTGAGGTTTCCGAGCCGCTGGCCGAGGCGCCTGATGCGTCGGATGCGACGCTCAACCCACGCATGCGCGGGGCGCTCGACTACGTTTCACGGCGTTATCGCGTCTCCACCGATGCCCTGCAGCCGATTTTCGCCACGGCGCAATCCGTCGGCGCCGAACTGCGCATTGATCCGCTGCTGATCATCGCCGTCATCGGCATCGAATCCGGCTTCAACCCGCTTTCGCAGAGCGTGGCCGGCGCCCAGGGCCTGATGCAGGTGATGCCGCAGTTTCATCGCGACAAGTTGCCGGAGGACGCCGGACAGTTGCCGTTTTTTGACCCGGTGACCAACGTTCAGGTGGGCGCCCGCATTCTCAAGGAATCGATCCGGCGCAACGGTGGCGTGCACGAAGGCCTGCAACAGTTTGCCGGCGCAATCGGCGACCCCGAGCGCCGCTACGCAAGCAAGGTGATGGCCGAACGGCAGCGCCTTGAGCAAGCCGCCGCGCAGCGGCCGCGCCCTGCCTGAGCGACGTTTTTTCAGGAGCGGCGGGGTGGCCGGCTGAGCACCAGGAAGAGAGCGGTCAGGAAGAGAAATCCCAGGTTGCCCGTCCGCGCATAGGGTGTCATGCCCTGATGGGCGCGCACCTCGGCGTGCAACACACCCTGGGTAAAGGGTGGCAGGGCCGCGCGCACCCGGCCATCCGGGCCGATCACGGCGGTCATCCCGGTATTGGTGGCCCGTAGCATCGGGCGGCCGGTTTCAACGGCGCGCATCTGGGCGATCTGCAGATGTTGCGGCTGGGCCAGCGAACGGCCGAACCAGGCGGTGTTGGACAGGTTGGCGAGAATGCCGGCCAGGGGTAGTGCGCGGATGATTTCTTCAGCAAAAACATCCTCATAGCAGATGTTGACCGCAACCTGTTGTCCGGCCACCGCCAGCGGCGGCTGAACTTCCGGGCCGCGCGAAAAGCCCGACATCGGAATATTGGCGTAGGCCATGAACCAGGCAAAACCGGGCGGGATGAATTCGCCGAACGGCACCAGATGGCGCTTGCTGTAGGTCTGCACCGGCGAGACTCCGAGGCTGACCGCGCTGTTCCAGTAGGCGTCGCGGCCGCCGGTCAGGGTGCCGGCGATCAGGTCGCCGCCATGGGCGCGCACCGCCTGATTCAGCGCTTCCAGGTAGTCAGGTGGCAGGCTGGTGAAAAAACTCGGCAGGGCGGTTTCGGGCAGGATGGTCAGTTGCGCCGGGTTCTGCTCGATCAGCTCCAGGTAGAGGTTCAGCGTGCGGGCAAACGATTCCGGGCGGAATTTCATTTCCTGCGGGATGTTGCCCTGAATCAGCATGACGCTGACCGGTTCGCCGACGGGGGTTGTCCAGTGAATCTGGCGCAGCCCGAAACCGGCAATGGCGAGCAGCGCCAGGCAGGCGAGGCCGATGCGCCAGCGTACCAGCAGGGCGCCGGCCAGGGCGACCAGCAACGACAGGCCATGAACCCCGATCAGTGGGGCAAAGCCGGCCAGTGGACTGGGCGGTGCCTGGCTGTAGCCGAGCGCCAGCCAGGGGAAGCCAGTGAAAATCCAGCCTCTCAGCCAGTCGACCGCAGCAATCAGTGCGGCGAAGAGCAGTGCCTGCTGCCACGCACTTTCCGGTTGCCAGCGCTTGAACAGCCCGCCGGCGATAGCCGGAAACAGCGCCATTACGCAACAAAACAGGAAGGCGGCGATGCCGGCCAGCCACCAGGGCATGCCTCCAAAGACCGAGAGGCTGACGTAGACCCACGAAACCCCGGTGAGAAAGAAGCCGAGGCCGAAGAACAGTCCGCTGAGTGCCGCCTGCCGCTTACTGGCGGCGCGCCGCAGGATCTGGAAAAAGCCCAGCCAGATCAGCGGCGCCAGCCAGAACAGGCCGAACGGTGCAAAGCACAGGACGCCGGCTGCCCCGATGGCAAGGGCGAACGCCAGACGTGCCGCAGGGGTTTCAGCCAGTGAAGTCTTCAGCACCGGCTTGGGGTTTGGGCGGGGGCGTGACGAGCAGGGTGTACAGGCGGCGGCTGTCGGCGCGCAGCACCTGGAAGCGCACTCCGTCGATGTCTACGACCTCGTTGCGCTTCGGCACCCGACCAAGGTGGCGCAGCACCAGGCCGCCGACGGTGTCGAACTCGTCGTCGGAAAAGGTGGTGGCGAAGGCAACGTTGAAATCCTCGATCTCGGTGCGCGCCTTGACCCGGTAGCGGCCGGTGGAATCGAGGCGAATGTTGTCCTGCGCCTCGTCGAAGTCGTATTCGTCCTCGATGTCGCCGACGATCTGTTCGAGTACGTCCTCGATGGTCACCAGCCCGGCGACGCCGCCGTATTCGTTGACGACGATGGCCATGTGGTTGCGCGAGACGCGGAATTCGCGGAGCAGCACGTTGAGGCGTTTCGATTCCGGGATGAAAACGGCCGGGCGCAGCCAGTCGCGCAGGTCGAAATTCTCTTCGGTATGGACGCGCAGCAGATCTTTGGCGAGCAGGATGCCAAGCACTTTGTCGCGATCGCCATCGATCACCGGAAAGCGCGAGTGGGCGGCTTCGATGACCACCGGAATGATTTCTTCCATCGGGTCATCGACGTCGATGACGTCCATCTGGGCCCGCGGAATCATGACGTCGGTGACGCGGGTGTCGGAGGCGGCCAGCGCCCCTTCGATGATGGTCAGCGCATCGGCATCCATCAGGTTGCGCTCGTAGGCGCCGTGCAGGATTTCCAGCAACTGCTCGCGGTCGTCTGGCTCGCGCAGCAGCAGGGAGGTCAGTCGTTCGATGAAACCCGGTTTACTGTCACTGTCCATGATGTTTATGCCGCTCAGTTACCCAGATACGGGTCTGGATAACCCAGCGCGGCGAGAATTTCCCTTTCTTCGTTTTCCATGGCCTCGGCATCCGTGTCATTGTCATGATCCCGGCCCTGCAAATGCAGCATACCATGCACCGTCAGATGCGCGTAATGCGCCGCCAGCGGCTTGTTCTGCTCCGCCGCCTCCCTGGCGACGACGCTCGGGCAGATGACCAGGTCGCCCGTCACGACGGGTTCGGTATCGTACGGAAAGGACAGCACGTTGGTCGCGTAATCCTTGCCGCGGTACTCCGCGTTCAGCGTCCGGCCTTCGTCGGCGTCGACCAGGCGGATCGTCACCTCGCCGCCGCCGACCAGTGCCGCGCGCGCCCAGCGCACGAAATCCGCCCGCAAGGGTAAGCCTTCTCGATGACAGGCATATTGCACCGAGAGGTTAAGTCGCTTGCCTGGTCTGCGCTTCATAGGCGGCGACGATACGGGCGACCAGCGGGTGGCGCACCACGTCTTCCTTGAGAAATTCGGTGAACGCGAGGCCGCGCACCCCCTTGAGGATGTCGCGTGCTTCGCGCAGGCCGCTCTTGTGGCCCTTGGGCAGGTCGACCTGGGTCAGGTCACCGGTAACGACCGCCTTGGCGCCGATGCCGATGCGGGTCAGGAACATCTTCATCTGCTCCGGCGTCGTGTTCTGCGCCTCGTCGAGGATGATGAAGGCATGGTTGAGCGTGCGCCCGCGCATGAAGGCGAGCGGCGCGATTTCGATGGCGTTCTTCTCATGCAGCTTGCTGACCCGGTCGTGGCCCATCAGGTCGTACAGTGCGTCGTAGAGCGGGCGCAGGTAGGGGTCGATCTTCTGCGTCAGGTCGCCGGGCAGGAAACCGAGGCGCTCGCCGGCCTCGACTGCCGGCCGGGTCAGAATGATGCGCTCGACGGTGTCGCGCTCGAAGGCATCGACGGCGCTGGCGACCGCCAGATAGGTCTTGCCGGTCCCCGCCGGGCCGATGCCGAAGGTGATGTCGTGTTCCTGGATCGCCTTCAGGTAAGCCACCTGGCGCGGCGTGCGGCCATGCAGCTGGGTGTTGCGGGTGATCAGCTGCGGGCCGTCGATCGGTCCTTCGGCGCCGCGAGAAATGCGGCGGACCGGGGCGTTGAGCAGCTCGATCAGGCCGAGCTGGATTTCGTCGACCGACAGCGGCTGGCGGGCCATGGCGTAGAAATGGCGGATGGCATCTGCGGTCAACTGCGATTTTTCGCCGGAAATTGAAAAGCGTTCGTTGCGGCGCTTGATGACGACGTCGAAACCGGTTTCGATCTGCCGGATGTTTTCGTCGAGCGGCCCGCACAAATTGGCCAGCAGAACGTTGTCGACCGGCGCCAAGGCAACTTCCGCAGGCCTGGCTTTCGGCGCACCGCTAGTCTTCGTTGATGACAATTTCGCCTCTCAGGCTGTGCGACAGGGACGACGTGATGCGAACCTCGACAAAAGTGTTGATCAATCTCGGATTGCCGGCGAAATTGACGATGCGGTTGTTGTCGGTGCGCCCGGCCAGTTCCTGCGCATCCTTCTTCGAAGTGCCTTCGACCAGAACGCGCTGGACACTGCCGATCATTGCCTGGCTGATGACTTGTGCCTGTTCGTCAATGCGCTTCTGCAGGCGGGCCAGGCGGGCGGATTTGACGGCGGGGGGCGTCAGGTCCGCAAGTTCCAGGGCCGGCGTGCCGGGGCGCGGACTGTAGATGAAGGAGAAGGAGTTGTCGAAGCCGACCTCTTCGATCAACTTCATGGTTTTTTCGAAATCCTCGTCCGTCTCGCCCGGGAAGCCGATGATGAAGTCCGAGGACAGCGAAATATCCGGCCGCGCCGCACGCAGCTTGCGGATGATCGACTTGTATTCGAGCGCCGTGTAACCGCGCTTCATCGCTGCCAGCACTCGGTCGGAACCGGACTGGACCGGCAGGTGCAGTTGCGACACCAGCTTCGGCACGGTTGCGTAGGTGTCGATCAGGCGCTGCGACATTTCGCGCGGGTGCGATGTCGTGTAGCGGATGCGTTCGATGCCCGGTACTTCGGCGATGTATTCGATCAGCAGCGCGAGGTCGGCCTTCTCGTCACCTTCCGCCATGTCGCCGCGATAGGCATTGACGTTCTGCCCGAGCAGCGTCACCTCCTTGACACCATTGGCTGCCAGTCCGGCGACTTCGGTCAGCACGTCCTCGAACGGCCGTGAGACCTCGCCGCCCCGGGTGTACGGCACGATACAGAAGGTGCAGAACTTGGAACAACCTTCCATGATCGAGACGAAAGCCGAGGCGCCCTTGACCTCGGCGGGTGGCATCGAATCGAATTTCTCGATTTCCGGAAACGAGACATCGACTGCCGCGCTGCCCTTGCGCCTGCGCTCCGCAATCAACTGCGGCAGGCGGTGCAGCGTCTGCGGGCCGAACACCACATCGACGTAGGGCGCCCGGGCGACGATCGCGTCGCCTTCCTGGCTGGCCACACAACCGCCGACCCCGATCACCAGATCGGGATTCAGCTTCTTCAGGTGACGGACCCGACCGAGGTCATGGAAAACCTTCTCCTGCGCCTTTTCGCGCACCGAGCAGGTGTTGAACAGGATGATGTCGGCCTCTTCCGGATTGTCGGTCTTGACGACGCCGCCGGCGGCGTTGAGCACATCGGCCATCTTGTCCGAGTCGTACTCATTCATCTGGCACCCGAAGGTGCGGATGAACAGTTTCTTGGGCATGGATAAGCTACTTTGCAGAATCAGGGGTGCCGGAAAGGCATGGATCGGGTGGTCAAGAACAGGGCGGATTATAACCGACCGGAAAACTCGTTGACCGGAGAAGGCCCGCCAAACTATAATCCGCGCCCTTAAAGCGTGGTGATGTAGCTCAGACGGTTAGAGCGATGGATTCATAACCCATAGGTCGGCAGTTCGATTCTGCCCATCACCACCAGGAAATCCACCAAAGCAGTCCAAATAAGGCCAGAAACCTAGACTACACAAGGGTTCTGGCCTTTTTGTTTGCCCAATGGAGTCCAACGGGTTCCATTGAAATCCAGGTCAAAAGCGGGTAAAAATACGGGTAAGAACAATCCAACCCGAAAATCCTTACCCGTTTTTTTCTGGAAACCATTGTGGCACAAGCGAAAGCAAGACTTTCGGCGGTTGAGGTCAAACAAGCCAAGCCCGACCCGACGGGTAAAACCCGAATCCTCGCCGATGGCGGCGGATTGCGCCTGGTCATCCAGGCAAACGGCGCCAAGTACTGGCAATTCAGAACGGCGCGCGGTGGCAAGGAAACCACGCTGCAGCTGGGAATCTTCCCCCAGACCGACCTGGCGACCGCTCGCCAAAAGGCCGACGAACTGCGCAAGCAAGCTCAGGAAGGCCTGAACGTGGTCATGGAGCGCAAGCTCGCGCAATTAAGAAGAGAAGCAGACGCGGCGGTCACCTTTCAGGCGGTGGCGGAAGAACTGCTCAGTGTCAAAAAGCGCAACGGCCTCTCGGCCAGCTATTACGACAAGATCGAAGGCGCGCTCAAGGCCAACCTCTACCCGTCGCTCGGCAACCTCCCGATCAGCCGCATAGAACCGGCTCTGCTTAAAAGCGAACTCAAGCCGATCGAAGCCCGGGGCAGTCTCGACATGCTTCGTTTCGTGCTGCGTATCACCGGCGAGGTCTTCGATCTCGCCAAGGCCGATGGCCGCTTCGTCGGTGACAATCCGGCACGGGCGCTGACCAAGAACGTTTTTCAGCGCCACAAGCGAGGCAAAATGAAAGCCCTCGCGTGGGACGAAATGTGCGGCTTTCTGCACCGTCTCGATGGCTTTCACGGTGAATTCGCCACCGCCTGCTGTATTCATCTGATTCTCTGGTGCGCTACCCGTCCGGGCGAGGCGCGTATGGCGCGCTGGGATGAAATTGATCTGGACAAAGCCTGCTGGACCATCCCGGCCGAGCGCATGAAGTTGCGCCAGGAGCACCGTATTCCGCTGCCGAAGCAGGCGGTCACCATGCTCAAGGAACTTAAGCTCGTCACTGGCCGCGGCGAATACCTCTTCCCGGGTCAAGCAGGTGCCAAGAACCCGACGGTCAGCGACATGGCCATCCTCAAGGCCATTCGTCGCACCGCCGGCCATGACGAGGTCGATGCCCATGGCTTTCGGGCGGTCTTCCGCACCCATGCCGGGGAGTCACTCAAGTGGCCCGAGGTGGTGCTGGAAGCAGCGCTGGCGCACGGTAAGAAAAACGCCATCGTCGGCGCCTACGACCGGGCGACCCATTACGGCGAACGACAAAAGCTCATGCAATGGTTCGCCGACGAACTCGATCGTGTCAAGAAAGGTGCAGCCGCCCCAGGCGTACTGGCCGTCGCTTGAGGCAGGGCACTCCATGATCGGAGCCGCCAGACCATGTTTCCCACGCTGCCAATCAGCGCTTGCGGCGGCGCGGTGGCGCATTCGGATCGCGGGGCGGCATCTGGCCACGGCGCACGACCTTGAAACGTTCGTCGACCTTGGGGCGCATGAATTGCAGAGGCTTGATCAGGTCGAAAAGAATGGAATTCGCCAGTCGACCGAGCGCTTGCTTATCGCCATCCTGAAGAGGCCCAAGCACGGGTTTGGTAGCACCGAGGCCATACGCTGAGCCGGTATTGCCATTGCGGAAGCGTCCCCGCTGCGGCGCGATGACCCTCTGCCAATACTGACCGAGGGAGTCGGCGATATGGACATGGTCATAGCCGTCCCGTGCCAGGCCATCGAACAGCACCAGCAAGCGCCAGCCGAATCCTTCGCTCTCGCTGCAGGTCAGTCTGGCGACGTAACCAACCCAGCCGCGGAATGCCTGGTTGTGGTGGCGGTTGTCCAGAAAACGCTGCAAATCACGCTCCGCCAGCTGCAGTGGAATGGGGTGGGCCGGATCACTGCAGTACCCCAGATCGAGCTGAATAGTGACTAGGCGTTGTTTTGCGCCCAGCCAGGCAGCGATGTAGTCACCGTAGTCCTCGAAGCGCTGTTGTGTTTCGTGGCGACGTTGGGCAATGGCCGCCTGCACGGTCGCAGTTCGGCTCTGTTCGGCGATTTGGGCACACAATGCGTCGAAGATTTCTGCCGGGATGTTTGCCGCCGACGAGTGCTTGTCGCTTGTTGCCTGTCCTGGAGGGTCGTGCTGCAGGAGCCCAAGGTCGGCGCACAGTTGGCGAAAAAGCGTGATGTGATCATCGTAGGTGTGGGCCATCGACAGTTGGCCGGCTGCATCAACGAACGATTGCAGCTGTGCGAAGTAACGGCGGCGAATTCCGGCGCTATGCGCGTGCGCCGCCGAGGGTGCCGGCGCGTGTTCCGGCACAGCCCAAGGGGCTCGAGACAGATCGTCGACGAAACGCACCAGGCCTTCCATGGTGCGCACATACGTGTTCCGGCTCGGATGCACTTTGGCGGAGGATTGCTTGACCGCTGGCGCGGTCCAGATCTCTGCCTGCATCGCGGCGAACAAACGCTGAAGTAACGTCGGCAGGGGCAGACCCACGTGCAGAAACGAGAGGTTACTCATGCGGCGAACTCCGGCTGGGTGGTGGCCTCAGTAGGTGTAGTGCCCTCCATCGGGCTGGTGCTCTCCATCGGGCTGGTGCTCTCCATCGGGCTGTTGCTCTCCGTCGGAGCGGTGGCCTCAGTTGGAGCGGTGGCCTCAGTCGGAGCGGTGGCCTCAGTCGGAGAAGTGGCCTCAGTCGGAGAAGTGGGTTCTGGTGCGGGAGAGCGGACCGGATATTGAATGCATGGTGTCGTCAATGCGATTAGGCGGTCCATGTTGAGCTTGCGAAAATCAATGCCCGACTTCGCTTCTGCCTTGACTTGGGCGTCAACGACACCGCAGAGCGGGTAGGTTTTGTTGAATTTCAGGCGGAGAAGCTTGGCAGCCTCGCCCATGTAGACGAGCTCGTCGCGGATCGCCGCCTGACCTTCGACTTCGCGCCCGACGTTGATATGGCCCTTGTCATCCGTCGCCTCGTGCCAGCACGCATGAAACAGCGCTGCCCACGCGTCCGTTTCATAGACGGGTGAGGTCACGAACGTCATCAGCACCCGAAAAGTAAACCCGATCCCGGGCAGGAATTGGGAGAACCAGATATGGCCGATGGACGGGATATCCGCGATGTGCTGATCAAGTAGCGTCTGGAAGCGGGCCAGGAAAGCGAAGGCTTCGCGTTGGGAGACCAGGGTCGGCTGGTGGCCGTCGAAACAATAAGTCAAGTTGCACCAGCGACCGATCACCGTGTTGAATTCGCGCGGGATGCGCTTGAGGAAGGCCTTCGCTGGACGCAGCTGGTCCTTGATCGCCGTGGCTTCGCGCTCGCGTTTCGTCACGAAGCGTTTGTTACCTGCACAATGGCGCAGCATATCGATGAAGCCGTTGAGGTACTCGCCTTCATTGGGCGCCGATGTGTCGTGACGCATCAGCGGGCTGCCTGTAAGGAGATTCGACGGCAGGGCCAGTTGTTTGGCGACCGCGTCGAAGAGGGCAATCGATGCACCAATTTCAGAGGGTTCGGACGCTGTAAACGTGTTTTGGCCGCAGGCGATGTCATACCAGCGGCGGCCCAGCGGCGTGATTTTGTATTCGACGTAGCACTGAGGTGTGCGAATGAATTGCACGCCGGGCTCGTTGCTGCTCAGGACGGCCTCGACGAAGCGGGCCTTGTCCAGCAGCAGGCGGGCCGAGGCGTCGCCATTGGGCAGGAGCTTGCTCATCGTGGTGCCAATGTGGGGGTGTTCGAAGGTGCAGTGCTCAAGGAGGCTGCGCAGAATCGCATCGTCCTTCGTCAGTGAATTGCGGTTCGTAGACATTTTTTTAATCCTTTCAGGATCGGTCGCCAGCGCCTCAGGTGGCGCGGTGGCCAGAGAAGTGATGAATGGTCGTGTGCGTTTCGGCTGGCAGGGGTAAGCCCGCCAGCCGAGGGCGGCTTAGCGGTTGGCCAGGCGCGACGCGACCCAGGCGTCGATCTCGTCCGAGTCCCAGGCCACGGCGCCGCGAGTGCCAGGTGCGGCAAGCGAGACCTGTTTCGGGAAGTCCGGGTCGTAGTACGGCGACTTCGGGTTGATGCGGTTGTAAATGGACGATTCGCCAAGGCCGGTTTTGGCCGCGACGGATTTCAGGCGCAAAAGGGCGCGCTTGCTGCTGGGGATGAATTTCGACACGAAGAACTCCTCAAGCTACTACCCCAACGCGTTGCCGAGATTTGACAATTGAACCGGCGCGACGAAGTGGAGACAACTCAGGATGATTGACGATTGACAGCCTGACACACGGAGGCATCATGCTGTACTGCTTCGGTGAAGCAGGTTTTCAATGGGGCCTCAAGCGGCCCTGGGTGTCTTCGTCAAATGGGTGTATTAGGGCTCTTGCGAGCCCGGTTGTCATTAAAGCGCAACGTCGGCGAAAGTTCAAGAATATTTTTTCTGGCGGTGACCGGACGTTAAGAAAAATGCGCTGAAATCGCCCCGAAAAATGCTGATTTTGGCGTGCCCCATGGCCACCGGATTTCTTGAAAAGATTAGCGGAATCGAGACGGAGATGGATATGCCTGGAAACCCGCATGATTACGCGGCGCATCGTTAACTTGCTACATGGTTTTTAAGCGGGGTTCGATCCCAGTTTTTTTTGGCCACATATCCTGAATTTGTCCCCGGCCTGACACCCTGAATTTCCAACCGGAAATCTGGGGCCAATCGCCCACGGCAATCCCCCTTATCCGCTCCGGTGCTCCAAGCGCCGTGGGCGGATTTTTGTTGTGACCTACTCAAGGAGTTTGAAATGTCTTTACGTTGCCCGGTCTGCCAATCAGACCACGTAATTTCGAAAGACCTCGCCCAACAGGCCCTCAGCTTTGCAGGCACCGTGGGCGGGGCTGCAAGCGGAGCCACCGGGGCAATTGCCGGGGCTGAAATAGGTAGCAGTACCCTGGGCATTATCGGTGGACCGGTAGGCCGAGGTTTAGGCGCGGTTGCCGGTGCGGCGGTCGGTGCGCTGCTGGGCGCCCTGACCGGCCACATGACCGGCAGCCGTATCGGCCGGGTCGTCGACCGTCACCTCCTCGACAACATGCAGTGCCGCAACTGCGGCCTAACCTTCCGTACTGACGAAGAGTAAGGCTGTCGTATCGCTGACGCGCATGCCGCGTCCCTCTGCTTTCGTCCTCCGAAAGCACTTCTTCCCCTAATCAAGCTTTGGCGTACCCCTTATCCCATCTTCCCGGGAGGTCGCCGCACGTCCACATTCCCGAAAGGAAACTCAATGGCCCACCTCGTCCAAACCATGGCGTACACCAATGCCGAACCCTGGCACGGCCTCGGCAACCGTCTGCAACCCAATCAACCCCTGGAAGTCTGGCAGCAGCAAGCCGGCATGGACTGGCAGATCAACGAAACCCCGGTCCTCTTCAACATTGCTGCCGACGGTGGCCTGCACGTCAAGGCCCATGCTGACAACAAGGTGCTCTTCCGCTCCGATACCCATGCCCCACTTTCGGTCGTCTCCAAGCGCTATCAGGTCGTCCAGCCGCACGAAGTCCTCGAGTTCTACCGCGACCTCACCGATGCCGGCGGTTTCGAACTGGAAACCGCCGGTGTGCTCAAGGAAGGCAGGAAGCTCTGGGCCTTGGCCAAGACCGGTCAGGAAACCTTGCTGCGGGGTGGCGACAAGGTGGCTGCCTACCTGCTGCTGGCCACCAGCTGTGACGGCACGTTGTGCACCACCGCCCAGTTCACCTCGATCCGCGTGGTCTGCAACAACACCCTGCAAATGGCCGTCGGCGATTCCTCCGGTGCGGTCAAGGTGCCGCACTCCACCAAGTTCGATCCACAACTGGTCAAGCAGGAACTCGGCATCGGTCTCAGCAACTGGGAACGCTTCGTCGGCAACATGCGACGACTCGCCGAGCGGCCGATCCACAAGTTCGAGGCGATGAACCTGATCGTCAATGTCCTCGGCGATCCGGAATTGCCGCTGGCCGACCAACCCAACCAGAAAGCCCTGCAGAACGTCTACGCCCTGTACTCGGGGAGTGGCATGGGCGCCGAGTTGTCGTCGGCCAACGGCACGGCCTGGGGTCTGCTCAATGCCGTGACCCAGTTTGTCGACCATGAACGGCGTGCCCGTAGCCAGGACACCCGGCTGGATTCCGCCTGGTTCGGCCAGGGGGCAGCAATCAAGGGCAAGGCCTACCAGGAAGCCATGAAGCTCGCCGCCTAGTTACTGGAACAAGCGTGTTTGGCGACCTTATGCGCTCAAGAATCTGAAAACGTCGTAACCCTATGCCGACCATTTGTGTCGGCACGAATCGCCCTGGTTGATCTGCGGATTGGCTGGGGCGTTGCTCATTTCAAGGAGTGAACATGAACAACCCCGCTTTACGTCTCCCCCGGGAGAAAGCCAAACCGGCCCTGCGTCTCGTCGCCACCAAGGCACTCCCCCGTGAGGACTGGCTGGCGGTCAGGAAGCAGGGCATCGGCAGTTCCGATGCCGCCGCTGCGGTCGGTCTCAATCCCTACAAGTCGCAACTCGAACTGTGGCTGGAGAAGACCGGGCGTGACGGCAGCTTGCCCAAGACCGATCCCCACGACGAGGAGAGCCCCGCTTATTGGGGAAACCTCCTCGAACCCATTGTGGCTGCCCACTACACGAAACGTACTGGCAATCGGGTACGGCGCATCAATGCCGTCCTGCAGCATCCTGATCCCGACAAGGCCTGGATGCTGGCCAATATCGACCGTGAGGTCATTGGCGCCGGCGATGTGCAGATTCTGGAGTGCAAGACCGCCGGCATCAATGGCGCCCGCCTGTGGAAGGAAGGCGTACCGGAGTATGTGCAACTGCAAGTGCAGCACCAGCTAGCGGTGACTGGCAAGGCCGCCGCCGATGTCGCCGTGTTGCTCGGCGGTCAGCATCTGGAGATTCACCGGATCGAACGGGATGAAGCCCTGATTGCCCGACTGGTGCAACTCGAACGGCAGTTCTGGGACTACGTCGAAACCGACACGCCGCCGCCGGCCGATGGTTCGGAGTCCGCTGAACTGGCGTTGCGTTGTCTGTACCCCGAAGACCAGGGGCAGACGGTGGACTTCACCCAGGATCGCACGCTGTCGGCAGCCTTCGCCGATCTGGTCAGTGTCCGGCAAACCCTCGACGGTTTCACGAAGCTGGAAGCGCAGTTCAAGCAGACGATCCAGCAGGCCATGGGCGAGGCCAGCAAGGCGCTGTTCGAGACGGGCAGTGTGACCTGGAAGAAAGCCAGGGATGGTATCGGCCTCGATGTGACGACCCTGCTCAAGGAGCAACCCGAATTGGCGCAACGCTACCGGATCACCAAACCCGGTAGCCGACGCTTCCTCGTCGCCTGATTTCTATCCCTAAACCATTCACCGCATCCCGCCCGCCAGGACAGCAGGTCTGGCGGGGCGGATTCGGCTATTTCAATTGAAGGAGCACAACATGCTCAAAGGTTTGGCCATTACCCCGCCGGTGCTCGGCCGTATCTCGATCGGCAAAGTCATCGAGAAGAACGGCAAGCGTCTTCCCGAGAAGGATGACCAGTTCACCATCACCAGCCAGGTGCAGGGCAAGGAGGGCTGGTTGCCGCATCCGTTCGACGAAGGCATCCGCAAGGCTCAGGGCGGGAAGATCCGCAGCATCCCGATCCGCTTGCTGTTCAACGATCCTGATCTGAACTTTCGAGCGGAATACAGCCTGTTCGATCGCAATACTGGCAGACCGCTCTGTGTCGGGAATGGGGAAACCTGCAAGCGGCAATCGGAGGAGGGGATCAAGTCCTTGCCGTGTCCTTCACCCGATGGCTGTGTCCTGGCCAAGGGCGGGGCGTGCAAACCCTATGGACGACTCAACGTGGCGATTGGCGATGACGATCCCTTGGGTAGCTTCATCTTCCGGACGACTGGGTTCAACAGCATCCGCACGCTGAGTGCACGCCTGCAGTACTTCTCGGCAGTTTCCAGCAACCACCTGGCTTGTCTGCCACTTGAGCTGCGGCTGCGCGGCAAGTCGACGCGGCAGAGTCTTGGCACCCCAATCTATTATGTCGACCTGACTGTTCGGGCCACCGTGACGTTGGAAGAGGCACTGGCCGATGCCAGGAATCTCGATGCGCAACGCCAGGCAGCCGGTTTCGATCAGGTGGCGCTCGATGTGGCGGCGCGGGCCGGGTTTGCCAATGGGGCCTTCGAAGATGCCGAGGAAGAGGGTGAGGCGCTGGTGGAGGAGTTCTTCCCGGACGCTGAGACCTGCCCGGTGGCGGGATCAGGCTCGTCTGCCGAGGGGCTGCCTGAACCACCGGCCAGGCCGTCTTTGCGTGACAAGCTCGATCGGAAGGCACAACAGGCTGAACCCCTGGTGCTGGCCGAACCGGAATTGCCCTGAGGAGAATGCCATGGTAACGACGTCACCGATGGAAACATTGCTCTCCTATGCTCTGGTCTTCGCGGCTGGCGTGGGTTCGGTATTTGCGATCCGAACCTACGGTAGGGCGCAATGGAAACGTGGCCGGCAATTGGCGGAGAAGAAGGCGGCGGCATAACTCCCTCCACACCTCCCGGACCCGTGGGTCCGGTGGGTGGGGGGATCTCTTTTTTTTGAGGTGGCGGACTGCTGAGGTAGGTTGGTCTGGGCGCCTTGGCGGACTGCGCGCGTTAACTTAAAAATTAGTGGGGGACCGGATCGTATGCGCAGTTGCGCGACGACCAGGAGAAAACCATGAACGATCAAGCAAACGAAGCCACTGCCCAGGAAAACGCAGGGGACATGCTGCCAAGCAACGGTATCGATATAAATCCGCTGGACATGCCGTTACGGGAGTCCTACCGGAATGCAGTGAACACCCTGATGAGCTATTTCGACGCGCATGGAATTCCCTATATTCCCCGCTGTGAAGAACTCGGTATCTGCCTCACATTGCACAGCGATAATTCGCGCTGGCAGACGAGCACGCGGATTCGTCTAGGCGCCTGGACCGGCATGGCCGCCGTCTACACCTGGATGCCCCATTTCCTGGTGGAATCCCAATGTGAGTGGAAGGCGAAGCGTCTGGTCGAGGCAGTCAACTCGCATTGCGAATTTGCGGAACTCGGCTACGACGAAGCGATGCGGAATGTCTATGCGCGAACGCAGATCTGGTTCGCCGATGCCGACCTGCGACCGCGTGATGTCGAGTCGGCGATGCACGCGACGGGCGCTGTGTTGCAGCAGATTATGCGTGAGTTGTTCGAAATTTCGGCGTACCGGAAACGGATTGAGGCTAGCGTCGAGGTGCTGGAGCGATGGCTGCGGGAGGAAGAAATGCGAGCGGTTATCGAGGTACCTGAGGTGGAAATCGAAGCGGTAGATGAGGGTGCTATCTGAGGCGCGGTGTTATTGGCGCGGCGATGCGGTGCAGGGGGCGAAAATTGTGGCGAAAAGGCCAATGAATTTCCGGGACTCACCAATTTAAGTTGCTGTCAGTCGATCAGGCAGCTAGAACGCACCAACCGGGGGGCTGGACTTCTGTATTTCGGCCTTATGTTGAGCTCCACATAAGGCCGATTATGTAGATGTCTCAGTTATGTAGAGCCACGACCGACGTCGTGCGTCAACCGCCCATCTGGAGTGGCAGGCGCCGATTTTGAGCTCCACATAATCAGAGCGTCCGCAGGAAGTCGATCAGCGAGTCAGGCGCCCGATAGCGGCGAAGCTTGGTCTCTGGCTCTTGAAGCCGTGCCAGCGCCCGCTCCTTCATTGCCAGATCGGCCTCGACGTACTGATGTGTAGTTGCCGGACTCTCGTGGCCAAGCCAAAGCGCGATGACGCTGATGTCGACGCCGGCCTGCAGCAGATGCATTGCCGTCGTGTGACGAATCACATGCGGCGAGATCTGGCGTGTCGCCAAATCGGGGCAGGATTCCGCGGGAATGGTTGCGACGTGTACCTGCCGCAAGGCCGCGTACGTCACGCAGGTGGTCGTCGTACCGGTGCAGCTCGTCGGCGACGGGGTCGGGGGTTTCTGCAGAAGAGCGCACACGCTGCGCGCTCCGGGGCGGTGAGGTTCGGTTCATGAGCGTCTCCTGGAGTGAAAATTCCACTTCAGGGGAACGCTAAAATTATGTCGAGCTCAAAATTCCATCAGTCGCCGGCAAGGCTCATGGTCACAGCTTCTCTGAACCACGTCGCTGGAAGCTCAACATAATCGAGGTATCTACATAATCGGCC
>Ga0209310_1000239_pt1 | contig 73588 bp, 73 predicted proteins | sample AD_UKC030_MetaG_FD_184415 | JGI IMG/M metagenome (GOLD analysis project Ga0209310, IMG submission 184415) | Active sludge microbial communities of municipal wastewater-treating anaerobic digesters from USA - AD_UKC030_MetaG (SPAdes) (version 2) | ecosystem: Engineered > Bioreactor > Anaerobic >... | reverse complement strand
CCAGAATGACGTCCGAGATTTGATCGGCCATTTTGTCCGGATGGCCTTCGGAGACCGACTCCGAGGTAAATAGATACGATTTACTCTGACCGTGGTTTACGTTCATTTGAATCTCCTATTTGGCGGCTTCGAGTCGAACGGTCTGAATGCTGGGTTTGCCGTTTTCATCAACGCCGGCATGCGAAAAACCATGCACTCCCCAGACAATGGTCAGCACCCCTCCATGCGATTTAGCGAACGCACATGCAGCGCTCAGTAGCGAGCGCCGGCAATCTTCGGTGATTTGCCCGTCAGTTGTTAGCGGGTCCGGATGCTGGATAAATGCGCCTCTGCCGAGATGTACAGAAGGGGTACCCTTGCGAATCTCGACCACCTCACGATGGTTTCCATCCAATAGGATGTACGGATAAACAAACGCATCAAGTGCTTCCATCTTGAATCTCCTGTTTAGCGACGTTGCCAAAATGGCGGGCGCGCAATCTGGATCAAATCCTCCCGATCCGTTACCCGTAAGGGCGGTGGATCAAACCGTGTTCGGTTGCTGGGTTGCAGGCTGCTCTTGGTACAGGCCAGCGGCATTTTAATCGTCTTCTTCGACTTCTCCCGAAATCGCCACGACTTTCCGAATTCGCCCGACGTCAATCTTGAGAGGTGTGTCACCGGATTCCGGACGTACATCGATGACCCATTTATCCGCAGCAATTCGTAACTTCACTGGCCAGCCAGCCAGGGTTTCCTCCAAGCCTGCCGGCGTGAGCAGTGTCAGCCGAACTGGCTGATCATTCACGAGCGCCTCCAGCAGGATGCTGAAATCAAGATCGCCCAGAGTCGGCATGGCAGGCATGTCGATCTCGATTTTCTTGTCCAGGCCATAGAGCTGGAAATCGGCATTCAACAACATTAGCTTGAGCATGCCGCGCATCGGCTCAAGAAACGGGCCAAGAAGATTGGGTGCGATCTTCTCGACCATGTTTTGCATAGTCAGCAAGGCGTATGCCTGCTGTGGCGTGAACCACAGGCCTGGCAGCATGTACGCCGGCCCTGTGTGATTCTCCGCCTCAAGACGGTACACGCCATCGTCTCGATCCCAAACGATGGGGGCATGCATTTCATCCCGCATCACAGCCAGATCACGATTGACGGTGGCACGCTTGACGGAGAGATCTTCCATCAATTGCGCCATCGTCACGCCCTGCGGTCGTCTCAAGAGGACGTTGATGCGGGCGATGCGTTGTGGTTTTTTCATTGTCTCTCCCGGATATGTCCGATGAGTCTATTGTCTATCAGGCCGACAAGACAGATTCGCGGTTTTCGCAATTGGTCGCTTCAACATCCCAGCTTTCGGCAAAACCTCCGCTAGAACGGAATCGTGTCATCAACAACATATTTCGGCGGCGACAAGGAAGGCATCTCTCGGGGCAGTTCGCTTGGCATGTTCATCTGTTCGGCTTTTTTGCCGAGCATCTTCATTTCGTCTGCCTCGATCTCCGTCGTATATCGCTCTGCCCCGGTCTTATCGGTCCATTTGCGGGTGCGCAATCGCCCCTCAACGTAGATGTGCGATCCCTTTTGCAAGTACTGACCGGCAATTTCGGCCAGGCGCCGATACAGGACGACGCGATGCCACTCGGTCGCTTCTTTCATATCGCCCGTATCCCGATCTCTCCACTTATCGGTTGTGGCCAGCCGGATATTGCATACCGCCGTGCCATCCGGAAAAGCTCGGGATTCTGGATCGGCACCCAGGTTTCCAATGAGCATGACGCGATTCAATGATGACATGATGCCCTCCTTAATGCGCTTGATGTTGTCTAGATTGTGCATGATGTTACTATCAATCAAATTCATGTCAACACCTATGTACATCATGTCGTATAATTTGAACATGATGCGGAGGGAACTATGGATCTTGTGATTTCGTCGGAAGACTTTCGTCGGCTATCGCCGGCAACTCAGAAAGAACTGTTGGCTGTTCTCATGGGGGGAGATAGCGACGGCGATGCGATGTTTGGCATGGACGAATATGACTCGGTACCTGGAAGCAACACGCAAGGTGGCAGCACCAACGCTGGCAAGCGTGTGTTTGCGATCAATCCCCCACAAGCATCCGAGCTACTTTCGAATCTCGCCGAAAAAAGCCAGCAGACCCTGCGCTTGTTTGCTGAGAGCGAGCGGGTCTCCGTTGATGCCCTTGTTGGCGAGGGGCGCCCCTACAAAGACATGAACGATCTCAAGCGCAGCTTCGTCGGCGCAGTCAATCGTCGCTTGCGAACAGTTGTTGGCAACCGATCTGCCGTGCTTTTCAGCTCCGATCGCGATCGCCAGAAAATTCGCGTACTTCCTGCTGCTGCCTCAGCATTACGGCAGGCCATGGGAATTGCCGAGCCAGAATTCAATAATGCGATTGATGGCGCAGACAACGAGTATGAATTCGAAGCGGAGTGCGTGCCCGAATCAATGGAGAGTTAGTCCAGATTGCGACTCTCCGAATTGCCGACAAAAACTCTCTTCCCGTTTCGTGATCTTGGTAAACGCGATTTACGCTACTCATGATGCATGACTAAAACAGTCGGACGAGGAACCATCGACGATCGAAAGCGATAGCCGCTTTCTCTCAGTATCGAGATCTTTCATCCGCACCTTCACTACATCCCCCTTTGTAAGGCAATAATTTTCTGGAACGCTATCGATGTGTAATAGACCATCGAAGCCAAACGGGAGCCTAATAAAGAAACCGTAGTCGACAACATTTGCCACTACCCCAACCAGGTCTCCTCTGAGAGTGGAAAGGACTTTGGGATCCTCGAGCGGATGACCAATCAATGGGCGCCTACTGAATCTCACCTTCTTTTTGTCATTCTTAATCCCGATGATTTTCACTTCAATCAGGTCACCAACTTTAGCTGCGACACTCTGATCCTCGCTGGAAGTCGACCATGTCGCCTCCTTGAACGGCAGAAATCCATAGATACCACCAGCCGTAGCAACGACAAAGTTTGACTCGTAGATGGACAAGACTTGAACCAATACAATGTCATCCACTTTGTGGGAATCCAGGAAGGCGCTCCACGAGGCATCTGTTGGTGGAATTGCCCAGTAAACCGTCTGCACTCCATCGGGAGGAGCGAGGCCCAACATAACCCCCTCGCTTTCCAAGTCGATGCGAATAACAATAGCTGTAACGGCATCACCCACTTCCGGTAACGGACGGTTCCAGCAATTAAAACGATGAAGCAGACCATGAACACCGGACTGAAGTCTAATCACAACATACCCACCGGCCAATCTGATGACCTGACCTGCTACCTGTTGCCCAAGATGAGCAGCCTCAGCTATCGATGTTGGTGACAGCAATCGATATCCGTGAACATCGAATTGAATGTTTCGCTGTTGAACGCGGAAGCCAGATACCACTAATTCGAGGTTGCGACCGACGTATGTTTCATTAGGCGCAACGCAATCCCCGAACTTCCAGCGGACCCCATCGATTGAAACATTGCCCCGAACACCATCATCAAGAAGCACAGAACAATCAAAATCGCGCTGCGAAATTATCTGGCCGATCACCGTGGTGCCGACTGCGTATTTGTGTTCAACGTCCGCCCAGATAGCATCAACTAATTTGCATTGATCTAGAGATATCGAATATGCCGATTCGCTCTCAATGAATGCGATCTTTTTGATCTCAACGTCGACCTCATCACCTACGGCCAACTCCCCTAATTGGAGGCCCAACTGTTTAGTTCGCTCATTGCTAATTTCAGGTATTTTCCCGTACCAGGAATTACCGAGACTGACGATCAAAGCACCTGAGTTTCTTTTCTGAACCACCAACCCACGGTGCCGACTATGGCTTTTGAATTGTGGCGGCTGGCTTTGATAGTTCAAACCAGGTATGTAGGTAGCAGACAGCTTGTCAGCTGGTATCGCATTTGAGATATGCGGGCTACGGCCTCGAGCTTCCTCTGAATCAATTTCGATCTCTTCGTTTTCTGTGTGATCTGTCGGAGTTTCAATCTCAGGATCAAATTGCCGACTGTCCCATGCGGCACCGAGCATATCTGGTCCAGGTATATGCTCTCGAAGCATCCACGGAAATGACGCAATGAACTCTTTGGCAAACTTAGCGCTTTTGAGTAATTCTGGATGGCTTGCCCGAACGCTCTTGAGGTTGTCAAAGACCACCCCCCATTTGCGACTAAGACTACCCCCCTTCATCCAAGTGACAAAAGTTGCCCGAACGGTGTTCGAGTCCCCATTCGGAGCTGCGACAAAAAAGCCATTTGAACTCAACACCGGCCAGCACTGAGCTTGACATGCATTTCCAGCGGCACTCCAAGCATCAGCTATAGATAGACATCCAGATATCTCTTGAAATGCGCCATGATTGTTGTGCGAGTCACCTCGGCCCAGTACTCGCTGCAAGGCGTGCCATGTAACCTGCACGGGGAGCATTTCCAAAACTTGGCATGCTCCAGATCGGCCATTTAACTCGCCCTGAACAACACGAAATCCAAGGCCATCAAGGATAGGTGTTGGCAGTACGATTTCGAAAGATATTTTTCTGGAGCTGCTTTCTAGAATGTTGCCCTGCGTACCTTCTTTAGCGAAAAACTCAAAAAGAAGCTTGCTTGCCTGGGCTATCGCTTTAGTACCAGATGGGCCTCGTGCAAGCACCCACTGAATTGTCTTAAGAATCCCGTCTAATGAGTCCTTTTGCTTAATTCCTGCCGCACACCACTCTGCAGCCACCTTTTCGGCGATCTTCCTAGCTGTGTAACCATGCAGAGTGTTAAACAGGTCGATGTTTGTGCTGCTCGACCCATTTATATGCTGATTACGCATCGCGGACCATCCCTGAAAATACCGTCACAGTACTCCCCGGCCTGTCTCAGATTTCAGTAGCGCCGCCAACTGAGATCCAGACTTCAACTTTTCAATGAAGGTGCAGCCGGCATTATTGGGTTGCCAGTACGGGCACGCCAGAAAATACGCATCCAGGAGTCCCGTCGCATTCTGTTTGCGGCGAAGCACCATGTTCTCACCATGAACTGGACAGGTTGCCAGCTCGACTCCGCGATGGCTTTTTGCAAGATCCGACTTCAGATCACGTAGACGCGTGTCGATGATATCTTCCGTACCCTTGTCAGTGAGGATGATGCCGAACTCCTCGGCCGTCACCGAAAACTCAGGAGCAGTGGTATCGGTCATCAGTCCATAGTCGTTGCGTTGCAGCTTCTCGGTATGGGTGCAGATCCGCTTATCTCCCTGCTGGATGTACCACCCTGTGCACCCCCAATAGAAGTCCTTTGGCTCGGCCACGGAAAGATCGCGCTTCCATTGCAGCTTCATCGGTCGACCGCATATGCGGCACGTCTTGCCGAGGGTGTCAGCGAAGGCGTTGTACTGGAGAACGTGTGTGGTCTCGAGGTCGATCTCAACCTTGTCGATGACGCTTTCAGATTCGATGATTTTTTCGGCAGCACGGACCTCTTTGCCTTGATTGAGTTCTGAAAGAAGTTGATCCCGCTCGGCCCGCAGATCGTCCCACCTCCGCCGTGCCCGATCATTCAGGCTGCCACTCGACATGCGCTGATTTCGCAAATGCATGATCTCGTCGTTCACCGACCGTAGGCGATCTTTCTTGCGAGTCAGATCATCGACCACATTGGCACCAGTAGCGCCGCCTTGCCGCTTGTAGGCTTCATACCCACGCTTGATGCCGGCAATCACCTGGACCGTGGTATCGACCAGAACACCGAGCAGTGTGCCCAGGCCATTGGCTAGACGGTCAAGAAAACCCATCACACTTCTCCTTGCAGCAGCCGGCTTTGTTGCGCCAGCCGCATCGAAAGCATCCGATTGGTATCCTCGCGGTACGAACTGAGGATGGCTTCCTGATTCCAGAAGTGATCAAACAAGAGACCTCCTGCGAACGCTGCGGGGATCGCCAGAAGCCCGCCACCGACGGCATAGACCGCTGCGCCGGCAAGATTCGCTGCGACAATGCGCTGCCCCCGGCGCGCAATCGCCAGTTTGAACTGGTCAAGCGACTGCTGACCAACCGACACCTTGTATCCCTCCCATGTCGCGATAGCGACCAGAGGGAATAGTGGGCTGAAATAGTCGAGAAATTGATCAGTGACCGAATCTTCCATCACATCGATAGCCGACGACACCTGGTCGCGCAGGTGATCCTCGCTGATCCCGCTATCGAGTACCAATCCCGTATGAGCGACGTCGTGGGTAGCCAGGATCTCGATGTCAGGGTAGCGATGCAAGGCTTCCTTGATGTATCCAGCGCTATCAGTCGCTTTCAACTGTAGATAATCGGCGGTCGCACCGTCCGGGCCGACAATGCGCATATCCCAGCCCGGCTGGTTTAACGATTCAGCCAACTCTGCACGATAGCCATCCGGCAGTAAGACTGGCCCGACCTGCTCACCAGCGTTTAATCGATCGGCAACCAAATACTCGAAGTACTTTCCCTTGGCAGTGTTGACGGCCCCTTGTAGTTCCTCGTGGCTAAGATCAAAGAATCGCTCATCTGACAACGACGGGTTCGTGACTCGGATCGCCTCTATCAGGCGAGGATCCAAATCCGACAGATCTTGGTCGAGCAATACCTCTGCTGACGCAGCAGTCAATGTCAGATCGAACAAGGATTCTCGATTGGCTTTCAAATAACGCTGAAATGCGTCATAGAACTGCTCGCCGGCGGGTCGATCACCGACGGCACCATAGTGACGATTCAGCGTGCTCAACTTGGCGCTGGGGACAAGGCTCATGATGGTTTGACCAAACTGCGTATGCTGGCCAATTCGGTCTTGACCCGCTGCAAGTCTGCTACCCACCCCGATGCCGACAAACCCTCGGGCTCGAGACCCAATCCTTCTTCGATCCGCGATACCCGCTTCTCAAGCCGCTGAATGAAGGTATCCATGCCCCCCAACACCTCTTCGACCATCAACAGGTGCTGTTCTATCTGTGACCGCAAATCGCCCATTGTCAGTTCCTCGAACATGGTTTCACCCCTGCATAGCAACGACCTTACCGCCCGACTAACTCTCTAACCTCATTCACATCGTCTTGAGTGCCGACGAGTGTGCAAAGACGCAGTACAGCGCGTCCGAATTCATCGCGAATCGGGTGAATCCATGAGTTGGAGAGCGCTCTTAGACAACCAACGTAGTACCACACCTGCTTGTCGGCTGCCCCGTTGGGCGTTTCCAACATCCGCGCTTTCCACTGGCTCACCCCTTCGATTTCGATGTCCCGAAGCGTATGGCCCAGATTGTGTAGCTTGTCCGCGCAGGCCACGAGTTTCGCTGATGCCGGCTTGGTCGTCATTGCCTTCAGGTAGGCTTCCTTCCGAGGACGCCAGGTCGGCTTCGGATCGTCAAACGTATCCGTACAAGATTCGACGATCCGGGCCACGTCATCGCCAAACATCAACCGAACAGCATCCAACATGGGACGGCCTCCGCAATCCTCAGCCGAGTCGTGCAGCAAAGCTGCAATCGCCTGGGTTTCGTCACCGCCATACTCCAGGACAAGCGCGCAAACCGCCATGAGGTGGCTGATGTAAGGGGCTCCGATGCCTTTACGGATTTGTTTGCTGTGAATTTCGTTGGCAAATTGAAGTGCCAGCGCAAATTTTGGCGATAGCGTCGGCGCTTGACTCTTTGATGACATAACTCCCTGACCCCGCTCTTGTTGGTATGTATTTGGCAATTAGACGCCATTATCGTAACGCCGTACAGGCTCACCTGGTGCGCCCTTTGACGAGAACAATAGCCTCTCGTTTTCTGTAGGCAACTTGCGCCATGGCCAGCACGCACTCACATCAAGTCCCATTTCAGCGACCACACGCTAACGGCGTTTTTCTGCTGCCAGCATTTCCGTGTCATGATTCACCATCTCGGGCTCACAGCATAAGCCCGTCATTCTTCGCGATACCCTCGGAGATCGGCATGAGCGGGATGGAGCGCATCTATCAGATAGACCAGATACTGGCCGGGCGCAAGTTTGTCCCGCGCAAGGAACTGCAGGAGCGGTTAGGCGTGTCTTGGGCCACCCTGAAGCGGGATTTGGCCTATCTCAAAGACAGGCTCAACGCGCCCATCATCTTCGACCGAGATCTTGGTGGCTATCGATTCGAGACAGAAGGCAAGCGAATTGGGCCGCAATACGAATTGCCCGGACTCTGGTTTTCTGCCGAGGAAATTCATGCTCTGCTCACCATGCAGCATCTGCTGTCCAATCTCGACACCGGTGGCTTACTCGGCCCGCAGATCAAGCCACTGCTGGCCAGACTTACAGGCTTGCTTGGAACAGCAGACAATCCAGTGGAGGAAGTACAACGTCGCATACGAATCGAAACCGTCGGCGCGCGGCAGTTCCATCTCGATCACTTTCAGGCAGTGGGTTCTGCACTGCTGCGACGCAAACGGCTGGTGATCCGCTATCACGCCCGGGGCACAGATGAGGAAACCGAACGTGAGGTTTCCCCACAGCGCCTGGTCCATTACCGCGATAACTGGTATCTCGACGCATGGTGCCACCTGCGTGACGGACTGCGAGCCTTTTCGGTCGATGCCATCAAACATGCCGAGATTCTCGACAAGCGCGCCAAGGACGTCGCTGACAAGCGCTTGGACGAGGTCTTGGGGTCGGGGTATGGAATTTTTTCCGGGGAGAACATCTCATGGGCCACGTTGCGCTTTTCGCCGGAGCGATCGCGTTGGGTTTCATCGGAGCGCTGGCACCCCAACCAGCGAGCCAAGATCAACAAGGATGGATCATTTGAGCTCAAAGTACCCTACGCCGACGATCGGGAATTGATCATGGACATCCTCAAGTACGGCGGGGACTGTCAGGTGGTCGAGCCCAAAGCCCTTCGGGAGCGCGTCGTCACCGAATTCAAGCGGGGTCTCTCGCAGTACGTCTGAGGATAGGCAATCGCCCAGGATTAGGGAATCTCGGGCATTGATTGTGGGGCGCATTCTGTGAGCCTCACCCCCCGTAGCATGGCATTCGTCATAACTGCCTTCAGGGAGACGAACCATGCTACCGATCACACACCACGCTCAAGTCAGGCTGCAGCAACGCGGCATTCCGGCCGTCGTCGTTGAGCGTCTGCTCGACTTTGGTCGTCAAACACACGACCACCGAGGCGGGACGATCCTTTTCTTCGACCACCGGGCTCGCAACACCCTGCGTCGCCAAATTGCGAGCGATTCCTACAAGGAGATCGAATCGCATCTCGATACCTATGCCGTGCTCGGTTCGGACGGTGTGGTGGTGACGGTCGGGCATCGGACCCAGCGCATCAATCGCCACTGACTTTACATAACTTCTGATATTTCACGATCTGACGCCCGTAACCTGAACGATTTTTCAAACGCAAGGAAGCCATGACCACGACCCAACTCCTCGACCGGAAGCCTCCATTCGTGATCACCTGCCCGGAATGTGGCAATCAAGACGTCAAGTTGCTGCGACACTGGAATGACCGTCCCAGGAAGGAGCCAGCTCCCAGTTTCGACCCGACGCATCAATGTGAGCGTTGCGGTTTCCGCTGGATTTACCGGTCACCGAAGGAAAAGATCCGTTCGTTCCTGGAAGACAACTAAGAGGACACGCCATGATGCAACCGAAGATCGTTAACGCCGAGCGAATTGCCGCCTTCCATCTACCGGGCGGTTATGCCGCGTCCCTGCTCGGTAACGTCGAGTCAGCCGGCATCATCGAGTACCACTATGTAATGGTCGTGTTTGGCCCCGATCAGCAAATCTGCCTATTCACGGGATCGGAATGGAGCAACCAAGATCCCTCTTACAAGCATGAACCGGTATTTGGGATTTTTCAGGCAGGAGGTCATGCCGGATGCGGTGGGTCACCGGACTGGCTTGATCCGGCATTGTTCGTCCTGCGCACTGTCGAGGCGGTGAAACAGCAATTTTCAATTACTGACCCGGAGTTGTCAGAAGCTGAAGCCTGGGCGCTGACGCAGATCCTTAAACGGATTCAGGAACTGCCCGGAGAGCCAGATTCACCTGAGAAAGCGCCTCTATGGGCTGCCCTCAGCAAGAACGACGCGCGTTTGGTGGCGTACATGAAGAAAGGGATGTGCGAACTGCCCGATGCAATCTCGGGCTCTCGTCATTGATGGCACGCTCGGGCTCACTCTAGGAGCCCCACATCCTCGATGATGACCGCATTCAATAACGGAGCACTGAAATGACCACACCCGGACCAGACCACTTCTTTTCTTGCCCTCATTGCAAAACCGTTCTCCGGCGCTGGACGATTGGCTCCGGCAACACCTTCGGATCGACCTTGTGGAGTGACGGCTACCTCGACGCACCGATGATGCCCCGTGCGGTTCAGGCAACCCGATGCCCGTCATGTTCCAAGCCATTTTTCGTCGAAGATGCCGAGGATCTTGGCGAGCACTGGACTTACGGTTCGTACCGTGATGATTCGGAGGACCCGTTGCCGGAGGGCTACAAAGACGCGCCTGCGGTCGAAGATGCCGCGCCAGATGCCCTTGCCGAACTGATACTTCAGACAGAGGATCGTGATCGCCTGCGCTACTTGTGCATGCAGACATGGCACATCTACAACCAGGCCCACCGAAACTCCGATACGAAGGGTCAGGTGAAACGCCCTGGTGGATTTGACGCCAACCTCGAACAGTTGATTGCCTTGCTCGATGATGATCAAGGGCAAGACCAACTTATGAAAGCTGAAGCATTACGAGAACTTGGCAAGCATGCCGAGTCCTTGGCTGCCCTGGAAAACATCGATGGCGAGCTCGGCTGGGTGACGGAGCAGATCCGCGCCATGGCGCAGGCAGGTGTCACAGCCGTCGGCGTGCTGCTTCGGCCAGGCGAAGAGCGACGGGATTCCTGATCCTGACATAACAAGGTATTTGCTAAATGACCGCCCAGATCGCCGAATCGCTCATCTATGAAGGCAAAGAGGTCAGCATGTGCTCGACCCCACTATCCGATTACTTTGCCTTCGGCGGCAAGCGTCCGAATTTTGATACCTGGTACTGCACGGCGCTCTGGCGCGGCTACACGGGTAAGTGGGAAATCCTGGACGGCCGCCTGTATCTGATTGGCCTTCACGGCCAGCTTGAAGGCGGCGGTGAAGCTACCCTGGCCGACATCTTCCCGGATTACCCGGATCGAGTCTTCGCGCACTGGTACTCGGGAACCATTCGGGTGCCGCAAGGGCGCCAGATCGAATACGTCCATATGGGCTTTGGCAGCACCTACGAATCCGATCTGTTCATTGATCTGGAACGCGGCGTCGTTGTCGCGACCAAGATCCGCCACAACGGAACGGTTGAAGGCGAAGGGGGACCGGAAGGTTATGGCGTCGGTGCCATGACCATATTCCCCCGAGCCAGTCGGACTGAAGAGGATGAGGCCAAATGAGCTGGTTGGATTTCTTCTTGGTCTACTGTGGCATCGGCATTGTCATTCTGCTGGTGATGCCCCCCATCAACCGTTACCTGAAAAAGCGGAAGGGTGAGGACTCAGAACCTTCGTCATTGCGATCGCTTTTCGAATCGAAGCCCACGACGCTCGGTGACAAATTTATTGAATGGTTCTTGGCACCTTTCGTTGCCATTTCGCTCGTGATCCTGGGATGGCCATTTTTGATTTACTTCGCCATCAAGGAGCATCTGTATCCGGTTCAGCCGTATGTCGAGAAGGTCTTCCAGGTTGAAACCGAGCATCTCGGCAATCCTGTGGAGGTTGTCGACATCGAAGCGAAGGAGAAGGTCTTCGATCCACTAGGCGCTGTACCGGATTTACCCTTTGGCCACCTCAATGCGGCATGGCGCGAGTTTGTCGGTCAGATGGCGGATGGCGATCGACTCTGGACATTTAGCGCTAATTGGCAAAGCGACTGGGGTAATCCGGAACTGCGGGAGGGCTACGTCATTGTGAAGCCCGATCTTGGCATCGGCACCTTCTTTATGACGCGCTGGATCATCCTCGACAAACCCGCCCAACCGCCCGAACCAGAAAAGCCAACACTGTCGAATCGGTTGTTTTCCTGGCTGAAGAAAAATGCAGACTGATCTCACAACTTCGGTGCCACGTCACTACCTCAAAGAGGTTCTTCCCAGGCTTTACCGGGAAACGGAGGCGTGGCTAAACAAGATTGATCGACCGGACCTGCTGGCGCAATTACCCCACTTGTTCATCACGGGGCGCTGCACCTGTGGAAGTTGCTCCGATTTCCACCTCGACTCCGATATTCCGAAACTTTCCCGAGCGGCGGGAAGCACGCTGCTGCATCGGCCGCTGTACTACGAAATGGACAACGGTTTCATGTTGGGCCTGTCCGGCGCCGAGGGACTCACCTTCGGTGAGCACACGGAGTCGTATGTAAGTTCATATGAATTGGTCGGCAGCGATTATCGAGACGGGTAACGCTGCTCATGCTATGTATGAAGGCGACTCCGGGTAACGCGTTTTAGCGGAAGTAAGCACCCTATTGATCGGTGCCACACAGTTTCGTGATGGTTCGAGACTGGGTGTTCGAAATTAGAAGAAATCGCGCCACAGCTCAAGGTGAATATTCTCTAAAGGGGACGTTAGTTCGTCGGCAGTACTCCCTTTGCTTTCAACGCATCCTTGGCAATCTGGATACGCAGCGGCAGGTCTTTGGCATCACGGGTAGCAAGATTCAGAGCAAAAAGCCAGATGTCACCAGATGTTTCCACATACCCGACATACCAGCCCACAGAGGGAGGGGTGCGGGTCGCCCAACCCGTTTTTGCATAGAGTCGATACCGCCCAGTCTCATCAATGACCATGATTTTCTTGAGCGTGTCATAGCTGCTCGCCTTGAACGGCAATTTACGCTCGACGATCTGCCGGAGAAATGCGACCTGCTGCTCCGCGCTGATAGTCAAGGAACCATCCAGCCAAAACTCTGCTACGTTAAATGGCTGGCGCAACTGGCCATAACTTGATTGCTGAATATAGGTCGGGTACTTCAGCGACCCCACCTGCCGAGCAAGTTGCTGGTAGCACCAGACGCAACTCACCTTGAAGGCACTTGTCAGCGTCTGATCGCGGTTCCAGTCGGCCACTTCATAGGGGGTGCCATCCCAATGAAAAATTGCGTCGGATCCGGAGATGGCTCCCTCCTCAAGCGCAATCAATGTATTGAGTACCTTGAACGTAGAAGCGGCCGTGAAACCTTGCCTTGAGCGGGGATCGTTATGCACGAATCTCTGGCCCGTGGTGACAGATTCGATCACGATGGTTCCGTCGATACCCGCATTGCGAAACAGTTGTTCTATTGCCGCATCTTCGGCACGCACAAAGAACGAGATACAGAGGCTACAGGCCAGAAGAATGAGTTTTGGCATTGCGTCAGCGGGGTAGTAGATACTTAGCCAATCGGAGATTTTGAGGGCTCAAATGTATCCGCCACTGGCCGATACTGGCCGCCAACTGTCCCACCGTAACTAACATTTCATGGCGCATTATATTTTTCGGGTCTTATCTGACTGGCAACTGGCCGTTCGAGATGAACTGGTCGTAACTATCGAAGCTGTCGCCGTCCTGCCATGATTGATCCCACGGTCGCGGCTCGGCCGATTCCAGCAGCAACAAGCTGAGTACCCGATCGCGCTCGCTGTAGGTGTGCTTGAACTCCGTCAGCTTCATGTACGGCGCCTCCTCGGCACACCAGACGGCAGCCGACAAAGTGATGCCGTTCCATTCTTGTGCCACCGAGTTATCGGCAGCTACGGTATTCGGTAGCGGCTCCTGCGGATCGTCCGTGCGCCGTACCTTGGCTCGCGTCATGACCGCCGCCCTGCTGCGGGACTCGTAGTCCAGATAACCGTTGTCCCAACAAACCAGGATTGCGCGCTGACTCGTGTGCTGGATAAAGCGGATGCACAAGGCTTCGAACGACACGTCGAATTGCTTCGCCAGGTCACTCAGCAGATGCAGGTCGACATGCGAGCCATTGATGCATTTGCCGAACACATCTCCCGGCATCAGGAGATTGCTGGCGAAGACGTTGGCTTCACGCTCGATCACCGCCATGGTGTCCGAGCCCGAGTAGACGCTGGACTTGTCGCAATTGAAGCCGCCTTCTGGCGGTTGAGCGCGATGCAGTACGAAATGGCCAAGCTCGTGGGCGATGGTGAAACGCCGCCGCTCCGGCCTGGCAGAGCCGTTGTAGAAAATGCCCCACTCGGCGGCATCGCTCGGATTACGAACCAGTGCCCCCTCGCAGCCAGACCACGGCGCAGGTGCCGGCGGCTTGATCTCCTTGACACCTTTGCCATAGGGCGTCGATGGAAGCATCTGCCGGATCAATTCGAGATCTGTAACCAGAGGCATCTCACCGCCGAGGTAGGCCCGCATCCATTTGATGATGTTGTACGCGGCCCTGGGCGGCGTGAGTACCTCCGCAGTCACTTCTTGTCTCCGTCCTTGCGCGAGCCGAACATCACTTCCAGCGCCTGCCGGTAACGCCGCTTCTCCTCCTCCGGCATGCCGACATACTCGCGGAAGAAAACGACATCATCGGGCGTGGCCTCAGGTGCTTCTTCAACGGGCTCTCCCATGAGATCGCCCATCGTTACGCCCAATATCTTCGCAATGGCCTGGATCCGTTCGGCGGAAGGCCGCTGCCCCGGTTTTTTCTCCAGTTCCCAGATATAGGCCTTAGTACAGCCGACCGCGTCGGCCACCTGCTGCAAGGTCAGTCCTTTGGCCTCGCGCAGGCTTCGCAGGCGTATTCCAAACGCCGAACCCATGGCGATGCTCCTGTCTCGTCAATAAATCCTGATAGGACTGAAAGTATAGCTCTGTGATACAGGAAAGCGCCAGATGTTCCTTGCTTATTGACAAGCGGATAAGAGGGGAACAGAATCACGCTGTATCACGCTGCTTTACTAATGCGCGATATAAGTTTAGTAACCATAGTCGCCGGCCAGCGCTTCGATTTCCTCGTTCGCAGACCTCCGACGCCATTTCGGAAAGGACTACGAAGATGAAAAAGACTTGGGTCGAAGTGCTGCTCGAACTGCCGGTGGACGCCGGGCTGCGCGACTTTTTGACGGACAATGGGCTGACCATGCCTGCTGGGTTTGCCTGGACCGATGCACCAGAAACCTCGCAGGCGCTGGTGGAAGCCTTGCTCACTTGCGCGGACGTGACGGTGCGCGATCGGGTGGCGGCGAAACTCCGTGCCAGTGTTGAGTTGGGCGACGCCGCCGGCAAACAGGCCATGTTCCAGGTATCGACGGGCAATGCGGCTGCGCTATCGGGATTGGTGGCCTGCCAGAGCGACATGCACCGTTCGTTCTGGCTCTACGCAAAGCATCCAGACCTGTTCGATCGCGCGGGCGACGTCGATCATTTCGAGCGTCACGGCGGGCAGGCCCAGCAGCACGATCTCGGCGTATGCCGCCGGCCCAACACCTCGGAGCCGGCCATGACAGGATTGCGTCAGGCCGTGTCAGCGTTCTACCAGCGCGAGATGCAATGCGGCGACCGGAGCAAGGCCTATGTCATGGAACGCAGCCCCGGCGTGTTTTTGCTGAGCGTCCACGTCAAAGACCTGGCAATGCTGCAACTGGAGTTCGAAGGGGACGACCTCAAGCGGCGGGTCGGCAATCCAAACATCCACTCGGTCCTGGAATACTCGATGGCCACTGGCGTGACCCGGACCCTGGTGAGGGGCGGCGTCAAATACCATCAGATGCTGCTCGATGCGTTCGCCGAGCATCTGCTGGGCGTGAAGGTCGACGCCCAACGCATCAAGCCGCCGACACTGGACTTGTCGGTATTGAGCCTCGGCTTCAACGTGCCAGCCGCCAAGGCCGATGGATTCGATGTCCTGCAGGTGAAATCGATCTCCGTCCTCAGCCCCAGCTCGGCATTGAAGTTGGATTGCACGGCGATGGCGTCCAGTGATCAACGTTGCGTGACGGATCTGCTGCAGGACGAGTTTCCCAACGAGAATCCCCTGAGCCGGGGTTGGCTGGTGACGGCCGCCCACATCAATCTCTACTACCCGCCCGAGCCTGGAAAGATGCGCCCCAAGGTGGTGACCATCGAGGTCACGCGCAAGGGACGGCTGAACCTGCATAAGTTTGATGCCGAGATGCAGGCACAGTTGGAGAGCTATCTCGTCACGCTGGGCATCCTGCAGCCGGGCCAGACGCTCTCAGCCCACGAGGTACCACCGGACGTCGAGACCACGAATCAGCAGCCGGTGTACGAGGACTAACAAGTGGCGAGCCGCGATGCATGGACACTGGTGTGCCGTCTGTTTACCGGCGGCACACCCTTGGCCCGCAGCATGTTGTCGCCTGGCGAGATTGCCGCGTCCAGCACCCTCGGCAAGGCGGTGAAACCGGCAGTCCTGAATCAGACACATACGTTGTGCCCCTACTGCCTGCTTCATCGCTGTCAGATCTGGGGCGACGGGAAAGGCGGACGCTGTTGCCATTGCCCGGAGTGCGGTCAAGTCTCTGTGCAAGCGGATGACGTGGCCGCGTTGGAACTCGATGAGGAGTGGTTTCGGGCGAAGTTGCGGCTGGCCATGGATATCAATAGTCGGGATGGGATCATCGATCTCGGTTCCGGCGTTTGGCACCTGGGTGAGGCGCGACGTGATCCGGTACTGCTGGCGCGCAGTCTGATCAATGTCTGGCGTGAGCCCACGATCTTGGACCGGGTCCGGGTGAAGGGTGGAAACATCCGCGTCATTGCACCTCGGCACAGGGAAACGCGGGGAGAGCCACTTGGGCATGGTGTGGAGTGGTTGTCACTGGAGGAACGATTCTCTTTCTATGGGGGCGGAATCGCCTACACCCCGGTGGCCGAGACAGCCGGCATGACAGAGGAGGCAGATCCGACCACACCTGTCTTTGGTCCGTTCTCGGCGGATTTCCGGTGGGTCACGTTGGATAGCTGGCCGGAGGGAGCCATCCACTGCACGCCGGGCCAGGCTGCCGTCTTCAAGGCGCTATGGGAATTCAAGGGCGAGTGGCGTCGAGGGGAGCAGGTAATGCTGCGCGCAGGACTCAACAGCACGAAGCCGAGTGACGTTTTCAAAGCCGCGCGATACGAGGGTCCTCGTCACGCCTACCAGACACTCGTGGATACGCAGGAACGCGAAGGGCTGTATGCAATGCCATGTGCAGCCAAGCAGTGACGGATGTTCGTGACATGCTCTGCCTATCCAAGTTTGACGGAAAACCGTTCAATCTGACACACTGACAACTCGTTGTGGCAACAGGCAATGTGCGCGTGCCACTGCGAAAGAGTTGGTGGAGATTTTGAGAGAACAGAGGGCAGAAGAGAGTCGAACTGGCTGCCCTGTGGCCCAGACCGTGCCCACCCCCGGCACACGCAGAATGGGCGCGAACCCCGCGTGGTTTGCGGGAAGCAGAAATGGAAACGCCCAACCGAGAAGGGTTGGGCGTTAAATTTTGGTGGGGCGCGACAGATTCGAACTGTCGACCTACGGATTAAGAGTCCGCTGCTCTACCAACTGAGCTAGCGCCCCAGAATTTTCCCATTGAGGACTTGGTGGGTCGGCCGAGATTCGAACTCGGGACCAACGGATTAAAAGTCCGCTGCTCTACCGACTGAGCTACCGACCCGACCTGGGAGCGCGGATTATAGGGATGCTCGCTTAGGCTGTCAACGAATGAGGGATACGAACAGGGGTCAGGAAGCGGCTTGATCTGAAGCGGGGCGCATCACGTGCCTGAATTGCGGGAACTGCGTTTTGATATTTGGCCAATTCCCTTTTGTCATTCTAGAATGAACGGCGCCTTTGGGTTTTGGCCCGATTCCGGCGTGCATCCCCCTCTGACGGAGAAAAGACATGAACAAGGAAGATTTTTCGCGATATCAGGATCTCATCACGACGGCGGCCACCGAGTTGGGACTCAAGATCCTCGCGGCAGTCGCCTTCTGGGTGATCGGCCGCTGGTTGATTGGCGTTGCGGTCGGCATGGTACGAAGCTCACTGGAAAAGCAGAAGGTCGATCCGACTGTTCTGCGTTATGTCGGCTCAATCGTCACGGTGACGTTGAATGTGTTGCTGGTGATCGGCATCCTGGGTTATTTCGGTATCCAGACCACGACTTTTGCGGCGCTGATTGCCGCGGCAGGTGTGGCCATTGGCCTGGCCTGGTCGGGCCTGCTTGCCCACTTTGCGGCTGGCGCGTTCCTTGTGGTGTTGCGCCCGCTGAAAGTTGGCGATTTCGTGACGGTCGGCGGAATCACCGGAACGATTACCGAACTGGGCTTGTTTACGACCACCATCAATACACCGGATAACGTCCAGACGATTATCGGCAACAACAAGGTGTTCAGCGACACGATCCAGAATTTCTCGCATAACCCCTTCCGCCGTGTCGATCTGAAGTGCCAGTTGTCCGGGGCTGCCGATCATCGGGCTGCTATGGCGTTGCTGCGCGAAAAGATTGCGGAGATACCCAATGTGCTCGCCGAGCCGAAAGTGGATGTTGAGATTCTCGACTTCACGCTAGTCGGGCCAGTGCTGGCGGTGCGTCCGTATTGCCACAACGACAACTACTGGCAGGTCTATTTCGACACCAACAAGGTGATTCGCGAAGCGCTGGGCGAGGCCGGTTTCCCCGCACCGATGCCGGCGCAGAACGTGATCGTCACGCAAGCGTCCTGATCGCTCGGTCTCGCTCGAAGCGAAAGCCCGCATTTTGCGGGCTTTTTTCATGTTGACCGTAAATGAAGCGATGAGGGCGGCAGCACATTTCCGCGGCCGAGCCCTTCAAACAGAAAACCCCAGCCATGTCTGGCCGGGGTTTTGAGACTGAAAGTTGAACCGAACTTGTGTGCGGGCTAGACGATCAGCGCTTGCGAGATCAAGACCAGCCCTCGCAATATGAATGCGCCGGATTGCCCACGCCAACGCCGTTGTTGGAATCGCACTCATAACCGGAGTCACCGTCATTGGCCGGATACTCAAGTAGGCCGTTAAGTTTCCTGACCTGCCCCGGAGGATTTTTGCCGTCGGCGTTGCCAACGCTTCCAGCCGCAGGGCGGCCGAAGGCATTGCCATTGCCGTTGCCATTTAGCGATGGATTACAGCTATCGGAGGTCTGGCAGTCGTTGAAATACGGTCCGAGGTCATTGGCACCAGCGGCATTGGCCGGCCCGATCGCAAATCCCAAACTGGCGATAAGGAGTGTTGCTGCGAATACGTTGTGTTTTTTCATGATGGACTCCAACTGTGGCTCCCGAAGGAGGATGTTGCAAACACAAAAAGGCTCCAAAACCCTAGCCCACCAGCCACAAACTTTAACGACTTGGCACTAGGTGGAATGTGCACTTGAATCGCCTGTTTGATGGCATCTCTGAAGTATAGGCAACGCATCCTGAATGTAAAGGCAAACGTCGACGCTGCTGAGAATTCAGCCGAGCCGACGGCAGATTTCCGTGGTCAGCGCCGACTGGTTCATGCTGTAGAAGTGCAGTCCGGGAGCACCGCCCTTGAGCAGGCGTTCGCACAGTTCGGTGACAACATCGAGGCCGAAGGCGCGGATCGAGTCGGCATCGTCGCCGTAGCTCTCGAATTTCTTGCGCATCCAGCGCGGGATTTCGGCGCCGCAGGCATCGGAGAAGCGGGCCAGCTTGGTGAAGCCGACGATGGGCATGATGCCGGGAATGATCGGCACGTCGACACCGAGGGCCTGCGCTTCGTCGATATAGCTGAAGTAGGCGTCGGCGTTGTAGAAATACTGGGTGATGGCCGAGTTGGCGCCGGCCTTGACCTTGCGCGCGAAGGCGTCGAGGTCGTCCTGCGGGCTGCGTGCCTGCGGATGCCATTCCGGGTAGGCGGCGACTTCGATGCTGAACCAGTTGCCGGTTTCGGCGCGGATGAATTCGACCAACTCGTTGGCGTAGCGGAATTCGCCGGTCTCGGCCATGCCCGAGGGCAGGTCGCCGCGCAGCGCGACGATGCGGCGGATGCCGGCCGCCTTGTAGTCGGCCAGGATGTCGCGGATGCTGGCCCGGGTCGAGCCGATGCAGGAGAGATGTGGTGCGGCATCGAAGCCTTCGGCGGCGATTTCCTTGACGACGGAAAAGGTGCGCTCGCGGGTCGAGCCGCCGGCGCCGAAGGTGACCGAGAAAAACGCCGGCTTCAGTTCGGCCAGCTTGGCGCGCACGGTGCGCAGCTTGTCGACGCCTTCTGGCGTTTGCGGCGGGAAAAATTCGATGGAGATTTCGGGTTTCATTTTTTCAACCAGATAAAGAATTCGCGGTTGCCGTCGCCGCCGGTGATCGGGCTGTCGAGCCAGCCGCGGACGGTGAGACCGAGGTCTTTGGCACATTGGCACAGCTTCGATTCGACGTCGTGATACAGCGCGGGGTCGCGGACGATGCCGCCCTTGCCGATGTTGCCGGGGCCGACTTCGAACTGCGGCTTGACCAGCAGCAGGAGGTCGCCATTGGTAGCCAGGAGCGCAGGCAGTTGCGGCAGGACGAGGGTCAGCGAGATAAACGACACGTCGCCGACGATCAGGTCGAAGCCGCCGGGCGGAAAGGCCTTGCCCAGGTCGGTGCTGCTCAGGGCGCGGCAGTTGATGCCCTCGATGGCAGTGACGGCAGGATCGCAGCGTAGTTGCGGGTGCAACTGGCCGTGGCCGACATCGACGCCGACCACGTGCCGGGCACCGGCCTGCAGCAGGCAGTCGGTGAAGCCGCCGGTCGATTGGCCGACATCGAGACAGACCTTGCCGCCAGCCGGCAATCCGGTCTTCGCCAGGGCGCCGGCAAGCTTGAGGCCGCCGCGCGAAACGAAATGCGCTTCCGGGTCGGCGGCTAAGGTCAACGGCGTCGCTTCGGGCAATTCCAGCGCCGGCTTGCTGATGACGCCGCCTGCCCAGCTGACCCGGCCTTCCTTGATCAGCCATTGCGCTGCCGTGCGCGACGGCGCGAGCTTCTGGGCGACGAGCAGGGCGTCCGCCCGCAGCATGCCGGCCGGCCGTTCGTGGGCCGGCTGGGCTGCGGGGCGCGGCTTTTTCTGCCGCGCGTGGAAGGAGTTCATGCTCATCGCTGGTCGGCCTGCTTAATAGCGGTAGTGCTCGGCCTTGTACGGGCCTTCGATGGGCACGCCGATATAGGCGGCCTGATCGGGGCGCAGCGTCGTCAGCTGGGCGTTGAGCTTCTTCAGCTGCAGGCGGGCGACCTTCTCGTCGAGGTGCTTGGGCAGCGTGTAGACGCCGACCGGGTAGTCGGCGGTGCGCGTGAACAACTCGATCTGGGCGATGGTCTGGTTGGCGAAGGACGAGGACATCACGTAGGACGGATGGCCGGTGCCGCAGCCGAGATTCACCAAGCGGCCCTTGGCCAGCAGGATGATGCGCTTGCCGTCCGGGAAAATGACGTGATCGACCTGCGGCTTGATCTCTTCCCACTGGTACTTCTCGATGGAAGCAACGTCGATTTCGTTGTCGAAGTGACCGATGTTGCAGACGATGGCCTGGTCCTTCATCGCCGCCATGTGGTCGTGCGTGATGACGTGGAAGTTGCCGGTCGTGGTGACGAAGATGTCACCCTTGTCGGCGGCGTATTCCATGGTCACCACGCGGTAGCCTTCCATGGCGGCCTGCAGGGCGCAGATCGGGTCGATTTCGGTGACCCAGACCTGGGCCGAGAGGGCGCGCAGGGCCTGGGCCGAACCCTTGCCCACGTCGCCGTAGCCGGCCACGATGGCGACCTTGCCGGCGATCATGACGTCGGTGGCGCGCTTGATGCCGTCCACGAGCGATTCGCGGCAGCCGTAAAGATTATCGAACTTGGACTTGGTCACCGAGTCATTGACGTTGATCGCCGGGAACTTGAGGTCGCCGCGCTGATGCATCTGGTACAGGCGATGCACGCCGGTCGTGGTTTCCTCGGTCACGCCCTTGATGGCGGCGAGGCGCACGGAATACCAGGTCGGATTAATGGCCAGCTTGGCCTTGATGGCAGCGAAGAGGATGGTTTCTTCCTCGGAGCCCGGTTTGGCCAGCACGGAAATGTCCTTCTCGGCCTTGGCGCCGAGGTGCAGCAGCAGCGTGGCATCGCCGCCGTCGTCGAGGATCATGTTCGAATAGCCGCCGTCGGCCCATTCGAAGATGCGGTGGGTGTAATCCCAGTAATCGGCCAGCGCTTCACCCTTGACCGCGAAGACCGGGATGTTCTGCGCGGCGATGGCGGCCGCGGCGTGGTCCTGGGTCGAGAAGATGTTGCACGAGGCCCAGCGGACTTCGGCGCCGAGCGCGGTCAGCGTCTCGATGAGCACGGCGGTCTGGATGGTCATATGCAGCGAACCGGTGATGCGCGCGCCCTTTAAGGGTTGGCTCTTCGCGAATTCCTCGCGAATGGCCATCAGGCCGGGCATTTCGGTTTCAGCAATGCGGATTTCCTTGCGACCCCAGTCGGCAAGGTTGATGTCAGCGATAACGCAATCTTTGAATTCAGCCACAGTAAGCTCCTGATGAACTGTGGCCGGGAGAGGGATGGGGCAAACTCGGCTCACCCGCCATCCCGTGCCCGGCACGGGGTTGATTGGGTGAGCGCGGTTTAAAACCGAGCCTGAGGGATACTTCCCCTGCAGCGCTCCTCGGTAGGTTACGGATTATAAACCGATTTTTTCAGCCCCTGCGGAGGTTGCCGCGGTCGACTGCAAAATTTGCCGTATTTTCACGGTCGACCGCAACAGGTCGTTTACAGCCCGGCGTCGCCGCGCAGCAGCGCTGCACGATCCGTGTTTTGGCTGCGCGCCGGCCCGTTGGGCCTTAACCCGGCCGCTTTGCGACCGGGTTAGCCTGCGCCGAAATACCGATCCCGCTACGCGGTTCGGCCTGTACGCTGCGCTTACAGGCCGGCGTCGCCCTTGAGCAGGGCGGCGCGATCCGTATTTTCCCAGGTGAATTCCGGCTCGTCGCGGCCGAAATGGCCGTAGGCGGCGGTTTTCTGGTAGATCGGGCGGAGCAGGTCGAGCATGTTGACGATGCCCTTCGGGCGCAGGTCGAAGTGCTTCCTGATCAGTTCGGTCAGCGTTTCGTTGCTGACCTTGCCGGTGCCATAAGTTTCGACCATCACCGAAGTCGGTTCGGCGACGCCGATGGCGTACGAAACCTGGACCAGGCAGCGCGAGGCGAGACCGGCGGCGACGATGTTCTTGGCGACGTAGCGGGTTGCGTAGGCAGCTGACCGGTCGACCTTGGACGGGTCCTTGCCGGAGAAGGCGCCGCCGCCGTGCGGTGCGGCCCCGCCGTAGGTATCGACGATGATCTTGCGCCCGGTCAGGCCGCAGTCGCCCTGCGGGCCGCCGACGACGAAGCGGCCGGTCGGGTTGACCAAGTACTTGATGTCACCCTTGATCAGTTCCTTCGGCAATACCGGCTTGATGATCTGCTCGATGGTCGCTTCGCGCAGGTCTTCCAGGCTGATATCCGGCGAGTGCTGGGTGGACAGCACGATGGTTTCGATCGAGTGCGGTTTGCCGTCGACGTAGCGGATGGTGACCTGCGACTTGGCGTCCGGGCGTGCCCAGGGCAGGCGGCCATCCTTGCGCAGCATGGCCTGGCGCTCGACGAGGCGGTGCGACAGGTAGATCGGCAGCGGCATCAACGAAGGCGTTTCGTCGCAGGCATAGCCGAACATCAGGCCCTGGTCGCCGGCGCCCTGGCCGAGATCATCGTCGTAGGCCTTGTTGACGCCCTGGGCGATGTCCGGGCTCTGCTTGTCATAGGCGACGAGCACGGCACAACCCTTGTAGTCGATGCCGTAGTCGGTGTTGTCGTAGCCGATGCGCTTGATCGTGTCGCGGGCGACCTGAATGTAGTCGACGTTGGCGTTGGTGGTGATCTCACCGGCCAGGACGACGAGACCGGTGTTGCACAGGGTCTCGGCGGCAACGCGGGAATGCTTGTCCTGCGACAGGATGGCGTCGAGGATGGCATCGGAAATCTGGTCGGAAACCTTGTCCGGATGGCCTTCGCCAACCGATTCAGAGGTGAAGAGATAGTCGCTCATGAATTGCTCCAGTGGTCCTTTGATCCGGCGTACCTGCTTCGGACCACGAGCGGTGACGCTTTAGCAGTATTTGTCAATCGCCCTGCAAGTTGTCTGTTTAACTCGGCGAAGCGATAATGATAGCCCTTTCACGGCGGGTTTCAACCCCCTAGGCTGCATGGTTTTCCTGTTCCGCCTCCTTGCCCGTTTTCCCCTGTGGCTGGTGCACCGTCTGGGTGCGCTGGCGGGCTGGGCGACCTATCTGCTGTCACCGACCTATCGCCGTCACCTCCGGGAAAATGCCGGTCAGGCCGGGCTAGATGAGCATATCCGCCGGGCGGCGGTCGCCGAGGCTGGCAAGCAGGCGCTCGAACTGCCCACCATCTGGCTGCATCCGGCGGCCGGCGGCGCAGCGCGCGTCGTGCAGGTTTCCGGCTGGGAACATGTCGAAGCGGCGATGGCGGCCGGCAAGGGAATCGTTTTCCTGACGCCGCATCTCGGCTGTTTCGAAATATCCGCACAGTATTTCGCCAAGTACGCACCGATCACGGTGCTGTACCGGCAACCGAAGCAGGCCGTCCTGCAGGAGATCATCGAATTCGGCCGGCGGCGCGCCAACATCGCGCTGGCGCCGGCCGATGTTTCCGGGGTGCGGGCGCTGATCCGGGCGCTCAAGCGGGGCGAGGCGGTCGGCCTGCTTCCCGATCAGGCGCCCAAGGCGGGCGAAGGCGTGTGGCTCGATTATTTCGGCAAGCCCGCGTACACGATGACGCTCGCCGCCCGCCTGAGCGAAACCGGCGCCGCGACGATCTTCGCCTGGGCGGAGCGTCTGCCGGGCGGCCGCGGCTACCATCTGCACATCCGGCCGCCGCTCGGCGAACTCCAGGGCACGACCGTCGACCGTGCGCAGCAGATCAACCGCGAAATCGAGGCGCTGGTGCGCGAATGTCCGGCGCAGTATCTGTGGGGCTACAACCGCTACAAGCGGCCGGCAGGCGCCGCGGCGCCGCCCGCCGCACCGGGTGCGCAATGAAGGGCTCACTGTCGCATCTGGTGGTTGCTTTCCTCTGGTTGCTGCACTGGCTGCCATTGCCGGCCTTGCGGGCCCTGGGCTGGGTTCTTGGTCATCTGCTCTACGCCGTCGGGCGCGAGCGGCGCGCGGTGGTGCTGACCAACCTGCGCCTGTGTTTTCCTCATCTGAGCGAGGCGGAACGCGTGGCGCTGGCGCGGGCGCATGTTGTTGCCTTCAGTCGCGCCGTACTCGACCGCACGCTTGGCTGGTGGGCTTCGCAAGAGCGCCTGGAGCGCCTCGTCCGCATTCGTGGCGTCGAGCACCTGACTGATCCGGCGGGCCGGCCGGTTCTCGTCCTCTCGCCGCATTTCGTCGGGCTCGATGCCGGTGGTACGCGAACCTCCATGCTGCTTCCCGCATGCAGCGTCTACTCCAATCAGAAGAACCCGGTTTTCAACAAGTTGCTCTATGATGGTCGCAAGCGCTTTGGCGACACCCTGCTGCTTTCGCGGCAGGAGGGCATGCGCAGGATTGTCAGGGCGATGAAGGAAGGGCGGCGGTTCTACTACCTGCCCGACATGGATTTTGGTCCGCGGGATTCGATCTTCGTGCCCTTTTTCGGCGTGCCGGCGGCAACCATTCCCGCCCTGTCGAGGCTGGTGCGGATGACTGGCGCCCGCGTCGTACCGTGCATTACCCGCCAGGTTTCTGATGGTTACGAGGTCGAGGTGATGCCGCCACTGGAAAATTTCCCCGGCGAAAGTGTCGAAGCCGACACGCGCCGCATCAATGAATTTATCGAAAGCCAGGTACTGCGGATGCCGGAGCAGTATTTCTGGTTGCACAAGCGTTTCAAGACCCGGCCACCTGGAGAACAGAGGTTTTACAAATGAACAGCCTGACTATCGAAATCCGCCCCGTGACCCCGCCCGATGTGCCGGCCATCTCCGCATTGGCCCGCGAAATCTGGCAGGCGACCTATCCTGGCATCATCACCCAGGAGCAGATCGACTTCATGCTCGAACAGCGTTACGGGCACGAACGGCTCTATGACGACATCGAGGATGCGCACAAGTGGTTGGATCAGGCCTTCCACAATGGCCGGCGCGTCGGCTTTGCCTTCAGTGAAATTTACAAGGGTGAGTTCAAGCTGGACAAGCTTTACATCCACCCGGACGTCCAGCGCCAGGGGGTTGGCGGCCAGTTGATCGAGCATGTCGCAGCGCGCGCCAGGAAACTGGGCTACCCGTGCGTGATCCTGGCGGTGAACAAGCGCAACGAGAAGGCGATCGGCTCGTACAGGAAATACGGCTTCGTGGTGCGTGATTCGATTGTGGACGACATCGGCCATGGTTTCGTCATGGACGATTTCGTGATGGAGAAGAAGCTTTAACATTTTGAGGCAAGCCGCTGTCTCTGCTATTCTTTTCAAATTCAACCTGCGGAGCGGGCAGTGAAGCTCAAATTCTCCAAAATGCACGGCCTGGGCAACGATTTCGTTGTCCTCGACGGCATTCGCCAGGCGGTCGCGCTGACTCCGGAACAGTTGCGCTATCTGGCCGACCGCCATTTCGGCGTCGGCTGCGACCAAGTACTGCTGGTCGAGGCGGCCAGCCAGCCTGGCGTTGATTTTCGTTACCGAATCTTCAACGCCGATGGCAGCGAGGTCGAGCAGTGCGGCAACGGCGCGCGCTGCTTCGTCCGTTTCGTGCATGATGCCGGACTTACCGACAAGCGCGAGATTCGCGTCGAGACACTTAAGGGCATCATCGCCCCGCGTCTCGAGGCCGATGGCAAGGTCACCGTCGACATGGGCGAACCGCGCTTCTTGCCGGCCGAGATACCGTTCCTGCACGACGACGATGTCATTATCTACAACCTCGACGTGGCCGACGAGACGCTGGAGATCAGCGTCGTCTCGATGGGCAACCCGCATGCCGTACAGGTGGTTGCCAGCGTCGATGCCGCGCCGGTCGCCGAACACGGTCCGCTGATCGAGAATCACGAACGGTTCCCGCAGCGGGTTAACGCGGGCTTCATGCAGGTCATCGACCGCCACGCAATCAAGCTGCGTGTTTATGAACGCGGCTCGGGCGAGACGCTGGCTTGCGGGACGGGCGCCTGTGCCGCCGTGGTCAGCGGCATTCGCCGTGGCCTGCTCGATTCGCCGGTGCGCGTGACGACGCGCGGCGGTGACCTCAACATCGCCTGGGGCGGCCTGGGTCGCCCGGTTTTGATGACCGGCCCGGCGGTCACTGTGTTTACTGGAGAAATTGAATTATGAGTGCGCCCTTTCCGGAAGATGTTGCCGATTACTTGAAGCACAATCCGGGCTTTTTCGAGCAGTACGCCGACCTGATGGCGCAAATCTTCGTGCCGCATCCGCATGGTGGGCGTGCCGTTTCGCTGGCCGAACGGCAGATGCTGACGCTGCGTGAGAAAAACCGCCAGACCGAAAGCAAGCTGGCCGAACTCATCGCGTTCGGCGAGGAAAACGATGCGATCAGTGAAAAGGTGCATCGTCTGGCCGTCGGCCTGATTTCCGTTGAAACCTGTACGGCGCTGATCCACCTGCTGCGCTTTCATCTGCGCGACGATTTTGCAGTGCCGCATGTCGCCCTGCGTTTGTGGAAAAAGCCGGCGGGTGTCGACGACCTGCCCGAGTATGCGGCGGTCAGTGGCGACCTGCAGGCTTTTGCCGAGACGCTGACCCATCCCTACTGCGGCTCGACATCCGGGTTCGGCACCACGGCGTGGTTTGGCGAACAGGCGTCGCATATCCGTTCGCAGGCGCTGATCGCCCTGTGCGACGGTGGTGCCACGATCGGCCTGCTGGCGCTGGGCAGCGAGGACGCGCAGCGCTTCTATGCCGACATGGGCATCCTCTACCTCGAGCGCATGGGGGAGATGGTTTCTGCCGCGCTGATTCGCGTCGCCAAGCCGGCGCCGTGACTGCCTCGACTGCCGTCGCCGACTATCTCGCCGAACTCGGCGAGCAGCGCCGGCAGTCGCCCCACACCCTCAGCAACTATCGCCGCGATCTGTTGCGCCTGCTGACGCTGGCGGGGGATACGGGCCTGCACAGCCTGCAGGTGCATCACATCCGGCGCTTTGTGGCACAACTGCATGCGCAGGGTCTGTCGGGCCGCTCGCTCGGCCGCATGTTGTCGGCGTGGCGGGGTTTTTTCCGCTGGCTGGGCCGGCACGACCTCGTCGCGGCCAATCCCTGCGACGGAGTGCGCCCCCCCAGATCGCCGAAAACCCTGCCCAAGGCGCTTTCGGTCGATGAAGCGGCGGCGTTGCTCACCACTACGGCGGAAGACGACCCGGTGCTGGCGGCGCGCGATGCGGCAATGTTCGAATTGTTTTACTCATCGGGCCTGCGCCTCGCCGAACTGGCGGCCCTCGACAGCGATGCCTTGGAAGGCATCGTGCGTGAAGGCGAGGTGCGCGTACTTGGCAAACGCAGCAAGGCGCGGATTGTTCCGGTCGGCGCCCGGGCGCGCGAAGCAGTTTCCCTGTGGAGCACCCTGCGCGGAGGCATGGCGGCGGCAGACGAGCCGGCGCTCTTCGTCAGCCGGCGCGGTACGCGTCTCAGCCATCGGGCGATTCAGGAGAGGCTCGGACGCCATGCCCTGCAGGCCGGACTCTCTCGGCATGTTCATCCGCACATGCTGCGCCATTCCTTCGCGTCACATGTATTGCAGTCCTCGGGCGATCTGCGCGCAGTGCAGGAAATGCTCGGTCACGCCAGCATTTCCTCGACCCAGGTCTATACACACCTGGATTTCCAGCATCTGGCCAACGTTTACGACAACGCGCATCCGCGTGCCAAACGCTGAGCTTCGATTGACGCGGGGTCGTCTTTCGCCCTATGATTCGCGGTTCTTGAAATTTTCCGGATTCTAGGAGTCAGTCATGGCCATCAACCGCACCCGCCGTTCTTCCCTGGAGCGCCGCTGCGTCTCCAAGTCCAGCAAGCGCCTGTTCAAGGGTACCGGCAAGACCCTGTTCAAGGTCATTTACGCTGCCGAATGCCACGCCCGCAACCGCAAGGCACTGGGCTAAGCGGTCGCTGATCCAGGAAGCCCCGGTTGCCGCAAGGCCACCGGGGCTTCTTGCTTTTCATTCGAGAAAACATGGCTCAGTTGATTCTTCTCCCCGGCAAGGAGCGTTCCGCCTTCAAGCAGCACCACCCATGGCTGTTCGCGGGCTCGGTCGGGCGCCTCGAAGGGCGCGCGCGGCCGGGGGATACGGTCGAGGTACTGGCCGACAACCTGCGTCCGCTGGGGCGCGCCGCCTACAGCCCGAAATCGCAGATTCGCGCCCGTTTCTGGACCTTCGATCCCGACGAATCGGTCGATGACGCTTTCTTCAAGCGCCGCATCGCTGCCGCCGTGGCGCGCCGTCAGGCGCTCCCTGAATTGCGTGGCCAGCCGGGCCTGCGCCTGATCCACGCCGAATCGGATGGTCTGCCCGGGGTGATCGCCGATCAGTATGGCGATACGGTGGTCGTTCAGCTGACTTCGGCCGGCGCCGACAAGTGGCGTCACGCCATCGTTGCCGGGCTGGTCAAGGCCACCGGCTGTACCCGTGTCTATGAGCGTTCCGATTCGGATGTGCGCGGCCTGGAAGGCCTGGAGCCAGCGACCGGCTGGCTGCATGGCGCAGCGCCGGCGGGGCCGCTGACCATCGAAGAAAACGGGGTGACCCTCGCGGTCGACATCACCGGCGGGCACAAAACCGGTTTCTATCTCGATCAACGTGACAACCGTGCCCTGCTTGGCCAGCTGGCAGCCGGCAAGGATGTACTCAACTGCTTCTGCTACACTGGCGGTTTTTCGCTGCAGGCACTGGCCGGCGGTGCAGAGCGCGTGCTTTCGATCGATTCGTCCGGCCCGGCGCTCGCGCAAGCGCGTGCCAACCTGGCGCTCAATCCGCAATTGCCGGTCGAACCCGCCGAATGGCGCGAGGCCGACGTCTTCCGGGCACTGCGCGATTTCCGCAAGGAAGGCCGGCTGTTCGACCTGATCGTCCTCGACCCACCCAAATTCGCGCCGTCCGCGGCGCACGCCGAGCGTGCCGCACGCGCCTACAAGGACATCAACCTGCTCGGCTTCCGCCTGCTCAAGCCGGGCGGCCTGCTGATGACCTATTCGTGTTCCGGCGGCATCGGTCTCGAACTGTTCCAGAAGATCGTCGCCGGGGCGGCGCTCGACGCCAGGCGCGCTGCGCGCATCGTGCGGCGGCTGGCCGGGGCTGCTGATCATCCGGTCGCCCTGAACTTCCCGGAAGGCGAATATCTCAAGGGTCTCCTCGTTCAGGTCGATTGAGCCGAACTCGCGAATCCGTTACGTCATCTTCATCTCACTGCCGTACTCGTTTTCGTCCGCTTGGGAACGAAGGCACCTGTAATCGGGCGGCGGATAACGAGGGCAGCATCATTGCATGACGCTGGGGAGCATGCTAAAACAGCACTTCTGCGTTCGGGAACACTATGGTCTTTTCGTTTTTCAAGAAAAAGGGTGAGAAGATGCCGGAGCGGGAGATGGCCCGCCCCAAGCCGGCCTTCGTGCCCGCGCCGCCGAAGCCGGCCGCGCGCGAAGCCGAGGCGGAGCCATCCAGGCCAGCCGAGCCTTTGCCCGATCTTGAATTCACGCCCGGCGGCGCGCCGGCGGCCAGAATCGCCGAACCCCCGTCAGGCAGATCAAGCAAGGCCGATGCCGATTTCCTGATGTCCGAATTCGAGCGCGAGTTTACCGAATCGGGCGTGATGGCCATCGATGTCGATCACGGCGCCGACTCCATCCAGTCCGATATCGAGCAGGTGGCGGTTCTCTATGCCAATGGGCAGGATGCAGTGATCCGCCCCTTGCTGGAATCGCTGCTCGGGGCCTATCCGGGAACGGAAGGGCTGCGCCTGTGGTGCATGCTTTTCGATTTTTTGCAATTGACCGGCGACCGTGCGGCATTCGAGAAGCTGGGCGTCGAATTCGCGCAGACCTGCGAAACTTCGCCACCCACCTGGCGCCAGCTGGCGCCGGTTGCGGTTGCCAAGGCGTCCGGCGGTGTCGCGCAGGTCGCGCTCAAGGGGGTGTTGACGGCAGAAGATGCCGGCGCCCTGACGCCACTGGCCGCGGCGCTGAAGGCCAAGACACCGTTGCGCGTCGATTGCAGCGGACTTCTTGGCTGCGACGAGGAAATTTCCGGCCGCCTGGCTGAACTCCTGATGGGCGCCCGCCGTCAGGGGGTGGTCATCGTCCTCGAACAGATCGACCACATGATCGAGCGCCTGCGCGCCCGCCTGACCGTCGGTGACGCTCAGAATACCCGCGCCTGGCTGCTGCTGCTCGAACTGTTGCAGCGTCATGGCACGCAGGAAGATTTCGAGCAGTGCGCCATCGATTTTGCCGTGACCTTCGAGCGTTCGCCGCCCTCCTGGGAAGCGACGCCCGTGCCGCGCCTGCCGGAAACGAAGCCGGGTAGCGCACCGGCAGACGAGGCGCATTATCTCAGCGGCGAGATCAAGAACAGCCGTTTTGAAGATCTGGTGCCGGTTCTGCACGACAAAGAGCATGTCGTACTCGATTTTTCTGCCGTTCGCCGGCTTGATTTTTTCTCCGCCGGACAACTGGTGAACCGGCTGGCCCCGCTCAAGGGGCGCGGCCCGGAAGTCATCATCCGCAGCCCGAATCATCTGGTGGCGGAGCTGATGGGCGTCGTCGGCATCAACAAGCTTGCCCGCATCATCGTTCCCAAGTCTTAATCAATCAGGAAAACACATGGAGCAATATCACGGCACGACGATCCTGTCGGTGCGCCGCGGCAATTCGGTCGCCATGGGTGGCGACGGCCAGGTCACCCTGGGTAATATCGTCATCAAGGCCACCGCCAAAAAGGTGCGCCGGCTATATCAGGGGCGTATTCTGGCCGGCTTTGCCGGTGGTACGGCCGACGCCTTCACGCTGTTCGAGCGATTTGAAGCCAAGCTGGAGAAACATCAGGGCAACCTGACGCGTTCGGCGGTCGAGCTGGCCAAGGACTGGCGCTCAGACCGTGCCTTGCGCCGGCTGGAGGCAATGCTCTCGGTGGCCGACCAGGACGTGTCGCTGATCATCACCGGCAACGGCGACGTGCTGGAACCGGAGCAGGGCATTGTTGCCATCGGCTCCGGCGGTTCCTACGCCCAGAGCGCGGCGCGCGCACTGCTCGAAAACACCGAGCTGAGTCCGCGCGACATTGTCACCAAGTCGCTGGAAATCGCCGGCGACATCTGCATCTATACCAACCGCAATTTCACCATCGAGGCCCTGGAATGAGCGACGGAAGTTCGATGACGCCGCAGGAAATCGTGTCCGAACTGGACAAGCACATCGTTGGCCAGAACAACGCCAAGAAGGCGGTCGCGATTGCCTTGCGCAACCGCTGGCGGCGTTCGCAGGTGGCCGAGCCGCTGCGTCAGGAAATCACGCCCAAGAACATCCTGATGATCGGCCCGACCGGTGTCGGCAAGACGGAAATTGCCCGCCGTCTGGCGCGGCTGGCCAATGCGCCCTTCATCAAGATCGAGGCGACCAAATTCACCGAAGTGGGCTATGTTGGCCGCGATGTGGAGACGATCATCCGCGATCTGGTCGAAATGGCGATCAAGTCGCACCGCGAACGTGCCGTCAAGCTGATGCGCGGGCGGGCCGAAGATGCTGCCGAGGAGCGCGTGCTCGACGTCCTCCTGCCGCCGGCGCGCAGCCCCGGTTTTTATGCCGAAAATTCCGAGTCGACCGCAAACGATAGCGCCACCCGCCAGAAATTCCGCAAGAAGCTGCGTGAAGGCGAACTCGACGATAAGGAAATCGACATCGAGGTCGCCGCGCCATCGATGCAGGCCGAAATCTTTGCGCCACCGGGCATGGAAGAGCTGACCCAGCAGATCCAGGGCATGTTCCAGAATATCGGCGGCGGCAAGAAAAAGTCGCGCAAGTTGAAGATCAGGGAGGCGCTGAAGCTCCTGACCGACGAAGAGGCGGGCAAGCTGGTCAATGACGAGGACGTGAAGCTCGAGGCGGTCAAAGCCGTCGAACAGAACGGCATCGTTTTCCTCGACGAACTCGACAAGATCGCCAGTCGTTCGGAAATGCAGGGCGCCGATGTCTCGCGTCAGGGCGTTCAGCGCGACCTGCTGCCGCTGGTCGAAGGGACGACGGTGTCGACCAAGTACGGCATGATCAAGACCGATCACATCCTGTTCATCGCGTCCGGTGCCTTCCACCTGTCCAAGCCGTCGGACCTGATCCCGGAGTTGCAGGGCCGCTTCCCGATTCGCGTCGAGCTGGACTCCCTGTCGGTGGCCGATTTCGAATGCATCCTGACTCAGACCGATGCCTGCCTGACCCGGCAATACCAGGCGCTGCTCGAAACCGAGGGCGTCCAGATCGAGTTTGCCAACGCCGGCATCAAGCGGCTGGCTGAAATCGCCTTCCAGGTGAACGAGAAGACCGAGAACATCGGCGCCCGCCGCCTGCACACCGTGATGGAAAAGCTGCTCGAGGAAATTTCCTTCGAGGCAGGCAAGGGCGGTCGGCAGAACATTGCCATCGACGCTGCTTACGTCAATGCCCGGCTCGGTGAACTGGCGGCCGACGAAGACTTGTCGCGCTACGTGCTGTAAGCGCTAAGGGCTTTCCCGACTGTGCGGGCGGCGGCGCTGCCCGCACAATGCGTTTTCCGCAATTCCTTCTGAAGGCGCCCGCTTGGACGAGCAAAGCCTGAGTTTCCGCCTTCTGGCCATCCTCTTTCCCATCTTCGGGATCGTCGCCGCCGGCTATTTCTACGCCCGCCATCACAAGCCGGAAATGGCGGTGGCCAATCGCCTGAACATGGATGTCTTCGTGCCGGCGCTGGTCTTCGCGGCGATGGCCGGCAAATCGTTTGACCTGGCGGCCTATGCGCCTCTGGCCCTGGGGGGGTTCCTGGTGCTCGCCAGCTGCGGCCTGCTTGCCTGGCCGGTGGCGAAATTGTGCGGCGTGCAGCCGAAGACGCTGGTGCCGCCGATGCTCTTCAATAACTCAGGCAACATCGGCCTGCCGCTCGCGGTACTGGCCTGGGGCGAGGAAGCCCTACCGGCGGCGGTGATCCTGTTCATGGTCGAGAACACCCTGCATTTTTCCTTCGGCGCCCGCCTGCTTGACCCGCACGCGCGCCTGCTGACGCTGTGGCGGGTGCCCGTCGTTTTTGCCGCAATTGCGGGGTTGACCGTGGCGATGCTGAAGATTCCCATCTGGCAGCCGCTGGTGATTGCCATCAAGATGCTCGGCGATGTCTCGGTGCCACTGCTGCTCTTCTCGCTCGGCGTGCGCATGACCGACGTTTCCTTCAGGGAATGGAAGGTGGCGACCGGCAGCGCGCTGCTCCGGCCGCTTGCCGGCATGCTGATCGCCGCCGGGGTCATCCAGTTGCTCGGCCTGCAGGGGCGCGAGGCGGCTATGCTGCTGGTGTTCGGTGCGTTGCCGCCGGCGGTACTCAACTTCCTCTTCGCCGAACGCTACAAGCAGGAACCCGAGCGCGTCGCGTCCATCGTACTGATCGGCAACCTGGCTGGGCTGCTTTTCCTGCCGCTGGCGCTGGCGCTGGTGTTGCGCTGAACGGCCACGGTCGACCGTGAAAAGTGCCTGAATTTTGGCCGCATCAGCGGGCTTTCAGGGCGCTGGCGGATTTTTCGATCGCTTCCTCGAGGTAGCTCGGATAGAAATCCGGCAGGCGGGCGCCGATGATCGGTTCGGCCAGGCGTTTGCCCTGTGGGCCATAGAAGGCAACGACGGGCACCAGCTTGATTTTCTCGGCCCCGGCCAGTTGGGCGTGGGTCGTCGCTTCGCCGCGGAAATCGACGAGCGGCGCGGTGCTGTCCTGATTGACCTGTCGGACGACGATCCGGTCGCGGAAACGCGGGTCGGCGGCGAGCGGTTTCAGGTAGTCGCGCTTGACCGTCTCGCAGTACTTGCAGTCCTTGCGGCTGAAGACGACGATCAGGGGGCCGCCCCCTTTTGCCGCCCGTTCCGCTTCGGCACGCAAATCCTGTGCTGCCGGCAGGTCGGTCGCCGCCAGCGCGCTGTGAATGATGGTCGCTGCCAACAGGCTGCCGAGCAGGGCGCGTGCAGTCGTCGTCACGTCACTGCTCGAAGTGGTAGTAATGCTGGTTCAGCCACGCTGCCACAGCGCCTTCCTCTTCCGGGAACCAGCCGGAACTGACCTGGGCATTGCAGGCGGCGACTCGTTGCAGGAGTTCCAGCTTGTTGGACAGTATGCGGCCATCCCGCGTGTACATTTTGCTGCCGTCGCCGCCGTACATGCGCATGTGACAACTGATACAAGCCTTGTCGTGCAGCGGCTTGGCGGATTGCAGATCAACCTTGCCCCACGGCTCTCCGGCCTGGGCAGCAAGGGGCAAAAGGGAGAGCAGGGCAACGAAGGGTAGACGCATGATGTCTCCTGACAGGTTGGGGGTGACCGGAGCGGGGCGCGCTCAGAATGCCGCCGCTTCGGCTTCGAGATAGGCGAGGCTGACGTACTTGCCGATGTTCGTGTCGAAGCCCTTGGTATCCCTGGCGCGACTTGCGACGCGCGGATCTTTGAGGACCAGCGTCTTGGCGTCTTCCATCGGCAGCCCGTTCTTGACCGCCTGCTCGCACGTGCGATAGATGCCTTCGAACAGTTCACGGTTCCATTTCAGCACCTTGGGTCCCGGTTCGCCATGACCGGGCAGCCAGATCGCGCTGTTGGCGTTCTTTTCAAGCGCGTCGTAGGTCGTGAAGGTGCCGAGGTAGGAGCCGTCGTCCATGTTGGCGATGCGCCGGTCCATGGCAACGTCGCCGACGCAGGTCAGCTTGTCTTCGACCACTTCGACGCAGAGATCGGAAGGCGTATGTGCCTTGCCGTAATGATGGATGCGCAGCGTGACGTCGCCGAATTTCAGTTCGCTGCCATGTTCCAGCGGCTGCGTCGGCGGCACGACTCGGGTGCCCAGGGTGGCCTGGTTGGTCCATTGCTCCATCAGCGTGCGCCACATCTTGCCCTGAATGCCGTTAATGTCCTTGATCGTCCCCGGGTGGGCGTAGATCGGCACACCCTTGAAGGCTGCCGCAAAGGCATCATTGCCGAGCCAGTGGTCACCGTGATAGTGGGTATTGATGATGGCGACGACCGGCTTGTTTAAGCTTTTCCTGATCTGGCGAATGGCCATTTCGCCGATTTGCACCGAGGCCCCGGAATCAACGACGACCAGGCCCTGCGCCGTATTGACGAAGGTGATGTTGCACATCATTCCCTGATTTTCCGGGGTCGGGAAGCCGTCCGGCGAGAAGATCATCCAGACGTGCTTCGAGATTTGCCGCAAGGGATGGTCCTTGACCTGCGGGCCGCGCACGAAGTCTTCGACCTCGCGGGCGAAGGCGCTCATCGTCTGCCACGGGGCGAACTCGGCAGTACTCAGGGCGAAAAAGCCGGCGGCCGAGCGGAGAAAGGTGCGGCGCTCCATCAGCATCTCCTGAAACGGTTAAATACGAATATTCGCGCCATTGCTGAGCGCCGTCTACTTTTTTAAGTTTTCCGCCCAACTCCGATTTTCGGGTGGGTTGAAAGCAAGGTGTAAGCGAATTAACATTTAATGAATTACATATATAGCTTTGCTGGAGGGATTTCCAATGAATTACAAGCACATCTTTCTGATCGGTGCGGCCGCTCTGGCCGGGTTCGCGAGCCTGCCCGCGCTGGCCGATGCCAAGGCCGATCTGGCACGCGCCGAGGAAATCGTTTCCGGGCGCTGTTTTCTCTGCCATGGCATGGAGGGTGAATCGGCGAGCCCGGTCTTCCCCCGGCTGGCTGGTCAGCATTCGGAGTATGTGGCCAGGCAGCTGAGCGACTTCAAGAGCGGCAAGCGCAAGAGCGACACCATGAAACCGCAGTCGGAAGAACTGACACCGGCCGAGATGAAGGCGCTCGGAGCTTTCTTCGAGAAAAAGAAGGCGCCTGCCAATACCCCGACCGACACGGAAATTCTGGCCGTCGGGCGCTACATTTTCAGCAAGGGGAATTCTTTCTCGGGCTTGCCGAGCTGCGCCAGCTGCCATGGTGCCAAGGGCCTGGGAACGCCGCAGCTGCCTCGCCTTGCCGGTCAGCACCCGCGCTACATCGAAGACCAGTTGAAACAGTTCAACAAGCGTGAGCGGACTAACGACAATGCGGTCATGCACACCGTGGCCTCGAAGCTCACCGAACTGGAAACGCACGCGGTCGCCGAGTACATCGCCACGCTGGACTGAACGCAGGCACGGCAAAACAAAAGGCCGCAACCGCGGCCTTTTGTCATTGGGGCAGGAAAAACTCAGGCCAGCATGTCGGCCCAGATGTTTTTCGCCCAGCCTAGCGCGACTTTGCCTTCGATTTCGTTGCGCGCTGCCGAGACGCCGCCGGCGCCCTTGACCGGCTGCACGACCTTGGTCGCCGGATCGTACTGATGCACCGAGGTGACGTGGATGGCGTTCTTTGCATCGACAAAGCTGTAGCAGGTGTTCATGACCACCGGCGTCTGGCTCGGCTCCATCCCCGAGAGCATGTTGAGGATGGCGGCGGCGGCCAGCTTGCCGTGCTGGTTGGCCATGTGGCCGGATTTCGGCATGGTCGGGGCCGGGAAGACGGCGTCGCCCAAGACATGCACACCCGGCGTGCTGGTCGATTCCATGCTCAGCCAGTTGACGTCGACCCAGCGATTGTTGATCAGCTTGAGCCCGGACTTGGCGGCGATGTCGCCGGCGCGGTGCGGCGGAATCACGTTCAGGACATCGGCCCTAAACTTGTCGAATTCGAGCACGGCTGTGTTGGTCTTGACATCGACATCCTTGACCTCGCTGTTCGGGCGATACTCGACGATGTCCTTGTAGAGATCGGCCCACGCCTTCATGAACAGGCCCTTCTTGGACATCACGTCCTCGTTGGCGTCGAGGATGACGACCTTGGATTTCGCCTTGTTCTTCTTGAAGTAATCCGCCACCAAACAGGCGCGTTCGTAAGGTCCGGGTGGGCAGCGGTAGGGCGCCTTGGGAATGGCGATGGCGTAGGTGCCGCCGTCCTTCATCGCTTCCAGTTGCTTGCGCAGGGCAACGGTCTGCGGGCCGGCCTTCCAGGCGTGCAGGATCTTCGCCTGCGCCTCGGCGTTGTTGAGGCCGGGAATCTGGTCCCACATGAAATCGACGCCGGGGGAGAGCACCAGCCGGCCGTAGGTCATCGCGCCACCCTTGGCGAGCGAAATCGAGCGTTTTGCGGCGTCGACCGCAACCACGTCGTCCTGGATGATGCGGACGCCCCATTTATTCTTCAGGCCGTCGTAGCTGACCGTGATGTCTTCCATGGTCTTGGTGCCGCCGATGACCAGGTTGGAGATCGGGCAGGAGATGAAGGTCGGGTTGCGTTCGATCAGCGTCACCTGAACGCCGCCTTCACTCCACATGCGCAGATACTTGGCGATGGTTGCGCCGCCGTAGCCGCCGCCGACCACGACCACGTGGCCGCTGGCTTTGCCGCCGCCGGCACAGCCATAAAGGGAAGCCATGGCACCGGCCGCCGCGCCAATTTTCAGGAAATCACGTCTTTTCATCAGCATCATCTTCTGTTCCCCCTACTTCTGCGCGGCGAAATAGCCGGCGATCAAATCGAGCTGCTCATCGGTGTAGCCCTTCGCGATCTGGTGCATGATCGATGCAGGTTTGGCACCGCTCTTGAAATCGGCGAGCTTTTGCAATGCCTTGCTTTTTTCCATGCCGGCCAGTTCATCGATTCCGGCGCCCGGAACGGCGCGGCCGTTGGTGCCGTGGCAGTTGGCGCAGGTGGCCGCGAGATTGCGGGCGAGATTGGGGTCGGCAGCTTGTGCAGTGCCAGCTGCGACAAGCATGCTCAGCGCAGCGACGGTGGATAGCAGTTTCATCAAGACATCTCCTCTGAATGTTGTTGGCACGCCATATAGCCAAGATTTTCGTGCTTTGTGCGTATCAGCGTAGGGCGGAGGGTATAAGCCTTTCGCTGAAATTGCATGCTGCACTGCATCAATATTAGTTGTTGACTATATAAGTGCGCAGTTATACATTAATTCTTAATTTGGATCAAAAAAAGCTTATGGACGAGGCAGGGCAGGTCTTTGAACAGGTAGCGCACTACTTCGGTTTGCTGGCCGATCCGACGCGCTTGCGCATTCTGGCCTGTCTGTGCGCTGAGGAACGGCCGGTGCACGAAGTGGTGGAAACGATAGGCCTCACCCAGGCCAATATTTCCCGCCATCTGAACATTCTCTATCGGGCGGGAGTGGTCAATCGACGCCGCGAGGGCAGTTCGGTGTTCTACCGCGTGGTCGATCCAAATTTTGTCGATATTTGCCGGGTAGTCAGTGTCACGGTGGCGAGTCGGGATATTGGCGAACAGATGGGGATGGTCGGGCGCGCATCACGATAGTTAGGTCAATCAAACGGGGGAATCAGTTTTATGGTGGATAGTGTCAAGCAGCCGGGGCGTTTGCGGCCCGCGCCGGAGAATTTTTTGTCGGAAGAGCAGATCAAGGCCGTTGGCGCAGGGCGGCGCGATTTCCTGAGGAAGAGCTTCCTCGCCGCCGGGGCTGCACTGGCGGCGCCGCTGACGGCACGCGCCAGCGAAGGCGATCCGAACATCCTGCAGAATCCGGAATGGACGACGACGCTCGGCCAGCCGGTGGCGATGCGCCCCTACGGCATGCCGTCGAAGTTCGAGAGCCAGCTGGTCCGCCGCGAATCGCCGGGTCTGGCGCGCGTCGGCGGGGCTTCGGTTTCCTTCGCGCCGCTGCAGGGCATGTTCGGCATCATCACGCCGTCCGGCCTGCATTTCGAGCGCCATCACCAGGGCTGGCATGACATCGACCCGGCGCGCCATCGCTTGATGGTTAATGGCTCCGACGACTCGCTGCTCAAGAAGCCCAAGGTCTACACCATGGACGAGCTGATGCGCCTGCCGCCGGTGTCGCGCATCCACTTCATCGAGTGCGGCGCCAATACCGGCCTCGAGTGGGGCAACGTCGCGGTGCCGACCGTGCAATACACGCACGGAATGCTGTCCTGTTCAGAATTCACCGGCGTGCCGCTGAAGACCTTGCTGGAAGACTGCGGCGTCGATTACAAGAAGGCGCGTTACGTGCTGGCCGAGGGCGCCGACGGCTCGTCGATGACGCGGACCATCCCGATGGAAATGGTCGAGTCCGGCGAAGTGATGGTTGCTTACGGCCAGAACGGCGAAATGCTGCGTCCGGAAAACGGCTACCCGCTGCGCCTGGTCGTACCGGGCGTGCAGGGCGTGTCGTGGGTCAAGTGGCTGCGCCGCATCGAAGTCGGCGACAAGCCGTACGCGACCAAGGACGAGGCGGTGCATTACATCGATCTCCTGCCGAGCGGCCTGCATCGCCAGTACAGTTCGATCCAGGAAGCCAAGTCGGTGATCACCACGCCGTCGGGTGGCCAGACGCTGCTCGACAAGGGCTTCTACAACGTTTCCGGCCTCGCCTGGTCTGGTCGTGGCCGCATCAAGCAGGTCGATGTCTCCTTCGACGGCGGCATCAACTGGCAGACCGCCCGTATCGAAGGCCCGGTGCAGAACAAGGCGCTGACCCGCTTCAACATCAACTGGGTGTGGGACGGCAAGCCGGCCATCCTGCAGTCGCGGGCGATGGACGAAACGGGTTTCGTCCAGCCGACCTACGGCCAGTTGCGCAAGGTGCGCGGCACCAAGTCGATCTATCACAACAACGCCATTCAATCTTGGAAAGTCATCGAAAGCGGGGAGGTCAGCAATGTTCAGGTTCTCTAAGACCATTCTCGTTTTGGCCCTTTTCGGGGCGTCGACCGCAGCAGTCGCCTTTGACAACTTCAAGGGTGTCGGCCGCCAGGCGACGCCGGCCGAAGTGAAAGCCTGGGACATCGACGTGCGCCCCGACTTCAAGGGCCTGCCCAAGGGATCGGGTTCGGTCGATCGCGGCCAGGAGTTGTTCGAAGAAAAGTGCGCCTCGTGCCACGGCACCTTCGGCGAGTCGAACGAAGTATTCACGCCGCTGGTCGGCGGCACCACCAAGGATGACATGAAGACCGGCCGCGTCAAGGGCCTGTCTTCCGGCGAACTGCCGCAGCGCACGACCTTCACCAAGGTGGCGACGATCTCGACGGTGTTCGACTACATCCAGCGCGCCATGCCGTGGACGGCGCCGAAGTCGCTGAAGCCGGACGAGGTCTACGCCATCCTGGCCTACATGCTGAACCTGTCGGAAATGGTGCCGAGCGACTTCGTGCTGTCCGACAAGAACATCGCCGATGTCCAGAAAATGCTGCCCAACCGCGACGGCATGACCACCGACCACGGCATGTGGCCGGGCGCTGCGGCCGCCAGGGGCGGCATCGGCAACGGCGGCAAGCCGGACACCAGCAACAAGGCGTGCATGAAGAACTGCAAGAGCGAAGTCCAGATCGGCTCGACCCTGCCGGACTATGCCCGCACGGCGCATGGCGAACTGTACGACCAGAACCGTTCCTTCGGTCCGGTGCGCGGCACGAAGACGCTTGGCACGGCGGCAGCTACACCGACGGCCGCGGCGGCTTCGCCGGCCATGGAACTGGCGACCAAGAACGGCTGCATGGCCTGCCATGGCGTCAACAGCAAGATCGTCGGCCCCGGCTACAACGAGGTTCAGGCCCGCTACAAGGACCAGCCCGATGCCGAGGTTCGCCTCGTCGCCAAGGTCAAGGCCGGAGGGCAGGGTGTCTGGGGCTCGGTGCCGATGCCGCCGAACGCGCATTTGCAGGATGCAGACATCAAGACACTGGTGCAGTGGATCATGGCCGGTGCCAAGTAATCGATTTTTGAGAGGAGAAGTCATGAATAATCAACGTCGTACCGTACTGAAATCGGGCTCCGGGGCTGCACTCCTGGGCATTCTCGCCGCCGCCGGCATCATCACCCCGGGCATGGCCCTGGCCGACTGGAACAAGGCCGCCTTCGAAGCCAAGAGCATGGCCGACACCCTGAAGGCCTTGGGCGCCGGCAGCCCGGCGGACAGCAAGGATGTCCAGGTCACCGGTCCGGACATCGCCGAAAACGGCGCCGTGGTGCCGGTCGGCGTCAGCTCGACGCTGCCCAACGTCACGATGGTCGCCATCCTGATCGAGAAGAACCCGAACGCGCTGGCCGCCAGCTTCACCCTGCCGGAAGGCACCGAAGCCAACGTCCAGACGCGCGTCAAGATGGGCCAGACTTCCAACGTCTACGCGCTGGTCAAGTCGGATGGCAAGTTCTTCATGGCGACCAAGGAAATCAAGGTCACTCTTGGCGGCTGCGGCGGCTAAGCGGTCACGACTTTCAGAGAATTCAAGGAGATTTACATGGCAGCAAACCCGATGAAGATCCGCGCCAACAACAAGGATGGCGTGACCGAAGTGAAAGTCCTGATCAGCCACGAAATGGAAACCGGCCAGCGCAAGGATGCGTCCGGCGCCATCGTCCCGGCCTGGTTCATTACTGAACTGACCGCCAAGCACAACGAACGCGTCGTCCTCGGCGCCGAGTTCGGCACCGCCGTGTCGAAGAACCCTTACCTGGCTTTCCGCTTCAAGGGCGGCGCCAAGGGCGACAAGATCGTTGTCAGCTGGAAGGACAACAAGGGCGAGACCCGTACCGACGAAGCAGCGATTGCCTGACGCATGAAAAACGGCGGCGAGGCGGCGTCGACCGCAGCCGCCGACTTCATTCCCCGGAGGAGTTGAAATGATCCAAGGTTTTATCAGGACGCTGGTCGGTGCGGCTGTCGTTGCGGCATTTGCCGGCAGTGCAGTGGCACAGGACAGCAAGGTCGCCGACGAACTGGCGAAATACCGCGAGGCGCTGGCCGATGGCAACCCGGCCGACCTGCTCGAAGTCAAGGGCGCAGCATTGTGGGCCGAGAAGCGCGGTCCGAAAAATGCCTCGCTCGAGCAATGCGACTTCGGCCTCGGCCCTGGCAAGCTGGAAGGTGCCTACGCCCAGTTGCCGCGCTACTTCAAGGACACCGGCAAGGTGATGGACGTCGAGTCCCGTCTCGTCCACTGCATGGTCACCCTGCAGGGCTTCAAGCAGGAGGATGTGACCAAACAGTGGTTCTCGCGCCCGGGCACCGAATCCGAGATCGAGGCACTGGTCACCTTCATCGGTGCCAAGTCGAACGGCATGCCGATCAACGTGCCGGCCGCTCACCCGGAAGAGAAGAAGATGTACCAGATCGGCGAGTATGTCTTTTACCGCCGTTCCGGTCCGCAGGACTTTTCCTGCGCCATCTGCCACGGCCAGGATGGCAAGCGTATCCGCCTGCAGGAACTCGGCAACCTGACGACCAAGGAAGGCGCCGGAACGGCGATGAAGACCTGGCCGTCGTACCGCGTTTCGCAGGGGGCGGTATGGACCATGGAGCGCCGCCTGATCGACTGCATGCGCCAGGCTCGCTTCCCCGAGCCGAAATATCTCTCTGATTCCATCGTCGCCCTGCAGGTCTATCTGCAGAAGAACGCGACGGGTACCGTAATGGAAACGCCGGGCATCAAGCGCTGAGGGGATGACGATGAAAAAATTTGTGTTTGCAGCCGTGTGCACTGCGCTGGCCCAGACGGCGCTGGCCCAGGAAAAAACCCCTTCAGGCAAGGCCGTTGCCAAGAACCCAGTATCCGCCGAGGCGGAACAGGTCTTCCGCAATTCCTTCCGCCCGGACAACCCGAAATACTGGATGAGCCGTATCGAACAGGACGACGCGATGCGGCTGTGCGGCCAGTACAAGGACAACCCGCCGGCGGCCGTGCGCCAGAAGATCGAACTGGCGCAAAAGGCGACTATCCGCTATCCGGTCGATGGCAAGCTGATGGGCAACTGGAAGGAAGGCGAAAAAATCGCCGCCCACGGCCGCGGCGGCCACATCGGCTTCATTCAGCCGGATGCGCCGATGACGCCGCGCGGCGGCAACTGCTATGCCTGCCATCAACTGGCGGCAAAGGAAGTCGCCTACGGCACCATCGGCCCAAGCCTGCACCATTTCGGCAAGCTGCGCGGCAATTCGGACGACATCGTCAAGTATGCCTACGACAAGATATACAACTCCAACGCATTCAACGCATGCACCAACATGCCGCGTTTCGGCCTGCACAACTGGCTGACCCCGGAGGAAATCACCCATGTCGTGGCCTTCCTGATGGATCCGGAATCGCCGGTCAACAAGGACTGAACTTGCGTGATTGGCCCGGCCGGGAAACTGGCCGGGCATTTTTTTGGCTTCGCCGAAATTTCAATTTCAAGGAATGAACATGAGCATGAATCGTCGGGAGTTTCTCCAGGTCATGGCCGTCGCCGCCGCCGGCGGCATGTCGCTGCACAGTGATTTTGCGCTGGCCGAAAAAGGCGCGGCGAAGATGTACGACCTGCCGAAATTCGGCAACGTCAGCCTGTTGCACATCACCGACTGCCATGCCCAGCTGCTGCCCATCTACTTCCGCGAGCCGAACGTTAATCTCGGTTTCGGCGATCAGTTTGGAAAGGTGCCGCACCTGGTCGGCAACGCCTTCCTCAAGCGCTTCGGCATCAAGGCCGACACCATCGACGCGCACGCCTTCACCTTCCTCAATTTCGAGAAGGCCGCCGAGACCTACGGCAAGGTCGGTGGTTTCGCCCATCTGGCGACCTTGGTCAAGCGCATGAAGGCCAACCGCCCGGGCGCGCTGCTGCTCGACGGCGGCGACACATGGCAGGGCTCCGGCACGGCGCTGTGGAGCAACGCCCAGGACATGGTCGACGCCTGCAAGGCGCTCGGGGTCAATGTCATGACCCTGCACTGGGAATCGACCTACGGCGAGGCACGGGTCAAGGAAATCGAGGAAAAGGACTTCGCCGGCCAGATCGACATCGTCGCCCAGAACGTCAAGACCACCGATTTCGGCGATGCCGTATTCAAGCCCTTCGTCATGAAGAAGATCAACGGCGTGCCGGTCGCCATCATCGGCCAGGCCTTCCCCTACACGCCGATCGCCAACCCGCGCTGGCAGACGCCGAACTGGAGCTTCGGCATCCAGGAAGACAACATGCAGAAGACGGTCGATGAGGCGCGCGCCGCCGGTGCGCAGGTCGTTGTTGTCCTCTCGCACAACGGCATGGACGTCGACCTCAAGATGGCCAGCCGGGTCAAGGGCATCGATGCCATCATGGGCGGCCATACCCACGACGGCGTGCCGGCGCCGATTGTCGTCAAGAACCCCGGCGGCCAGACGCTGGTTACCAACGCCGGCTCGAACGGCAAGTTCCTCGGCGTCCTCGATTTCGACGTCAAGAACGGCAAGGTCGCCGACTTCCGCTACAAGCTGCTGCCGGTCTTCGCCAACCTGCTGCCGGCCGACAAGGCCATGCAGGCGCTTATCGACAAGGCGCGCTCACCCTACCTGGCGAAGCTCAACGAAAAGCTGGCGGTCACCGAGGGGACGCTGTTTCGTCGCGGCAACTTCAACGGTACCTTCGACCAGGTCATCCTCGATGCGCTGATGAAAGTGAAGGACGCCGAAATCGCCTTCTCGCCCGGTTTTCGCTGGGGCACCTCGCTGCTGCCCGGGCAGCCGATCCTGATGGAGCACGTACTCGACCAGACCGCCATCACCTATCCGTGGACGACGGTCACCAACATGAGCGGCGAGATGATCAAGACGGTACTCGAAGACGTCTGCGACAACCTCTTCAACCCCGACCCGTACTACCAGCAGGGCGGCGACATGGTGCGCGTCGGCGGCCTGCAATACACCTGCGACCCGACCGCCAAGATGGGCGCGCGCATCCAGAACATGATGCTCAAGGGGCAGCCGATCGATCCGGCGAAGACCTACAAGGTCGCCGGCTGGGCGCCGGTTTCGGAAGAGGCGAAGAACGCCGGCGAGCCGATCTGGGAGGTGGTCGCCACCTATCTGCGCGACATCAAGACGGTCAAGCCGGTCAGCCTCAACCTGCCGAAGCTCAAGGGCGTCGACAACAATCCGGGGATGGCGTGATGCGCTGCCTTTCGATCAAACGCTGGCTGGCCGCTGGCCTGTTCGCCGCCATGCCGTTCGCGATGGCGGCCGACTGGACGCCGGGCAGCACCGACTGGGCCAGTCTGCCCGAGGTGAAACGCAGCAAGCTGGCGCTCTACCTGACCCCGCAGCAGGCTTACGACATGAAGCAAAAGGACCCGAAGGGGGTCGCTTTCTTCGATATCCGAACCCGGGCCGAGGCCATGTACGTCGGCTGGCCGAGCGTCGCCGATGCGCTCGTGCCTTACGTCGAACACGCGGAAATCATGATCGACTGGGACGACAAGCGTTCCATGTACAAGCTCGAACCGAATCAGGATTTCGTCCCGGAAATCGAGCGCCGCATTAAGGAAATGGGTCTCGGCAAGGACGCGCCGATCATCCTGATCTGCCGCTCCGGCGACCGCAGCTCGAAGGCGCAGGATCGTTTGCAGATGGCCGGCTTCACCCGTGTCTACAGCATCACCGAGGGCGTCGAGGGCGATACCGCGAAAGACGGCCCCAAGGCCGGTCAGCGCACGGTCAACGGCTGGAAGAACGCCGGATTGCCGTGGACCTACAAATTGGACAAGGCGAAGATGTATTTTCCGCACTGAACCCCGCGTCGCCAAAAAGCCAGCCGGATCGCTCCGGCGGGCTTTTTTTCGGCTCGTCGCGCCGATCCAAGCCTAATCTTCCTCGAAGAGGCGATTCCAGAGGATTTCCAGCCTTGTTCCTTCCTCGATGCCTTGTCCGACGTTGTCGAGCCCGCGCACCATGACATAAAGGCCGCCAAGAATCTGCAAACCCTGGATAACGTCCAGCGTCTTCAAGTCGAACGATGGCAGGAAGACGAAGTAGGCCATCATGACGCCGACCAGGAACTCGAACACGCCGTAGGACAGGCGGTAGCGCTGGCGATACCAGAACAGCAGCACCCCAAGCAGCGGCAGGATGACCGCCGTTCCCCAGACCGAGATGGTACTCAGCAGGTAGGCGGCGTTGATATAGACGATGCCCGCCCCCAGCGCGCCAAGTACGCCGACCGTCGCGTTGATCGCCAGATAGCGATTGCGCCCGGCGGCGTAGGATTTGGCCGAGGTCAGCAGGGCGGCATCCGCAGTTTCCGACTTCCCTTCTTCGAGAAAAGCCGCAGGGGGCAGCGAGCGGATCTTGCGTGTCGCCAGAAAATCACCGAGTGGCTTGTCGAGCGTGACGACGCAGACCGCCTTGCCACCCTCTGTCAGACCAATGGCCGTGCGGGCGACTTCCATCGCACTCGGCGTCAGCCGATGCGCAGCGAGATCGGCGGCCAGGGGTTCGTAGTGGATGTGCGGCGGTGTCTCGACGACTTCGGCGCCTGCCGCGATGGCATCGTTAACCAGCGCACCGACGACCTTGCGGCTGTGTTCGCGGTTCAGCGTCGCGAGCTTGGCGAGGACCGATTTGGGGATGATCAGCTTGCGTTGGCGGGCCGCTGCAAGAACTTCAGGTACTTGCAGGACGGCATTCGTATCAAGCAGGTAGTGAACGGAGCTGGCCATTTGGAGGGCTGGGAACGGTTTTGTGGTTGCTTCACGGTGCGACGGCCGGATTTTTGAGCCCGATGCGCGGTATTTCGGGAAAGTCTGGCGCAGACAGGAGAATCATATCGCATGAACTGCGGCAGCGCAGCGCCCCGGAGACGTCTGCGATTCACGTCTGGAGGGCCTGCTTTTCCTGGTAGCGTTGCGACCGGTCGACCCAGCGGTCGATAAGCCCGGCGCCCAGCCACATGCCGATCAGCGCCAGCCAGGCGGTGAGAGCGAAGACCGAGGCGCCGGAGACGCCGGCGCCGACCGCACAGCCGCCGGCCAGCATGCCGCCGAAGCCCATGCACAGGGCGCCGGCGATGTAGCGGCGCATGCTGTGGCCGTCCTTGAAGCCTTCCAGTTTGAGTTCCTTGCCCCACAGTCCGGCGATGAACGAGCCGAAAACGACGCCGGGCACCAGCCCGATGTCGAAATCCCACGGCTGGCCGGGAGGCGACAGCACGAGCATCAGCATGTCGGCCGAGGGGCCGGTGAAGCTGAGGCTTTGCACCGGGATGATCTCGAAGGACTGCGCGCCGATCCGGTAGGTCAGCAGCCAGGCGAGGGCGATCATGACCCCGACGCCGATGGCGCCCAGCCACTCGCGTCGGCCGAGTCGCGCGCGCTGGGCGAAATGGATGGCGGTGGCGAGCCAGACAAGGCCGAAGACGAGCCCGCCGTAGTGGCCGAGGTGAAAGGTGGCGAGCAGGTCGCGGGCGGCGCCGCCCTCGATGGTCCACAACCCGGATATCCAGGTGCGGGTCGGCAACAGCACGCCGTTCAGTGCCGCCTGGGCGGTGACGGCGAAGATCAGCCCGGTGAGTAGCGCGCGCAGGTTGCCAGTGGCGGCGAGCACCAGCATGCGCGACGAGCAGCCGCGCGCCAGGATCATGCCGATGCCGAACAGCAGGCCGCCGATGAGCGCACCGGAGAGACTACCGGCGGCGGAAAGCTGTCGTGCCTGGCTGACGTCGAGCCAGCCCTGGGTGATGAACAGCTGAGTGGCGACGATGGCTGAGGAGAAGGCGAAAAGCCAGATGGCCAGTTTGGCGGTACCTTCGCGGTTCCAGAATTCGACGACCGCCGAACGCAGGCAGAAGCGCGAGCGCTGGGCGCAGATACCGAACAGTACGCCGACGATCAGACCGGCGAGAGCGATTGTCGTCTTGTCACCCAGCGCTTCGGAGAGGCTGTTGAGATCCATGGTTTTTGCCAAATAAATGCGGTTGACCGCAACAGGCAGCGTGCGAGGCTACTTGATTTTTACGGCAACCTGCTTGGTCAGGAAGCTGAAACACAAAATGTCGTATTTCCAGCCGAATTGGTCGGCCGCTTCATGAAATGCCTTGAATTCGTCGTCTTTCCAGGTTGGGTAGCCAATAAATTCGTCGAACAGGATCACCGAGCCTGAGACGATTTGTGGCCCAAGGAGGTCGAATATCGTTTTTGTGGAGCTATACAGGTCGCAGTCGATATTGATGAAACGGACCGGACCGCATTCATTCTTGATGAATGCGGGAATCGAGTCTTCAAACCAACCGGGGTGCAAAATGACGTTGTCGGGAACCTCCGGTAACACACCGAACGCGCTATAGCTTCCCTTTTGCTCACCGGCCCACGTCTCTGGAATTCCCTCGAAACTATCGAAGCCATGAACGTCTGAATCCAACAGAGTGGCAATCAGCCTGATGGATTTTCCGTTGAATACACCGAACTCAAGCACAAGCCCTTCAATTTTTGCGTTGTCGATTGCCAGTTTGATCGGCGCCAGATTGCAACCCGTCATGGTCGGCAATGTGGAACTGACGCTGAACAGGTAGTCCAGCGATTCCATTTCTGCCCTGACTTCATTTCTGTCGCGCAGGGGCGCGAGCCAATTGTCTGCTTCCTCTACGTTGCCAGCATATCGATGGAGCAAGCCAAGAAAAAATTGATAGGTCAGGTTGCCGGGGGCAATGGCAACTGCGTCTGTCAGGCATTTCAGCGACGCTTTGGTGTTGCCCTGATCCAGATAGATGCCGTGCAGGTTGAATAGCGGTTCGACGAACTGATTGTCCAGTTCGTGAGCCTTCCTGAAGCATTCGATAGCGCTCTCCGGACTGCCTGAGTCCGTCAGGGCGACGCCAAGGCTATTCTGCGCTGATGCATGCTCAGGTTGCAGCCTGATTGCGTTTTCAAAGTACGGGATCGCTTTCTCCGGTTGAAATTGCTGTAAATATAGGGTGCCAAGGTTGTAATTGATGGTTGGACTTTCCGGGGAGAGTTCAAGTGCGGTTCGACAGTTGAACAAGGCATCCTTGAACAACCCGATTTTCCCCATTATGTTTGCTGAGTTACACAGGGCATCAATATTGACCGGGTCGATTCGCAGGGCCTTCTTGTAATTCTCAAGTGCAGCATGTGGATCGCCGGCGAGATTGTGGGTTCTCGCCAGTTGGGAATAGATTGCCGGATGTCCGTTGCCTTGTTTCAGTGCATCACCAAACAGTGGAATGGCGTTTGCGTAATCGCCCTTTTCCTGAGCGACGAGGGCGCGCAGATAAATGACTTGGGCATTGCCGCCGCCATTGGTGCAAATGAACTTATAGATGTCATCCGCCTGATCCAGATTTCCTGCGCGGTGATGGTCAATAGCTTGCTTGAGCAGGTTGTTTAGGTTCATACGATTTCACACTGCATGCAGCGGAATTGAAAATTGTAGTTTAAGCACGTAAAGAAGCCGTGACGCTGAGTGCCAAGGCCGGGCAGCAAGTCAATCATCGCACATTCATTGCTGAGTTCGCTGAGCCGTAACAGGCGACCATCGTCCATGTTCAGGACGCAGGGGATTTCTTGTGTCGGCGTGCCAGATAGTTCTCGACCAGCGAATAAACCGCCGGCACGACGACCAGGGTCAGCAGCGTCGAGGAAATCATGCCGCCGATGACGGCGATCGACAGCGGCTGGTTGGTCTCGGCGCCAGCACCGAAGCCGAGCGCGGCCGGAAAAAGGGCGAGGACGACGGTGGCCGAGGTCATCAGCACCGGGCGCATGCGGATCGGACAGGCGTCGCGCAGGGCGTCGTCGATGGCCATGCCGCCGGCGCGGCGCTGGTTGGTCAGGTCGACGAGCAGGATCGAGTTCTTGGCGACGAGGCCGATCAGCAGCACGAGGCCGATCATCGAATAGATGTTGAGCGTCTGGCCGGTCGCCCACAGTGCTGCGACCCCGCCGATGATGGCCAGCGGCTGCGCGAGCATGACTATGAAGGGTTGCAGGAAGGAGTCGAACTGGCTGGCCAGCACCATGTAGAGCAGCACCATGGCCAGCGCGAAGGCGAAGGTCATGTACTTGGTGGTCTTGGCGAATTCCTCGGCCTGGCCGATCAGCTTGATCTGGTAGCCGGGCGGCAGGTCGTCGGCGAACGACCGCACTTTCTGCACCGCTTCGCCGAGCGGGATGGTCGGCGTGGCGAAGAAGGTGGCGGCGTATTGCAGGTCGAAGCGGCCGATGACGGCCGGGCCCAGCGTTTCCTTGAAGCTGGCGACCGAATCGAGGCGCACCAGCTTGCCTTCCTTGTTGCGCAGGTAAATCTTCGCGAGATCGGCCGGCTGGGTGAATTCGCCTTCGCGGCCCTTGACGCGGATGTCGTAGCGCTGGCCGTCGCCCGGCTCGTCGTTGTACTTGGCGATGTCGATGCCGCCGGTCAGCATGTTGATGGCCGCCGCGACGTCGCCGGTGGTCAGGCCGGACGAGGCGATGCGCAGGCGGTCGGGCTGGAAGAGGAGCTGTGGCAGGTCGAGCTGGAGGTCGGTGTCGATGCGTCCGCCGAGGCCGGGTTCGGCGGCCAGCTTGCCCTGTAGCTCGCGCCCGAGGCGGCCGACTTCGCCGAGGTTCTCGCCGCTCAGCACGAACTGCAGCGGCTCGCCGCGCTGGCCCTGGACCATCGGGTAGGGCGCGGCGAAAACGCGGGCGCCGGGAATCTGGGCCAGCTTCTCGCGCAGGATGGGCAGCAGTTCCTGCTGGCTGATGCGCCGTTCGTTGCGCGGCGCCATGCGCGCCACCACCGTGCCCTGGTTGACCTGCCCGGCGCTGCCGAGTCCGATCAGGGCGAATTCGGTGACGATTTCGTCATGCTCGTTGAGCACGGCTTCGACCATCCGCAGCCGCGAGTCGGTGTAGTCGATCGACGAGCCGAGCGGCGCCCGCAGATAGACCAGGAAGCGGCCCTCGTCCTGTTCCGGCGCGAAGGTCTTGCCGACATTGGCGAAGAAAAAGGCGCTGGAGGCGACGGTCAGCAGGGTCAGCAGCACCACTTTCCAGCGGTGCGCCAGGGCGCGGGCGAGCAGGCGGCGGTAGAAGGCGTCGAGGCGCCTGAAGCCGCGCTCGACGGCGGCCTGGAAGCGGTTGTGGTGCTGGCCGTGTTCGCGCATGGTCAGGAAGCGCGAGCAGAGCATCGGCGTCAGGGTCAGCGAGACGAACAGCGAAACGAGCACGCCGAAGGTGACGACGACGGCGAAGGAGCGGAAGAACTGGCCGATGATGCCGCTCATGAAAATGACCGGGGCGAAGATCGAAACCAGCGCCAGGGTCGCGGCGATGACCGCGAAAACGACCTCGTTCGAGCCGTTGACCGCAGCCGTCACCGGGTCGGCGTCGAGTTCCTCGCGGTGGCGGAAGATGTTTTCGAGGACGACGATGGCGTCATCGACGACGACGCCGATCAGCAGCAGGAGCCCGAGCAGGGTCAGCGAATTGAGCGTGTAGCCGAAGAAATAGATGACGGCGATGGCGCCCATCAGCGACACCGGGATGGCCAGCGCGACGATGATCGTCGCCCGCACCGATTGCAGGAAGAGCCAGACGACCAGCGCGGCGAGCAGCGTGCCTTCGACCAGGTGCTCCTTCAGCGCGTTGACGATTTCGAGGATGTAGACAGCATCGTTCGACACGACATGCAGTTGCAGGCCGGGCGGCAGTTGCGGGCGCAGTTCGTTCTCCAGCTTTTCCTTGACCTTGTCGACGATGGCGACGGTGTTGGTGTTGGTCACCTTGACGATGCCGAGGCCGACCGTCATCTCGCCGTTGAAGCGGGCGAGCTGGCGGTTGTCGGTGAGGCCGTCGATCACTTCGGCAACATCCTGCAGACGGATCGGCGCGCCGGCTTTCCAGCCGATCACCATCTGGCGGAGGGCGTCGATCGAATGGAATTCGAGGTCGAGCTTGACCAGGCTTTCGGTCTTCTCGCCGACCACGAAGCCGCCGGCCATCTGCACGTGTTCGCGGGCGAAGGCGTCGTTGATGTCCTGCGCGGTGACGCCGAAGGCCGCCATCCGCGCCGGCCACAGCTCGGCGCGGATGGTCCGGTCGCGGCGCCCGCCGAGCCGCACTTCGCCGACGCCGTCTATGGTTTCCAGGCGTTTTTTCAGCACGTTGATGGCGTACTGGTTCAATTGCTGCTGCGTGCGGTCGCCCTGCAGGGCCAGCCACATGATCGGCTGGGCGTTGGTTTCGACCTTGGCGACGACCGGCGGGTCGGCGTCCTTGGGCAGCCGGCGCAGCACCTGGTTGACCTTGGCCTGCACTTCATTGAAGGCGACGTCGATCTTCTTTTCGAGGTTGAAGGTGATGGCGATCACCGAGACGCCGGGCGACGATGTGGACTGGATGTGCTCGATGCCCGGCGTCGAATTGACCGAGCTTTCGATGATGTTGGTCACCGAGGCATCGACGATGTCCGGATTGGCGCCCTTGAGCGTCGTGGTGATCGAGACGACCGGGAATTCGATGTACGGATAGCGATCCATGCCGATCCGATCGAAGCTGATGACGCCGAACAGCACGAGGACTGCGCTCAACATCCACGCCAGCACGTGGCGCTTGATCGACAACTCGGGCAGGGTCATTGCGGCTTCGGCGCTGCCGGCTGAGCAGCGGCGGTTTTCGGCATTTCCTTGACGTTGACCGCAGCAGCATTGCTCAGGAAACCGGCGCCGTCGAGGGCGACCGTTTCACCGCCGTGCAGGCCGCTGGTGATTTCGATCAGGCCGCGCTGCTTGCTGCCGACTTCGACGACCTGCTGCGTCGCCTTGCCGTCGGCGATCAGGTAAACAACTTTGCCGGCCGGCCGCAGCACGACCGCCTGTTCCGGCACGACGACGGCCTGCGCCTTCTGGCCGGTGACGACGGCGGCATCGACCGAGCCGCCGGCCTTCAGTGCCCCCGGGTTGTCCAGGCGGGCGATGACATCGATGGCACGGTTGCCTTCGCCGACCGTCGGGCGGATGTCCTCGACCACGCCGTCGATGCTGGCCTCCGGCGCCAGCGGGCTGGCGATGCGCACCGGCATGCCGACCCTGAGGCGCGGCGCGGCCGATTCCGGAAAGGGCAGGTGGGCGCGCAGGCGGGCGTTGGAAACGAGGCGGAACAGCGGGTCGCCGAGCTTGACGTAATCGCCGGCGGCCACCAGTTGTTCCTCGATGGTGCCGGCAAAGGGGGCGACGACGCGCGTCTTGTCGACGTTGTTGCGCGACAGGCCGGCGCGCGCCTGGGCCGTGGCGAGCTGGCTCTTCAGCGCATCGCGCTGGGCGGTGGCTTCGTCGAGCGCATTCTTCGAGATGAAATTCTTCTGCACCAGCTCGGTCTGGCGGGCCAGCACGCGTTCCTGCTGCGCGAGCAGGGCCTGCAGGCGGGCGGTTTCGGCGTTGTCGGCGGTGGCCTGATGGCCGGCGTCGGTCGGGTCGATCTGCGCCAGCAACTGGCCCTTAGTGACCGCCTCGCCGGCGCGCACGGCGATCTTGACGATCTTGCCGGCAATCTCGGCGCCGATCTTCGGATCGTCAACCGCTTCGAGCGAGCCGAGTGTGCGCTCACTGACTTCCAACGCCACCGTTTTCGCCAGGGTGGTGGTAATCAGGGTTGGCGGTGCCCCTTTCTTTTCGGCCGGCTTTTCGCCGCAGGCGGCGACCAGCAGCGTCGCCGTCAGAAGCAGGGCGACGCGTCTCATGCCGGGAGTACTTGCTCGCCGGCAAAGAGTTCGGCCACGGTTTCGCGGCGGCGGATCTGGTGCACCGTGTCGCCATCGACCATGACCTCGACCGCGCGCGGCCGCGTGTTGTAATTGGAGGCCATCGCCATCCCGTAGGCACCGGCCGACATGACCGCCAGCAGGTCGCCGGCCTTGAGGCACAGCGGGCGCGCCAGGCCGAGGAAGTCGCCGGTTTCGCAGACCGGGCCGACCACGTCATAGATGCGGGTTTCGCCGGCGTGCGGCGTTACCGGCAGGATGTCGTGCCAGGCTTCATAGAGCGCCGGCCGCTTGAGGTCGTTCATTGCTGCGTCGACGATGGCGAAATTCTTGCCCTCGCCCGGCTTCAGGAACTCGACGCGGGTCAGCAGCAGGCCGGCGTTGCCGACCAGGCGGCGACCAGGTTCGAGCACGACCTTGAGGCCGCGCCCGGCCAATTTGTCGAGCAGCGGGTTGAGGTAGGAAGCAACCGTCGGCTGCACCTGATCGTCCTTGTACTTGATGCCGAGGCCGCCGCCGAGATCGATGTGGCGGATGCGGATGCCGGCTGCGGTCAACTGGTCCACAAGGGCCAAAATGCGCTCGAGCGCTTCGACGAAGGGTGACGGGTCGAGCAGTTGCGAACCGATGTGGCAGTCGATGCCGGCCACCTCGATGTGGGGCAGCGCGGCGGCACGGCGGTAAAGGGCCAGCGCGTCGTCGTAGGCGACGCCGAACTTGGCTTCCTTGAGGCCGGTGGAGATGTAGGGATGGGTTTTCGGATCGACGTTCGGGTTGACGCGCAGGCTGACTGGCGCCCGCTTGCCGCACTGGCCGGCGACCTCGTTCAGGCGCTCCAGTTCGGCCGGCGATTCGATGTTGAAGCAGAGGATGCCGGCGTCGAGCGCCTGCTTCATCTCGGCCGCCGTCTTGCCGACGCCGGAGAAGACGATCTTCTGCGGCTCGGCGCCGGCCGCCAGCACGCGCTGCAGTTCACCGCCGGAAACGATGTCGAAGCCGGCGCCCATGCGCGCGAACAGGTTGAGAATGGCGAGGTTGGAGTTGGCCTTGACCGCATAGCAGACCAGCGCGCCGTCACCGGCAGGATGCGTGTTCAGGACATCGAGGAATTCCTGCAATGCAGTTTCGAGTGCGCTGCGGGAATATATGTAGGCCGGCGTCCCGAATTGCTCGGCAATGGCGGGCAGGGCGACGGATTCGCCGTGCAGGACGCCTTTCTTGAGGGTGAAGTGGGTCATTGGATGCTGGTCTTTTGGTCCGTGCTAACATCGTTGCCATTGCTGACGGCTGCCTTTGCCGGTTCCTGCGGCGAAGTGGCCGGCTTGAGTTTGTCGAGAAGCGGGGCCGGGGCCGGCCCCGGCGGCAATACAAGGGAACCGCGCATGCCGCAGGCGGCGAGGCAGAGCGTCAAAAGCGCGACAGCGATTCGAGACATTAATGACGGACCGGTCAGTAGAGGGTGGGATGGTAACACGATGGATGACAAGGAATTCAACAGCCTAGCCGACGCAATTCTGGCCCGCATCGAGGCGGCGCTGGAGGATTGTGGCGCCGATATCGACTTTCAGCTGGCAGCTGGCGGTGTGCTGGAGATCGAGTTTGCCGAGGGCAGCAGGATCATCGTCAATCGGCACGGCGCGGCGCGCGAAATATGGGTGGCCGCGCGTTCCGGCGGATTTCATTTTCGCTGGGACGGATCCGCGTGGCATGACACGCGCGATGGCGCCGAACTGCTGGAAAAACTCTCCGCGCTGGCCAGTCAGCAGGCAGGAGAGGTGGTACGGCTCAGCTGATCAGCCGGTTGCCGGCGTGTCCATGATGGCGGGGCCGCCGGACGGAGCTTCATCGGGGTTTTCTTCCGGCGCCGCTTCCTTGACCACATTTTCGTTGTAGATGTAGGTGCGATCGCGCCCGCTGCCGAAAGCAGTGATCCCCTCCGGCATCTGCGGCGTCTGGGTCGGGACGTCTTTCAGAGCGCGGCCCATGTAGCCAATCCAGATCGGCAATGCGGCGGCGCCGCCGGTTTCCTTGTCACCCAGTTTTTTCGGCTGATCGAAGCCGACCCAGGAGCAGGCGGCAACCGTCGCCTGGTAGCCGCAGAACCAGGCATCGACATACTCGTTGGTGGTTCCGGTCTTGCCGGCCAGATCCTGGCGTTTGAGTGCGACCGACGCCTTGGCCGCAGTACCGTAGATGGTAACGTCACGCAGCATGCTGTCCATCATGAACGCGTTGCGCGGATCAATGGCGCGCGGCGATCCTTCGCCGGCCGGTTTGGGCACCGACTGGGCAAGAATCTGATTTTTCTCGTCGCGGATGTCCTGCACGATGTAGGGGCTGATCTTGTAACCGCCGTTGGCGAATACCGAATAGGCAGTCACCATCTGCCACGGGGTCACCGACCCGGCGCCCAACGCCATGGTCAGGTAGGGCGGGTGCTTGTCGGCGTCAAAACCGAAGCGGGTTGCGTAATCCTGGGCGAAATGTGTGCCGATACTCTGCAGGATGCGGATTGAAACCATGTTCTTGGATTTGGCGAGCGCGGTCCGCATCTTCATCGGCCCTTCATACCTGCCGTCGTAGTTGCGTGGCTCCCAGGCCTGCGAGCCGGTCTGGCTGGCCGAAATGACGATCGGCTCGTCATTGATGATGGTCCCGGGATTGAAACCCTTTTCGAGCGCCGCCGAGTAGATGAATGGCTTGAAGCTGGAGCCCGGCTGCCGCCAGGCTTGGGTCACATGATTGAACTTGTTGCGGTTGAAGTCGAAACCGCCCACCAGTGCACGAATTCTTCCGTCTTGCGGGCTGAGCGCGACAAAGGCCGATTCGACTTCGGGCAGCTGCGAGATCTGCCAGTTGCCTTTGTCATCCTTGATCAGTCGGATGATGGCGCCCCGTTTGATGCGCTTGGTGGGGGGTGACTTGTCATCGAGCATCCGCGCGGCGAATTTCAGCGCATCGCCGGTCAGGATCACGGTTTCCCCTCCCTTGCGATAGGCACTGATCTGCTTCGTGTCAGCCGCAAGCACCAGTGCCGGGACCAGGTCGCCGGTATCGGGAATGTCCTGCAGTGCTTCGTCGATGGCCTCATCCTGATCGGAAGAGAATTTCTTCATGTCGAGATACGATTCGGCACCCCGGTAACCATGGCGTCGGTCGTAGTCCATCACGCCCTTGCGCAGGTTGACGTAGGCTGCCTCCTGCTCTGCCTTGATCAGTGTGGTGTGAACCTTCAGCCCCCGTGAGTAAACGTCTTCCGGGAAGCGCTCGGCAGCAATCTGGCGGGCCATTTCCGCCGCAAATTCAGCGCGGACCGGGTATTCCGCCAACTCGCGCTTGATCACCAGGGCTTCCTTCTGCGCCGCTTCGTATTGCTGGGCGCTGATGTACCCCAACTCGTGCATGCGGCGCAGGACGTATTGCTGGCGGATGCGGGCGCGCTTGGGATTGACGATCGGGTTGTAGGCCGATGGTGCCTTGGGCAGTCCGGCCAGCATTGCCGCTTCGGCGACCGAAATCTCCTTCAGTTGCTTGCCATAATAGATCTGGGCCGCCGCGGCGAACCCATAGGCGCGCTGACCAAGGAAAATCTGATTGATGTAAAGCTCGAAGATCTGATCCTTCGTCAGGTTGTTCTCAATCTTGAAAGAAAGTAGGGCCTCGTACAGCTTGCGCGTATAAGTCTTTTCTCCTGACAGGAAGAAATTTCGCGCTACCTGCTGGGTAATGGTCGAAGCCCCCTGGCGTTTTCCGCCGCCGGCAAGGTTGGCGAAGGCGGCGCGAAGGATCCCCACATAGTCGACGCCGCCGTGCTGATAGAAACGGTCATCTTCGGCGGCGAGGATTGCCTGCTTCATGACAGGAGGAACATCCTGTATGCTGACAACGGCGCGGCGCTCTTCGCCGAACTCACCGATCAATGCGCCGTCGGCGGTGTACACCCGAAGGGGGATTTTGGGGCGATAATCGGTCAGTACTTCGAGGGATGGCAGGTTGGGGTAGGCGAGCGCCAAGATGATCATGCCTAGCGCAATACCGATCGCAACTGCGCCGAGCAGGACGATGAGGGGATAGAGGACGATGCGGGCGGCCAGGGGCAGTGGAGGCAAGGTTTTGGTCTGAAAAATTAGCGTTGCGCGGATTATACGCTTTTGCTTAAACTGACCCTAAATTCGCTTTACATGCCGTGTGGTTGTTGTTAGCATTTGAAGTGAATTATTGGTTATTTGCCTAACTTCGGATTTTGTAAGGACTTTTTGGGGGTCTGGTGGGCTTCGAAATCTCAGCGTTGTTGAATCCCAAGGCGCGTCCATTGTTGGGGCTGGATATCAGTTCCTCGGCCGTGAAGCTAGTTGAACTGGCTGCCAACGGGAAAGAGGGGTATCGCGTCGAGCGCTACACCATCGAGGTGTTGCCCAAGGATGCTGTATCCGATGGCAATATTGCCAACCTGGACGGGGTCGTGGACGCCGTCAAGCGGGCCTGGAAAAGGCTGGGGACGTCCACGCGCAATGTCGCGATGGCGTTGCCGGCTTCGGCCGTGATCACCAAGAGGATCATTGTCCCGGCAGGACTTCGCGACGACCAGCTTGAAATCCAGGTCGAGTCGGAGGCCAATCAATATATCCCCTTCGCGATCGATGAAGTCAATCTGGACTTCCAGGTACTCGGGCCTGCACCGTCCGTTCCGGACGAACTCGAGGTCCTGATCGCGGCGTCCAAGAAAGAGCGGGTCGAAGACCGTGTCGCCGTTGCGGATGCTGCCGGACTCAGCGCAGTGGTCGTTGACGTGGAGTCGCTGGCGGCGCTTGCAGCGTTCGAACTGATTGAACGTCAACTTCCCGATGGCGGGAAAAACCTGACCATCGCGCTGATCGACGCCGGGTCGAGTGTGATGAATCTGACCGTGCTTCGCAACGGCCAGCAGGTCTATGCGCGCGAGCAGGCCTTCGGGGGGGCGCAACTGACCCAGGATATCGCCCGGCATTATGGAATGACTTATGAGGAGGCTGAAGTCGCCAAGCGCAGCGGCAGTCTCCCAGAGGGCTATGAGGGAGAGTTGCTGGCCCCCTTCATGGAAAACTTGGCGCTTGAAGTGTCTCGCGCGCTGCAGTTCTTCTTTACGTCGACTCAGTACAATCAGGTCGACCACATCGTCATGGCGGGTGGTTGTGCAGTGATTCCCGGGATCGACGAAGTCGTGGCAACGCGAACGCAGGTCAGTACGCTGATCGCCAATCCCTTTGCCAATATGGTGCTTTCGGACCGTGTCCGGGCGAATAGCCTGCTAGCCGATGCCTCGTCTCTGATGGTGGCCTGCGGACTGGCCCTGCGGAGGTTTGATCAATCATGATTCGTATTAACCTCCTGCCCCACCGCGAAGAAGCGCGAAAGGCCAGGCGCCAGCAGTTTTTCGCGATGGTCGGTGGAGTCATCGGCCTTGGTGCTTTGGTCGTCTTTCTAGTTTATTCGATCATTAACGGCTACATCAGCAGCCAGAATGATGCCAACGATTTCCTGAAGAAGGAGATCGCTGTCCTTGACAAGCAGATTGCGGAGATCAAGCGCCTCAAGGAGCAGACGCAGGCTCTGTTGTCGCGGAAGCAGATCATCGAGGATCTTCAGCGTGATCGCGGAGAAACCGTCTATTTGCTGACTGAATTGGTCAAACAGGTGCCAGAAGGTGTCTACCTCAAGTCACTCAAGCAGGATGGGCTTAAGGTCAATATCACCGGCTACGCCCAGTCCAACGCGCGGGTTTCGGCGCTAATGCGCAATCTTGAAGCCTCTCCGTGGCTGGAGCAGCCGCAGCTGATCGAGGTCAAGTCGGTAGTACTCAACGGGCGCCGGAGCAACGAGTTTGCAATGAATTTCAGCCTGACGCGAGTTCAGGCGGGCGAAGCCAAGGACAAGAAATGAACGCCAAGTCCACATCAATATCCAAGGCAGGCCCGAAAATCGATTTCGAGGCGATTGCTGACGATTTCCGGTTCCTGAATCCGAATGATCCCGGCGCGTGGCCGCTGATCCCCAAGGCGACCATCCTGTTCGTGATATTTGTGTTGCTGCTGGTGGCGGGTTGGTGGTTCCTGTGGAGTGATCAGCTGACCGAACTGGAAGCAAAACAGCAGGAAGAGGCGGTTCTCAAGCAGCAGTTTCTCGACAAAAAACGTCAGGCGGTCAATCTCGACCTCTATATTCAACAGTTGGCCGAAATCGACCGTTCCTTCGGCGCCCTGCTCAAGCAGCTTCCGAACAAGTCGGAAATCGAAGCGTTGCTGATCGAGGTCAACCAGGCCGGCTTGGGGCGTGGTTTGCAGTTTGACCTTTTCCGGCCGGGGCAGGAGCAGATCAAGGACTTCTACGCTGAACTCCCCATTGCCGTGAAAATCAATGGGAACTACCATGACTTCGGCGCCTTCGCGGCGGATATCGCGAAATTGCCGCGCATCGTGACCTTGAACAACATCCAGATGGTGCCGACGACCGGGGGGGCGCTGACTTTGGATGCCACAACCAAGACCTTCCGCTACCTTGACGATGAGGAACTCGCCAGGCAGAAGAAACCAGCACAAGGAGCGAAGAAGTGAAGCGAATAATGCTTGTCGCCCTGTGTGCTGCACTGGGTGCCTGCTCCGGCGGGGATCATGATGATCTGAAGCAGTGGATGGCGGAAAGCTCGAAGGACATGCGCGGGAATATCCCCAAGCTGCCCGAGGTGAAGCCGTATCAACCGGTACCCTATGATGTCGAAGCGCTGGTCGATCCGTTCAAGGCGAGCAAGATCGAGCCAGAATCGAAGAACAGGCAGGGCGCTGGGCAGGGAGGGGCGTTCCAGCCGGATTTTGACGCCAGGGAACTGCGTAACAGTCTGCTTGAAAAATATCCGGTTGAGTCGCTCAAGATGATTGGCTACCTGAACGTGAACCGGCGGCCAATGGCGGTGATTCAGGTTGAGGACAAGGTCAAGCAAGTGAAGGTTGGTGATTACGTTGGGCTCGATTTCGGCATGGTGACGCAGATCACGGACAAAGAAGTGGTGTTGCGCGAATTGATTCAGGATTCTGCAGGCGACTGGAGCGAACGTACGAGCTCGCTGTACCTGCAGAGCAAGGAGGGAAGCAAGAAATGAAATTCATCAACTACGCGCTGGCCGTTGCGGCGGCAACCTGCCTCACCCTGGTCGGGCCGGTTTCTGCCCAGACCGCAACCGGGAACGCCATCGTGGCGATCAATGCCGCTCCGCAAGGTGCCGACATTGCTGTCCGAATCGATCTCAGGGAGCCTCTTGCGACCCCGCCTGCCGGTTTCAGCGTGGCCAATCCGGCAAAAATAGCCCTTGATTTCCCGTCGACCGCGAACGATCTGGGCAAGACCAGTCTTGCGCTGAACGAGGGTGATCTGCGCAGCGCTAACATCGTCCAGGTGGGTGGACGAACCCGTCTGGTTCTCAACTTGGTGCGCAACATGAATTACTCGACGCGCCTTGATGGAAACTCTGTCTATGTCCTTCTCAAGCCTATTGATGCGGGCGGAGCCTCGCTCCCTGAACGCGTCACCCGCTTTACCGACGAGCGTCTGGTCGGCAAGCGTCATGCCTTGCAGGATGTGGTTTTCCGGCGCGGCAAAGATGGCGAAGGGCGGATCATTGTTGACCTGAATGATGCCGGTACCGGCATCGACATCCGGCAGCAGGGCAAGAGCCTCATCGTCGATTTCGTCAAGACCACGGTTCCCGAACATCTGAGCCGCAAACTGGATGTCACTGATTTTGCGACCCCGGTCACCAGCGTTGAAACCAGGGCCGTAGGCGACAATGCCCGGATGACCATTACGCCGCACGGCTTGTGGGAACATAACGCCTATCAGAGTGACAATCAGTTCGTGGTTGAGGTCAAGCGGATCGTCGAGGATCCGAACAAGCTGGTTCAAGGCACCAAGACCGGCTACCAGGGGCCGCGCGTCAGTATCAACTACCAGAATGGCGACGTTCGTGCTCTGCTGCGCCTGATGGCCGAGGAACTCGGGCTGAATGCGGTGATCAGCGAAACCGTTCAGGGGACGACCACGCTGGTGCTCAAGGATGTGCCGGCCGACCAGGTGATCGACATCATCTTCAAGCAAAAGGGGCTTGATATGCGCAAGACCGGCAATATCATCCTGATTGCGCCGCGCGACGAGATTGCCACCCGCGAGAAGCTCGAATTTGAATCTCGCCAGCAGATCAGCGAACTCGAGCCGATGAAGACGGAGCAGTACGTTCTGAACTACCAAAAGGCCGCCGATGTTGCACGACTGCTCTCCGGCCAGGCGGTTGGTGGCGGGGCCACCGGTGCGTCCCAGCGCATCCTGAGCAAGCGCGGCAGCGCAGTGGCCGATCCCCAGTCCAACCTGTTGTTCATCAATGATATTCCGAGCAAGCTTGACGAGGCGCGTGCCTTCATCAAGGCAATCGATATTGGATCGCGTCAGGTATTGCTTGAGGCGCGGGTGGTTGAGGCCGGCGATACCTTCAATCGCGACCTTGGCATGAAACTGAACTTCTTTGGGTCGCAGCCCGTTCGAGTTGGCGGCGGCGGCATCTACGGCGGTGGCGGGCAGTACGGCGCCGGAAGTGTGACGGGGCCAAATACCGGTTCCGGGTTCCCGAATTCCGGTTCGGGATCGCAGGTCAGCAACAACGTCATCGGCGTGAACATGCCCTCGTTCAATGCGGTTGGCGGAACCTTGGCGCTCTCACTATTCAATGCCTCGCTGACCCGCATCCTCAATCTGGAAATCGCCGCGCTGGAGCAGGACGGCATTGGCAAGATCATTTCCAGCCCACGGGTGATCACGAGCAACAACCAGAAGGCAAAAATCTCGGACGGCACGGAAATTCCGTACACTACCACCGCGACCGGCGGCGGAGTTGCCTCGCAAAACGTGAGTTTCAAGACGGCCGCGCTGTCTCTTGAAGTCACGCCGCAGATTACGCCGGAAGGCACAGTTCGCATGAAACTGGTGATCAAGAAGGATGAACCGGACTGGACGCGGTCCGTTTTGGGTAATCCGCCGATCAAGACGTCCAGTGTCGAGACTGACGTTAACGTCGAAAATGGCGGGACCGTGGTCATCGGTGGGGTGTTCAAGTCTTCCGATCAGAACACTACCGAGAAGGTGCCCTTCCTGGGAGATATTCCGGTTCTCGGTTGGGCGTTCAAGGTCGACAAGAAGCTGGCCGAGCGTCGCGAACTGCTGTTCTTCATTACGCCGCGCATCATTTCGGAAAAGATGAGCCTTAACTGAGCGCTTGAATCACCCTCAGCAGGGCCGGCTATGCCGGCCCTTGTTTTTTGTAGTGGGCGCGCTCTCGGATAGAATTGCAGGGTGAACAATCGCAGCAATATCTATCTGATCGGGCTCATGGGGGCCGGGAAAACGACTGTAGGCCGTCAGTTGGCCCGGCGCCTGGGGCGTTGCTTTCTCGACTCGGACCACGAAATCGTCGCCCGAACCGGGGTTTCCATACCGACCATCTTCGAGATCGAGGGTGAAGACGGGTTTCGCCGCCGCGAGGCGCAGGCAATTGCCGAACTGACCGCCGGGGAAGACCTAGTTTTGGCTACCGGCGGTGGCGTTGTCCTGAATGCGAATAACCGGAGGCGTCTGCACGACACCGGGTGGGTCGTCTACCTGAACGTTCCGCCCGCTCTTCTGGTCGAACGAACGCGCCATGACCGCAATCGTCCGCTATTGCGCGTCCCTGACCCGCTGGCGAAGTTGGAGGAATTGCACGCTCTGCGCGACCCCTTGTACCGTGAAACGGCGCACATCGTCGTCGATGGTTCGCATCTTGTTGCTTCCGGCATCGTTCAACATCTTCTGCGCGAGTTCAACCATCTATGCAAGGCGTAATCCAGACCCTGAGTCTCGACCTCGGTGAGCGCTCCTACCCGATACATATCGGTTGCGACCTGCTTGCCCGTTCCGAACTGCTGACTCCCCACTTCAGGCAGAAGAAGGCGGTGATCGTCAGCAACACGACGGTCGCCCCCCTGTATTTAGAACGCTTGCGGTCGACACTCGAAAAGACAGGAATTTCGGTCCTCCCGGTGATTCTCCCGGATGGCGAGGAATACAAGCATTGGCAGTCACTCAACCTGATTTTCGACGCGCTACTCAAGGCGCACTGCGAGCGCAACACGACCTTGATTGCCCTCGGCGGAGGCGTCATTGGCGACATGGGCGGATTTGCCGCAGCCTGCTACCAGCGCGGAATGCCCTTCGTCCAGGTGCCGACGACACTGCTGTCCCAGGTGGATTCATCGGTTGGCGGCAAGACGGCGATCAACCATCCCTTGGGCAAGAACATGATCGGCGCGTTTTATCAGCCAAAATTGGTTCTGGCCGATATCTCAACCCTGGATACGTTGCCGGACAACGAGTTGAAGGCGGGGTTGGCCGAGGTCATCAAGTATGGCTTGATTCGCGACCCGGAGTTCTTCGGCTGGCTGGAGAGGAACATCGAGAGGGTTCTCGCACGGGAAAGCGACGCACTGGCGTACGCGGTGCACCGGTCGTGTGCCAACAAGGCCGAAGTGGTGGCCGCCGATGAACGGGAAGCCGGTGAACGCGCTTTGCTCAATCTGGGGCACACCTTTGGCCATGCCATCGAAACCGGACTCGGCTACGGGCAGTGGCTGCATGGCGAGGCGGTGGCGGCCGGCACGCTAATTGCTGCTGAATTGTCTCGTCGTCTTGGGTGGATAACCGCCGATATGGTTTCTCGAATCGAACAGCTTTTCCTGCGGGCCGGCTTGCCCGTCAAGGGTGCGCCATTGGGTGCGGCGCGCTACCTCGAATTGATGCGTCATGACAAGAAGGTGCAGGATGGCAAGTTGCGCCTGGTGTTGCTGAAGGGGGTCGGGCAGGCCGTGGTCTCTGATCAGGCCGATGAGGCAATGATCGCTGAAGCGATCGCAGCCAGATGCACGTGAATGGGGCGCGCGCCCGCATCGAGGGAACTCCTTTGGTGCGTCGCAGCATCTTGAATTGACAGGGGTTTGGCGGTATATTCCACAGCCCCCAAGTTTTCGTACAAGCCGGCCAGCGCTGCGCGGTGCCGACTTTTTCTACCTTTGGTCCTTGTTTTCATTGGCCGAGTTTTTTAAGGAACTAGTGTGATGGAATCGGCAATACCTGAGCGGCAGGGTTTGTACGACCCCGCCAACGAGCACGATGCTTGTGGCGTGGGATTTGTTGCCCACGTCAAGGGCCAGAGAAATCATGCGATCGTCGAGCAGGGCTTGTTGATCCTGAAGAATCTGGATCATCGGGGCGCCGTCGGTGCCGACCCCTTGCAGGGCGACGGTGCGGGTATCCTGATCCAGATTCCCGACCGCTTCTATCGTGAGGAAATGGCCAAGGCCGGCGTCGAGCTCCCGCCAGCGGGAGAGTACGGGGTCGGCATGGTCTTCCTGCCACAGGAAGCTGCGTCGCTCCACGCCTGTGTCGAGGAGATCGAACGCTCCATCATCGCCGAAGGCCAGGTCATCCTCGGCTGGCGTGATGTGCCGGTCAATCGCGACATGCCGATGTCGCCGACCGTGCGTGCCAAGGAGCCAGTGATCCGCCAGGTCTTTGTCGGCCGGGGTCCGGACATCTTCGTGACCGATGCCCTTGAGCGCAAGTTGTACATCATCCGTCGTCGTGCAGCCAACGCCATCAAGTCGCTCAAGCTCAAGTATGGCCAGGAATTCTACGTGCCGTCCTTTTCGGCCCGTACCATCAACTACAAGGGCCTGTTGCTGGCCGATCAGGTGGGTGTCTATTACCTTGACCTGCAGGACAAGCGCACTGTTTCCGCGCTCGCGCTGGTGCATCAGCGCTTTTCGACCAACACCTTCCCGACCTGGGATCTCGCCCACCCGTTCCGTTACATCGCGCACAACGGTGAAATCAACACTGTGCGCGGCAACGTCAACTGGTTCAAGGCGCGCGAACAGGCGATTTCTTCGCCGATTCTCGGCGACGACCTGAAGAAGGTCTGGCCGTTGCATTACCCCGGTCAGTCCGATTCCGCATCGTTCGACAACGCGCTGGAATTGCTCGTGCTCGGCGGTGGTTATTCGCTGGCCCAGGCGGTAATGCTGATGATTCCGGAGGCGTGGGAAAAGCACACGCTGATGGACGAGAACCGTCGTGCCTTCTACGAATACCATGCGGCGATGATGGAGCCGTGGGACGGCCCGGCGGCCGTGGCCTTTACCGATGGCCGCCAGATCGGCGCCACGCTCGACCGCAATGGCCTGCGCCCGGCCCGCTACCTGGTGACCGACGATGATCTCGTCGTCATGGCGTCCGAGTCCGGTGTGCTGCCGATTCCCGAGAAGAAGATCGTCAAGAAATGGCGTTTGCAGCCAGGCAAGATGTTCCTGATCGACATGGAACAGGGACGCATCATCGACGACAAGGAACTCAAGGATTCGCTGGCCAACGCCAAGCCTTACCGCGAGTGGATCGAAAAGATCCGCATCAAGCTCGACGAAGTGCCGGCTGCCGCCGAAAAGCGCACCACGCCGGTCGCGGCGCTGCTCGATCGCCAGCAAGCCTTCGGCTACACGCAGGAAGACATCAAGGTCATCCTTGAACCGATGGTTCAGAACGGCGAGGAAGCCACCGGCTCCATGGGTACGGATTCCGCGCTGCCCGTCCTGTCGAGCAAGAACAAGACGCTCTACGCCTACTTCAAGCAGTTGTTCGCGCAGGTGACCAACCCGCCGATCGACCCGATCCGCGAAGAACTGGTGATGTCGCTTGTGTCGTTTATCGGGCCGAAGCCGAATCTGCTGAACACGGTCGACATCAATCCGCCGATCCGTCTCGAAGTTGCCCAGCCGGTGCTTACCTTTACCGACATGGAAAAGCTGCGCAACATCGGCAAATACACATCCGACAAATTCCGCTCCTTCGAACTGGATATCTGTTATCCGGTTGCTTGGGGCAAGGACGGTATCGAGGCGCGCCTCGCCTCGCTGGCTGCCGATGCCGAAGATGCGGTTCGTTCCGGTGCCAACATCCTGATTGTCTCCGACCGCAAGATCGACGCCGAGCATGTCGCCATACCGGCGCTGCTGGCGACTTCCGCGATTCACCAGCATCTGGTCAAGAAAGGCTTGCGCACCAGTGCCGGTCTGGTCGTCGAAACCGGTTCCGCCCGCGAAGTCCATCAGTTTGCCTTACTCGGCGGCTACGGTGCCGAGGCGGTTCACCCCTTCCTGGCGCTTGAAACCATCGAGAGCATGGCCAAGGGCGACGCCGAAAAGGCCGAAAAATACGTCAAGAACTACATCAAGGCGATCGGCAAGGGCTTGAACAAGGTCATGTCCAAAATGGGCATTTCCACCTACATGTCCTATACCGGTGCCCAGATTTTCGAGGCGATCGGCCTGCAGAAGGAGTTCGTCGAGAAATACTTCACCGGCACGCCGTCCAACATCGAGGGGATCGGTGTCTTCGAAGTTGCCGAGGAAGCCATACGCCTGCACAACGAAGCCTTCTCGACGGATCCGGTGCTCAGCAATATGCTCGACGCCGGCGGCGATTATGCCTACCGTGTCCGTGGCGAAGAGCACATGTGGACGCCGGATTCCATCGCCAAGCTGCAGCACTCGACCCGTTCCGGCAAGTACGAGACCTACAAGGAATACGCCAGGCTGATCAACGATCAGACCAGGCGCCATCTGACGCTGCGCGGCCTGTTTGAGTTCAGGCCGCAAGGGGAGGCGATTCCGCTGGACGAAGTCGAGCCCGCCAAGGAAATCGTCAAGCGCTTCGCTACCGGCGCCATGTCTCTCGGTTCCATTTCCACGGAGGCGCACACGGCGCTGGCAATCGCCATGAACCGCATTGGCGGCAAGTCCAATACCGGTGAGGGGGGCGAGGATGCCAAACGTTTTGCTACCTTGAAGGCTGGCCAGAAATTGTCCGAAGTGGTCGGCGCCTCGCGTATCGAGCGCGACTACGTTTTCAAGGAAGGTGATTCGCTGCGTTCGGCGATCAAGCAGGTGGCCTCCGGTCGCTTCGGTGTCACCACCGAATATCTGGTCAATGCCGACCAGATCCAGATCAAGATGGCGCAGGGCGCCAAGCCAGGTGAAGGCGGCCAGTTGCCGGGTCACAAGGTCTCCGAGTACATCGGCTTCCTGCGCCACTCGGTGCCTGGTGTCGGCCTGATCTCGCCGCCGCCGCACCATGACATCTATTCGATCGAAGACCTCGCCCAGCTGATCCACGATCTCAAAAACGCCAACTCGCGTGCTTCGATCTCGGTCAAGCTGGTCTCCGAAGTGGGGGTCGGCACAGTGGCCGCGGGTGTCGCCAAGGCCAAGGCCGACCATGTCGTGATCGCCGGATTCGATGGCGGTACCGGCGCGTCACCGCAGTCATCGATCAAGCATGCCGGGACGCCGTGGGAACTCGGTCTCGCCGAAACCCAGCAGACACTGGTACTCAATCGCCTGCGCAGCCGGATCCGCGTTCAGGTAGACGGCCAGATGAAGACCGGGCGTGATGTTGTCATCGGCGCCTTGCTCGGCGCCGATGAGTTCGGTTTCGCCACCGCGCCGCTGGTCGTCGAGGGCTGCATCATGATGCGCAAGTGCCACCTGAACACCTGTCCGGTCGGTGTTGCGACCCAGGATCCGGAATTGCGCAAGCGCTTTACCGGTCAGCCGGAACATGTGGTCAACTTTTTCTTCTTCGTTGCCGAGGAAGTGCGCGAGATCATGGCGCAGTTGGGCATCCGCAAGTTCGATGATTTGATCGGCCGGGTCGATCTGCTCGACACGCGTCCGGGCATCGAGCACTGGAAGGCCAAGGGGCTGGATTTCACCAAGGTCTTCTATCAGCCTCCAGTCCCGGCCAGCGAGCCGCGTCGCCATACCGACGTTCAGGATCATGGCCTGGCCAAGGCACTCGACCACAAGCTGATCGAACAGGCCAGGCCGGCGCTGGAAAAGGGCCAAAAGGTCCAGATCGAAACCTCGATCATCAACGTCAACCGGACCTGCGGCACCATGCTATCGGGTGAGGTTGCACGTCGCTACGGCCATGCCGGATTGCCGGACGACACGATCCACATCAAGCTGACCGGTACTGCGGGCCAGGCTTTTGGGGCCTTCCTGGCCCGTGGTGTGACGCTTGAATTGACTGGCGAAGGTAACGACTACGTTGGCAAGGGCTTGTCGGGCGGTCGGATCATCATCAAGCCAAGCCCGGATTTCCGCGGCGATACGCAACAGAACATCATCTGCGGCAACACCGTGATGTACGGGGCGACCGAAGGTGAATCCTTCTTTGCCGGCGTCGGTGGCGAACGCTTCTGTGTACGCAACTCCGGCGGCACGGCGGTGGTCGAAGGCGTCGGTGACCACGGCTGTGAATACATGACTGGCGGCACCGTGGTCGTCCTCGGCGATACCGGGCGCAACTTTGCCGCAGGCATGTCGGGCGGCATCGCCTATGTGCTGGACGAGGATGGCAGTTTCAAAAATCGCTGCAACCTGGCCCAGGTTGCGCTGGAGAAGGTGCTGCCGGCCAGCCGGCATGCTGCCGGGGAGCCGCTGCATCTGGGCGTGGCTGACGAAACCCAGCTCAAGGAACTGATCACCCGTCACGTCGAATACACCGGTAGCCGGACGGCCAGGCAAATTCTTGCCAAATGGGACGTCTACCGCGAGAAATTCGTCAAAGTCTATCCGCATGAATACAAGCGGGCGCTCACCGAGATGGCCGCTGCTGCGCAGAAGGAGGCCGCATAATGGGCAAGCCGACCGGATTCATGGAATTCGAACGCCTTTCCGAGGCATACGACCCGGTTGAACAGCGCCTGAAGCATTACAAGGAATTTGTTCATCCGCTGTCGGACGACGAAGCAAAGATTCAGGGGGCTCGCTGCATGGACTGCGGCATTCCTTTCTGCAACAACGGCTGCCCGGTAAACAACATCATTCCTGACTGGAACGACCTGGTTTACCGCGGCAACTGGAAGCAGGCGCTGGATGTCCTGCATTCGACCAACAACTTCCCGGACTTCACCGGCCGCATCTGCCCGGCACCCTGCGAAGCCGCCTGTACGCTCGGCATCAACGCAGCACCGGTGGGCATCAAGTCGATCGAGCACTTCATCATCGACAAGGGCTGGGAGTCCGGCTGGGTCGTCCCGCAACCGCCGAAGAGCAAGACCGGCAAGAAAATTGCCATCGTCGGTTCCGGCCCGGCCGGTCTGGCGGCTGCCCAGCAACTAGCGCGGGTCGGCCACGCGGTCACGGTGTTCGAGAAGAGCGACCGGATTGGTGGCCTCCTTGCCTATGGCATTCCCGACTTCAAGATGGAAAAAACCGTCGTCGACCGTCGCATCGCCCAGATGGAAGCCGAGGGTGTCACCTTCAAGACCAAGGTTGTCGTGGGCAGCAAGGATCTGCCGGCAGGCGTCAACAACGACGCGACGGAGTTCGTCTCGGCGGAGCAACTGGGCAAGGACTTCGATGCGGTGATCCTCGCTGCCGGTTCCGAAGTGCCGCGCGAACTGCCGGTTCCGGGCCGCGAGCTCAAGGGTACGTACGCTGCCCTGGAATTCCTGATTCCGCAAAACAAGGAAGTTCAGTTCGGCAAAACCAACCCAATCAACGCCAAGGGCAAGCACGTCATCGTCATCGGTGGCGGCGATACCGGTTCTGACTGTGTCGGTACCTCCAACCGCCATGGCGCCGCATCGGTGACCCAGTTCGAATTGATGCCGATGCCGCCGGAAGAGGAAAACAAGGCGCTAACCTGGCCCTACTGGCCGTATAAGCTGCGTACCTCGTCGTCGCACGACGAAGGTTGCGAGCGTGATTTCGCCGTGGCCACCAAGGCGCTGGTCGATGATGGCAATGGCAACGTCAAGGCACTCAAGGCAGTTCGCGTCGAGTGGAAAGATGGCAGGATGAGCGAAATCGCCGGTTCGGAATTCGAGCTGCCGGCTGACTTGGTTTTCCTGGCGATGGGCTTTACCAACCCCGTCGGCGGCCTGCTGGAAGCCTTTGGCGTCGAACGGGACAGCCGCGGTAATGCCAAAGCGACGACCGACGGCGAAGGCTGCTACGCGACCAACGTCGCCAAGGTTTTCGCCGCCGGCGATGTCCGGCGCGGTCAGTCGCTCGTCGTTTGGGCCATCCGCGAGGGTCGGCAATGCGCCCGTGAAGTCGATAACTTCCTGATGGGCAGCACGACCTTGCCCCGCTAAGACCATCGGCATCATGCGATAATGCGAAGGCGACCACACGGGTCGCCTTCGTTTTTTCCGGAGTCCGAAAATATGGCTGAAACGCCCGTTCAAGTGGTCATTCTCGCTGCCGGTCAGGGCAAGCGCATGCATTCCAATCTTCCCAAGGTGCTGCATCCGGTTGCCGGCAAGGCGCTGGCGCAGCACGTGATCGATACCGCGCGTCTGCTGGCCGCCGAAAAGCTGGTCGTGGTGTACGGTCATGGCGGCGAAGTGGTGCGGTCAACCCTCGAATCGGGCGATATTTCATGGGCCTTGCAGGACCCGCAGCTGGGCACCGGTCACGCCGTGGCCCAGGCGCTACCGGCGCTTTCCGCCACGGGCCAGACCCTGGTCTTGTACGGCGACGTACCGCTGACCCGGGCATCGACCCTGAGGCGCCTGTTGCAGGCCGGCAGGGATGGACTGTCGATTCTGACCGTTGAACTGCTCAACCCGGCCGGTTATGGACGCATCGTGCGCGATGCGTCAGGCAATGTGCAGCGCATCGTCGAGGAAAAGGATGCCAGCGCCGAAGAGAAGAATATCCGCGAAGTGAACACCGGCATCATGGCCATACCCTCGGCCCGGCTTGCCGACTGGCTGGGCAGGTTGTCCAACAACAACGCCCAAGGCGAGTACTACCTGACCGATATCGTTGCCCTGGCGGTTGCCGAAGGGCTGCCGGTACGCACCGCGCAACCGGATGGCGATTGGGAGGTGCTCGGCGTCAACAGCAAGGTGCAGCTGGCCGAGCTGGAACGCGTCCATCAGCGCAATATTGCTGAACAGCTTCTGGTCAGCGGCGTCCGCCTGGCCGACCCGGCGCGCATCGATATTCGCGGCGAACTGACGCACGGGCGCGATGTGGCGATCGATGTCGGCTGCGTCTTCGAAGGCCGGGTCGAATTGGCCGATGCAGTCGAGGTCGGCCCCTATTGTGTGTTGAAGAACGTCAAGGTCGGCGCGGGCACGCGGATCGCTGCCTTTTGCCATTTCGAGGACGCCGTGATCGGCCCGGATGGCGTGCTTGGTCCCTACGCGCGCCTGCGCCCCGGTTCGGAGCTCGGGCCCGAGGTGCATATCGGCAACTTCGTCGAGGTCAAGAAAAGCAGGATTGGCGCCCAGTCCAAAGCCAACCACCTCGCCTACATCGGCGATGCCGAGATCGGTCAGCGGGTCAATGTCGGCGCCGGTACGATTACCTGCAACTACGATGGTGCCAACAAGTTCAAGACCATCATCGAGGATGATGTCTTCATTGGTTCCGACACGCAGCTGGTGGCACCCGTCACGGTGGGGCGTGGAGCGACATTGGGGGCTGGCACGACACTGACCAAGGATGCGCCGGCAGACGCGTTGACAGTCTCGCGCGCCAAGCAGGTGACGCTCGCCGGCTGGGCGCGGCCGCAAAAAGTCAGGAAGTAATATTAACCCGGCAATCAAATAGCGGATGCTGCTGCATATTGGACCGCCGAATGTTTGAAATACCCCATGACCCGTTCCGGTGTCTTGACCAGACGCTCCATGAAGCTCCTCGCCTTGTGCAGCAACG